>Ga0164318_10006064_pt1 | contig 11715 bp, 8 predicted proteins | sample GuaBasSedimGuay9_FD_113734 | JGI IMG/M metagenome (GOLD analysis project Ga0164318, IMG submission 113734) | Subseafloor sediment microbial communities from Guaymas Basin, Gulf of California, Mexico - Guay9, Core 4571-4, 0-3 cm | ecosystem: Environmental > Aquatic > Marine > Hydrothermal vents >... | reverse complement strand
TTGATCCTTCAATCCAAGACTCCGTCAACTGTTAAAGTCGAGGAATTATAACAGACGCATAGGGCAGGGGCAAGGGCAGAGGGCAAGGGCAAGGGCAAGGGCAAGGGAAAGCGTTTGCCTGTTCGATGCAACTCGTGTAATATAGTCTGAAAAGTCCATGGTTCCCGGAGCGAATATGAAGGTCATACACGTACTCAGGCGAATCGTCGAAGAAGAATGGGGCGGCGCGGAGGCGGTCATATATAATTACTGCATGCGGCTCATCGACCGTGGCTATGACACGCCGGTATACTGCACAAGCGCCCTGAGCAAGCCCGGGCCTGCGGTGGTGCGCGGACTGCCCGTCGAGCGCTTCCCGTACTTCTATCCCTACCTGTTCTTGAGCAAGGACGCCCGCCACGAGATGGACATGAAGGGCGGCAGTCCCATATCGTTCCCCATGTTTCGGCGGCTGCTGCGGGAAAAGGACGTGGACCTGGTACACCTGCATTCCATGGGCCGCCTGGGCGGCGTGGTTCGCAAGGCCTGCCGCAAGCGCGGCATCCCCTTCGTCGTCTCGTTGCACGGAGGGCACTTCACTATTCCCCCCGCCGAGGAGGCGCTCTTTCAGGAACCGCAGAAGAGAACGCTCTGCTACGGCAAGCCGTTCGGACTATACTTCGGTAACCGGCGCATCCTGTCCGACGCCGCGGCGATTCTCAGCGTCGGCTACGCCGAACACGCCGAGGTGGAAAAGCGCGTCTCGCGAAAAACCGCCGTATATCTGCCCAACGGCGTCGACACAAAACGCTTCGCGGGCGGAGCGGGCGAGCGCTTCCGCAAGAAATTCGGTCTCGAAGGCAAACGCATCATCCTTTGCCTCAGCCGCATCGACCCGCAGAAGGGCCAGTTGTACCTGGCACGGGCCCTGCCGGACGTATTGAAGAAGGTCCCGAATGCCCACGTCGTCATAGTCGGATCGATTACAATCCGGAGGTATCACGATGAGATAGTTGAAACTTTGAAGAAGAACGGCGTCGAAGACCACGCCTTGATAATACCCGGCCTGGCGCCGGACGGAAACGACTTGATAGACGCGTACGCGGCGTGCGACGTATTCGCGCTGCCGACCCGGCACGAACCGTTCGGCATCGTTGTGCTGGAGGCGTGGGCGGCGCACAAGCCGGTCGTCGCATCAAGGATCGGCGGCATACCCCACTTCGTCACCAGCGGCGAGAACGGCCTCCTGTTCGAACCGCACGACGTAAAGGGCCTCGTCGATTCGATTACAAGGGTCCTGACGGACGAGGACTTTGCGAAAAAGATAGCCGACAACGGCTTCGCTGAAGTCCGCCGGACTTACGATTGGAATGTGATAGTGGACCGGCTCACGCAGATCTACGACAGGGTGGTCAAGGGCAAAAGCCTCGACGACATAAGACGCCCGTAGCGTCGGACGCGCCCATTTTGATATTTGAGGAATGTCCCGTATGGCCTGGTATAAGAAATCGTTCGGGAGAGAATACCTGCGCATTTACAACAGGCGCGGCGACGAGCAGGCCGCACGGGAAGTAGATTTCGTGCTGGGCGTGCTGAAGCCGCCGATGGATGCGTGGATACTGGACCTGGGGTGCGGGGCGGGGCGGCACGTGCGGGCGCTCGCACGACGGGGCCTTGTAAACATGGTGGGCGTTGACCTGTCCCGCGAACTGCTCGAAGTGGCGGCGAAAGAATCAACAGGCGGGAAAGCGGCGCCGCTCCTGGTGCGCGGCGACATGCGCCACGTCCCCTTCAGCGCCTGTTTCGACATCGTCCTCTCAATGTTCACAAGTTTCGGTTATTTCGAGGACGGCGAAGAAGATGCAATGGTCCTGCGGGGCATTGCGCGGGCGCTTAAACCGACCGGGAGGTTCGTGCTTGACTTGCCGAACAGGCAATACGTCGAGGCAAACCTGGTGCCCGAATCAACGAGCACTCGAAACGGCGATATTATAATCGAGAGCCGCCGACTGAGAAAAAATGAAGGCCTGCGGGTTGAGAAACACATAGTAATAAAGAATGAGGAAAGGGATGCAGTCCGGCGCGAGTTTTTCGAGTCGGTCAGGCTCTACTCAAAAGAGGAGATAGAATATCTGCTGGGAAACGCGGGCATGGAAATCGAGAATTTCCACGGCGGTTTTGACGGGAGCGAGTTCGACGGCTCTTCCCCGCGAATGCTGGTATTCGGGCGCAAAAGAGATGAGAATTGAGCAGGTTCCATATTCCGAACTGCGTCTCTTCGACGGGATTCTGCCTGACTACGTATCCGACTACGCGCGCCTGTCCGGGTACTACACTGCGAACCCCGCGGAGGCGGACGACCTGAGACGTCGCGCGGAGGCGGCGCTGTCGCGAAAACGCCCGCGGGAGGCCGCCGCACGGGCGCTGGACGAATACAACCGCCGTCTCGGCGCGGGCGAAGAGACGCCGGCGAACATCGCAAAACTGCGCGGCGAGGACTGCGCGGCGGTCGTTACGGGCCAGCAGCCGGGGCTGTTCGGCGGACCGCTTTATACCGTGTATAAGGCCATGACGGCCATCCGCCTGGCGCGTCTCTTCGATGAAGATCTGGGTGTGCCCTGCGTGCCGGTGTTCTGGAACGCCTCGGACGGTCACGACGCAGGCGAGTACGCCTCTATCACAATGCCCGGCAGGGACGGCAGGCCGACGCGCCGGAGACTTCGTGATATCCCGGGCTTCGCTTCCGCGTTCGACGTGGAGGTTACGCGGGAATGCAGGGATTTGCTGAACGAGTATTGCTCTTCGCTTCCGGAGACGGAGTTCAGCGCCGAGGTGGTCGAAACACTGAAATCGGCATACGAAGGAAACCTGGCGGAATCTTTCTCGCGCCTGATGCTGGGACTATTTTCGAGACACGGGCTCATTCTGATGGAGCCGAGACTGCTTCGGCGTGAAGCGGCGGGCATAATCGCGCGCGAGATAAAGACGCGCGGGGAGTCGTCGGCCTCGATACGTGAAGCAAAGCGAAGCCTGAAGGAGAAGGGGTACACGCCGCCGTTCACGGGTGAGGAGGAAGTAAAGGCATTCATTTATGAAGGGAAACGAAGGCGGCGCATTCGCGCTTCGGAGGGCGGTTTTTCTTCGCGCGAGAGGGAATACTCGACCGGGGAAATTCTGGAACTCGTGGAAAGCGAGCCGGAGAGATTCAGCCCCGACGCCGCGCTGAGGCCGATAGTCCAGGATGCGCTGCTGCCGACGGCGGCCTACGTGGCAGGTCCGACGGAGACGGCCTACTTCGCGCAGTTGAAAAAGGCGTACGAGTTCTTTGACGTGCCGATGCCCGCGATATATCCTCGTGTCAGCGCGACGCTGGTGGAGGCGAAGATTGCGCGGCTTCTGGCCAACTTCAACATCGTGGCAAAGGGGTTTCTTAACGGCGCCCGACCGCAGGACAATGTGGAAAATGCGGAAGGGAACAACGGGTTGGAGAAAGAATTTGCCGCGATGCTCGACGAGATGGAGAGGCGCCTGAAAAGACTGCGCGGGATGGCGCTGAAGTATGAGCCGACGCTGGAGAAGCCGTTCGACAGGTCGGAACGCAGCATCAGGCGGGAGTTGGAGAAACTGCGCGACAGGGCGGCATCCGCGCGGCTGAACAGGCTGGGCACGGGGCGCAGGCAGCGGTTGAGGGTGGGGGACGCTCTGCTGCCGGGCGGAAAGCCGCAAGAGCGCGTGTACACCATGTGGCCCTGGCTGTGCAAATACGGCGTGGAACTGACGGACGGCCTGCTGGAGCGGCTGCCGTTTCAGGAATTTCACCATACATTGATATATTTCGGGTGAACCGCCATGGCGAAAAAGAAAGAGAAGGATGACGAACCCCAACTCAGCGCCGAGGAAGTAGTCAAGCAAGAACTGGCGCATGAGAAAGTCGAACGCGCCAAGGCGGGTCGGCTGCTGAGCCTGGATCCGGGTGGAATAGCGGGGTCCGGCGCGGCGCTCGTGGTCGGGCTGGCGCTGTTACTTTACCTGCTCGGCGCCTCCCCGGTCCTCGCCGCCGTCCTCGGCGGAATCGGCGCGATAGCCGCCATAATATTCACGATAATGAATCCGTTCAATGGGAACAAGAAACATGGAGGCAATTGACATACTTGCGTTCGGCGCGCACCCCGACGACGTAGAACTGACGTGCGCGGGTCTGCTGATAAAGATGGGCCGGATGGGTTACCGGACGGGCGTGGTGGACCTGACGCGCGGGGAGATGGGCACGCGCGGCACGCCGGAGACGCGGCGGGCCGAGGCGGACGCCGCCGCGCAGGTGATGGGGCTGGCCGTGCGCGAGAACCTGGGCCTGCCGGACGGCCATATTCAAGCGGACACGGACCAGAAGCAAAAAGTTGTCGGGGCGATAAGGAAGTACAGGCCGTCCCTGCTGGCACTGCCATACCGGGAGGACCCGCACCCGGACCACCAAAACGCGAGCAGATTGATATTCGAATCGTCGTACCTGTCCGGTCTGGAGAAGTACCGCCCTGAACACGGCGCGGCCCACCGGCCGGAGAAGTTGATTTATTACCCGGGGCGTCCGGGGTTCTACGAAACGCGGCCGTCCTTCATCGTGGACGTGAGCGACGTATTCGAGCAGCGGCTGAAAGCGATAGAATGCTACAGGTCGCAACTGTACGACGAGGGCAGCCGGGAACGGCCCACGGAAATATCTTCGAGGGATTACCTGGACCGCATCATCGCGACTGCGAGATATTACGGCGTCCTGGCGGGTGTGAAGTACGGTGAACCGTATTTCTGCCGGGAGATCATAAGGGTGAACGACCCGATGGCACAATTCATCCGCGGCGTTTCCGGCGACATGAGGAATGCGGAGTGAAGATAGGCATCACATGCTACCCGACGTACGGCGGCAGCGGTGTCGTTGCAACGGAGTTGGGCATGGCGCTCGCGCGGCGCGGACACGAGGTCCACTTCGTATCCTACGAGGCGCCGGTGCGGCTCCACGGATACGTGGAGAACGTCTATTACCACCCTGTCGAGGTCTCCGGCTACCCGCTGTTCAAGTACCCGCCGTACTGCCTGGCGCTGGCCGGCAGGATGTACGAGGTCGCGCACGAGAGCGGGCTGGACATGCTGCACGTCCATTACGCCGTACCGCACGCGCTGAGCGCGCACCTGGCGCGAGAGATGCCGGGCGGGGGTTCGCTCAAAATAGTCACCACGCTGCACGGGACGGACGTGGTGCTGGTGGGCGCGGACAGTTCGTACAGGAGCGTGACGCGCTACGGCCTGAAGGTCAGCGACGGAGTGACCGCGGTCTCGGAATACCTGAAGCGCCGGACACGCGAAGCGCTCCAGACGGATTGCGAAATAGAGGTGATACCGAATTTCGTGAACACCGACGAGTTTGCGCCGCGCAAGGACCGTGCGGGGCGCCGCCGCTTCGCGGATGCGGGGGAGAAGATAATCGCGCACCTGTCCAACTTCCGCCCCGTCAAGAGGGTCGTGGATGTCATCGAGGTCTTCGCGAGGATTCGGGGACGGATGCCGGCGAAACTGCTTATGGTGGGCGACGGGCCGGACCGTTACAAGGCCGAGCGGAGAGCACGGGAACTCGGGGTTTACCGGGACGTCTTCTTCCTGGGCGGCCGGCAGGCGGTGGCCGATTTGCTGGCGCCGGCCGACCTGTTCATCCTGCCGAGCGAGTTTGAGAGTTTCGGGCTGGCCAACTTAGAGGCGATGAGTTGCGGTGTGCCGGTAATAAGCACGCTGGGCAGCGGCGTCGAGGAGGCGGTCGTAAACGGTGAGCAGGGCCGCCTGTGCCGGGTGGGAGACGTGGAGGCAATGGCGGCCGCCGCCGTCGAGATACTCACCGACGGCAACTTGCACGAGAAGATGAAAAAGAGCGCCCGTGCGAGGGCGCTGGAGAACTTCGCGCAGGACAAAATTGTCGAGAAGTACGAAAAGTTTTACGAAAAGACGCTGGAAAAATAGTCGGCGCGGGTTTGACGCTTCTGCGAGAGTGCCCGTGAAAGGGAACGGGGAACGAAACAAGAAAATGAAACCTGAAACGCAGTGGAGCGAGAGGAATGGACAGTGAAGTCCGTGCGAAACAGGCCGACAGGCGCAGGCACCCACGGTTTCCCGTGCCGAACAGCGAGGTCTATTACAGCACGCCCTCGTTGCCGGTGTACCTCAGAACCCCCAGGGGACAGAAGTGCCCCCTGGTAAATATGAGCGCCGGGGGGTTGCAGTTCATATCCGACACATACTTGCCTCCGGGCAGGAAGGTATCGCTGCTGGTCCACGTGCCGGCCTTCCTGGGCAGGATGATATTCAGGGCCAGGGTCATCTGGTCCAAAAAGGTCCCGAATAAGAAGGCTTATCGTACCGGCGTGGAATTTACAAGAATGGACCGCGAGAGCAGGTCCAAACTGACGACCATCCGCAGGGATATCGCCTTCAGGACGGACAAGGCGAAACAGCGCCGACCCTGAGGGAGTGACGGGGCGCACTCAGGGTGAAATCCGGCCAGGTTTCCGCTCATCCTCTTCAACATCTCGAAGAAACGATGTTCAATATCATACTCATACTTTTCGCCTTTGTTATCGCGCAGTTTGCCGCCGAGCCCGGCGTGCGGCGGCTGGCCTGGCTGCACCCGCGTGATTCCGGCGGCGCGGCATGGATATCGCTGGCCTGCATCGGGGCAATAGGGGGGTTCGTCCTGATTGGTTTCATCTTCCGCGCGGTCACCGCTGCACGGCTGCGGGCCCGGCCCGGCCGGAAGCAAGAGGTCTATTTCCTGGCGCACAGATTCGCCACGGCCTACAAGAGCCTCATGCTGGTTTTCTACTTTGTCATCCTGAGCCAGTTGAACTGGTACGCCCTCGCGGAACTCATCGCCCCGCCCGGCCGCATCGTCTTCGTCCATTTCCTCCTGAAGATGCTCCCGTTCTTCGTGTTGCTGCCGGCGTCGTGGCTCGTCTATTACCGCGTGGAGAAGATGTTCTCCTTCAGGGCATGGACGCTGGGGCAATATTTGAGTTTCCAGGTGCGCCAGGTGCTCGTCATCATCGTGCCCCTGCTCGGTTTCAACTTCGTCATCGAACTGCTCGGAACCTACCAGTGTATCGTGGAGTACCTTGAGTTGTACCCGGAGTTGATGATCGTCGGGTTCATTCCGATGATGGCGGTCGTTTACACGCTGATACCGATACTGGCGCGTTTCCTGTGGACGGTGGAGACGTTTCCGAAGGGGTATTTGCGAAACAGGATGGAGTATCTGTGCAAGAAGCACGGCGTGAAGATACGCGACATACTGCTGTGGCATACGGGCCGCGCGAGCATCATCAACGCCGCGGTACTCGGGCTCTTCGGGCCCCTGCGCTACGTCATCGTGACCGACGGCCTGCTTCAACGCCTTTCAGACCGGGAGGTCGAGGCGGTATTCGGCCACGAACTCGGACACGCCAAGCATCATCACATCGCGATATACGCGGCGTTTCTGATAGCCATCTCATTCGCCACCATGATAATCATGACCCCGCTGAGTACGGGTAACGGCCTGATTGACGGCATCATGCAGATAATCATCACGTTCGGCGTATTCATCGGCCTGGTATTCGGGTTCATCTCGCGCAGGTTCGAGCGCCAGGCGGACCTGTTCGGCTGCAGGGTGGTCGGCGACACGATGACCTTCGTAAACGCGCTCGAGAAGGTGGCGCTGTACAGCGGCAATGTGCGCAACCTGCGTTCGTGGATGCACTCCAGCATCGACAAGCGCGTGAGGTTTCTCGTTAACGCCATGCATCATCCGGAGGTCGCGGCGGATTTTCAGCGAAAGGCGAAGGGGCTGGCGCTCGCAGTGGTCGGGGCGTTTGCCCTTTGCCTGGTCTTTGTCGGGGCGAGGTTCTTCGCCAAGCCGAAGCGTGTACGCCTGGTGGAACAGGCAAGATATTACGAGAGTTTTCTGCCCCGGGTCCGCGACAAAAGGGAAAAACTCGGACTCAACCTGCGCCTTGCCGGACTCTATGAAAGGGCCGGCCGGTACGGCAAGGCGGCACGTTACTACGACGCCTTCTTCAGCGACGAGGAGCAGGCGTTTGCGCTGCTGCGCTCGTCCGACGATGAGCGGAACTCACAGACGGCCCAAGACCTTCGCGACACCGGCAGGTTGTTCCTGAGGGAGGGCTACACCGACACGGCCGCCCCCATGATACGGACGGCGGTGCGGTTTGAGCCGCGCAACCCGCGGAACGTGGGCCTGGCGCGCGACCTGGCGAAGGCGTATTTCGGCAAACTGGAGGCGCTGCTGGCACAAGGGGCGCGCGAGCGGAGCGAAGTGGACGTCTCGAACGTCGGGCCGAGCAGGCTGGACAGGTTGCTCGAGCGAGAGGCGAATCGCCTGCTGCCGACCGTTCGCTTTGCATGGTCGCTTGCGCACAGAGATGCCGAACTGACGGAGATGCTGGGGCGGACGTATCTCATGACGGGCGGCTACCTGGATGCGGCATATATATTGAAGCCCCTGGCGGCGTCCAAACCATCCCCGGAAACCCTGGTACGCTACGGGGTGGCGCTGGGGTTCGCGGGCTACGTGCAAGAGGCTCAGGATGCGCTTTTCGGCGGATTCCGCGGCATGCCGCCGGATGACGAAAAGCGGGAGATGGTGGAAGAAGCGCGCCGGAGGGTCGCGCTCCATTATTCGTTCACGGCACGGCCCGCGGATATGCTGCAGCGCTTTGAGACGTGGGGCAGGCTGGACGCGAACTCCGGCAGGTTCGCGCATTTTGCGACCGCCGGTACGTTATACGCCGCGGGCGATGTCGAGACAGCCGCGTCATTCTACCGCGCGGCGGCGGGGGCCTTCCCCGAGAACGCCTATTATCATTACAGACTGGGAGAAATATACCTTGCGGAGGGGAGATACGCGGAGGCGTGCGAACAACTGGAACGCGCGGCCCTCATGAGGCCCGCGCGGAGCGACTATCTCGCCGGGGCGGCGCGCGCCTTTCGCATTAAAGGAGATGCAAGACGGGCGGAAATCCTTGATAACACTGCGCGTGTTTTTTATAAACAATAAAGGCGGGGGGGACGGAAAGTTTGCCGCAAGGTGACAGTCACCATCTACGAGCCGGCCGCTTCTCCGGAGCGTCTGCGCTCCGTAATGGTGACGGTGACAGTCACCTGTGCCTTACTCCTCGCCCGCGATGGCCTTTCGTAGGTCTTCGGGTATGTCGATGATGCGCTTCAGCAAGGGGGCGGGGCCGATTTTGGGCTTGGTGAAAGTCCCTTTCACTTCCGCGGCGTAAATCCCCTTCTTGAATAACTTCATTATGTCCTGCAGAACCGGAATCCCCCTCAATACCGTATCGCTGAAAATTGTCATCCTTATTGTCTCATCGAACTTCACCTGCCCGTATCCGATAAACCTGACCGCCTGGCTCTTGAATTCCACCTGCCTGAAGTCAAATATGCCTTCCTTGACCTCAAATTTCAGGTGTGCCTCGCTTACAACCTGTGTCTTGGGCAGGTCGCCCCTCAGCAACTGGTTGAGATTATAAACTATCGGCAACTGCCCCAGGTCGCCGTCTTCGATATTCATCCAACCGCCGCCGACAATATTGGCCATGTTCTCTCCCTCGCCGGAGAACCTCACATCGCCGGACATCTTTCCCTTCATCTTCGCATCCTTGCCGCTCAGTTCGGCCTCCAGTGCGGCGAGGTCCACGCCGTGAAACTTGAACGCCCCCTCATATTCCTTTGAATCGCCCAGGCAGAAAGTAAAGTGGCCCGTCATGTTCGACTTCCCGTTGCCGCCGTAAGCCCCGGCCGTGAACTCGACCCTGTGCGGGTCGGAGGCGTCCTTGAAAGAAACCTCCCGCGCGTCCTTGCGCTCTATCTTTCCCGTGAGATCGGATATATGGAAACCGCGGATGTAAAAATCCAGCCCGCTGAAGGACGACCCTGACGCGTCGGTGTACTCGCCGGGCTTGTTCCTGATATGCAGGTCCATCCGGCCGTTAATCCTGTCTATAAACGGTTTGCCGCCGAGGGAGCAATTATTAAAGATTGCCTTGAACTTGCAGTCGTATAGTCCGTCTTTCTCACCCACCAGGAAGTTCAGGTCGAAGTCCTCCAGGTCAACGCGACCCCGCGCCTTGATTTTGTTGAGGGCCTTGCTCAACCCTTCGGGAAGCGCCTTTTTCAACTCCTCGTCTATCTCAATGCCCTCCACCTTCCTTATATGCATGCGAAACCTGGGTTCGTCGAACGGGATAAAGCAGTTATTGGGTCTTTCTTCGTCCAGCGGTATGACGGCCTTGCCCAATTTGCAGGCGAGTTTTTTCACATGGATACCCGTGGTGCCGATGAAGATTTCCGTCACCACTTCCTTCGCGGGCATGGGGAATTCCCTGTACGTGAATTCCAGCGTGCCTTCCGACGTGATGGTCACTTCCGTCTTCAACTCCTCATCCTCGCCCTTTTGCGTTACCTGCACGAGGGCATCGATGGCGCCCTTCGGCTGCAGCGAATCATATATCTCCTGGAATTCCCTGCCGAGGGCATCGCGCAGGTCCTTTTTCAACACAACATCCTTGGCGACTATCTTTATGTCAACCTTCCCGTTCAATATCTCCCCCCTGTCCATCGATACCCGCACTCCGCCGTGTCTGCCGCGCACTCCCTCCAGGTACACGCCTTCGGGCCTTACCCTGAGCAGGCCGCTCACATCGGTGACCGTGTAGGGGAACCGGACATACCTGACCGTGCCGCCGGTCGCATGGATGTCCACCGATACGTCAGGTTGCGCGCCCCGGCCTTTTATCCGGCAGTCTATTCTCGTGGCGCGGGCCGCCGTGCCCTCCTCCATCGCCGACTTCGGCACATATTCGTCCCACACCCCGCGCACGTCGGTCGGCATGGCCCTGTAAAGCGCGGCGTCCAGCGGCACGTCCTTACCGTGAATCTCGATGTCGTACACGGCCTCGCCGGAGAGACCGGTTATGCTGCCGCTCGCGGCCAGTTCCGCCCCGCCGTGAACCGCGCGAATGTCCTTGAACTCAATGCAACCGCCCTCGTAAATGACGGAACCTTCTACATCGTCCAGTTTGTAAGGAAATCCCGTGTAGAATAGCCCCGCCTTCAGCGGCTTCACTTCAACGCGCACGGCAGGTTCACTGTCTTCCCTTTTCTTGGTCAGGCGCACCGTGAGGCCGACCCTGCCGATTATGTCGGCCAGTTCGACTTTCCTGCGAATGCCTGCCGGCAGTATGCTGCGAACTTTTTCGGTGACTTCGAAATCGGCGGCGACAGCGGTGATGTCCACCTCGCTGTCGGGCATGCCGGGCCTGGTTATCACGCCGTCCTCAACCCTGACCATCACGCCTCCTATCTCGCATCCGGCATTTATGGTGATTTTCTCCCGTGAGAAGCGCACCCTCCCGTTCACCTTCGACACCTCCAGGGTCTGCTCCTCGCCGTCGGCGTTCTTGTACACATAGGCTGCGCCCGCCCGCCCGTCGAAGTTCATCTCCAGTTCAACGGCGCTCGTTTTCTGTTCCGGGCGCTTTCTTATCCATGCCGTCGCCTCGGCGCTGTGGCCCCGGGGCCGGATGTAATCCCACATCTTTTGAATGTCCGGCTCAACGCGTAATGCCTCGCGCAACTTCTCATCGCAAGGAATGTTCTTCGTGTGTATCGTCAGGTCAACGTCGCTGGCGCTCG
>Ga0164318_10006063_pt1 | contig 11716 bp, 2 predicted proteins | sample GuaBasSedimGuay9_FD_113734 | JGI IMG/M metagenome (GOLD analysis project Ga0164318, IMG submission 113734) | Subseafloor sediment microbial communities from Guaymas Basin, Gulf of California, Mexico - Guay9, Core 4571-4, 0-3 cm | ecosystem: Environmental > Aquatic > Marine > Hydrothermal vents >... | reverse complement strand
TAAAATAATATAAAATTATATAAAACTATATGTAATTAATATAATTAAAAGAACATTAAGTAGATTTTTATAGCAAATAAACTTCCTAAGATTTTCCTTTTAACCGTGCATCAATAATATTATTTAAATATTTTTTTACCATTAGGCGATCTTGTTCATTTACAAGATAAAGGTCAAAAATAAAGTCATCGATTAATTGTTTTAAATCAGTAAATTCATTAGAAGTGAATTGGGTTTCTTTAAATTTTTTAAAGAGTTTAATACCATATTGAAATGTTTCTTGAGATATATTATTAAGATTAGGTATTTTTGAGGAACTTAACTGGTAATTGGCGACATAAAGTGCATTTGCACCTAAAACAGTGCCTTTAATTTCAAAATAGAATTGCATTAAACTAGAATTATAAATTAATGCCAAGATTGGAATAAATTTTCGGTCAGGGACTTTAATGGTAACATAATTGGCAGAAGAATAAGCATTACATTCATTTATAAAACACCGCATCTCTTTATTAATATATCCTTGAAATAAGAGGTCTCCTTTTAACTGACCATCAAATATTTTATACCACGTTCTAACCCCTTTAAATGTAGGAGTATTTTGAATTCCCTTTACTTTAGTCCCTTTTAGTTTCCCTTTTTTTAAGGTAATTTCTTTTTCCATCCAAATTTTAAAGTATCTTTTGGCATTAGTATTAGTCTTCATTAAAGCTGGTAATGAATTTATTTTCAAAAGATATTTTGTAATATCGAGTTTTTTAATAGCAAGTTTATTGAAATCGCGAGGTGAATGAATGATCAAGTCTAAATATTGTTTTTCAATTTTAAGAACTTGATTATCTTCTTTTTTAATGAAAAAAAATTCATAACCGCCGCCCTTGAAACAAGATCGTATATTATTTTCACCACATAAATCGGTAAGTTTTATTAGGTCTTTGTTAAAAATTTTTAGAAATAAGGTGATTAGATCAAATTCACGGAAATAGAGCATCCAATTGAAGTCTTCTTTTAATTTTTCTTGTTTTATTTTAATTAAAGAGAAATCAGTTTCTTTATGATTATTGTCTAAATTTCTTATAATATTTGCGAATTTTTTAAGGTCGAGTTGGTTGAAATCGGTCAGTATTTTTATAAATTTTACAGAATTGTCGTCTCTTTTTACTTCATTTTTATTTTTTTCAAGGACAGTAATTATTGCTTTGACATCTGCATATTCAAAAACGTTTTTTTTAAAGCCAATAAGATACTTAATTTTAAAATTGTCCAAAAAAAACTTACATAAAGAGCGTCCACTTTTAGTTTCTAGGAAACTATTAGAAACAATAAATCCAATCCGACCTTTGTTTTTTAGAAAATGATTTGCATGGGTGTAGAAATATCCATGGATTCCTATTGAACCTGCTAATTGCTTTGGGTTGTCTAGAGCTATTTTACGTATAAAATTTTTGTATCGAGCATCTCCAATTTCTCTGCTCTCAGTGTATGGAGGATTTGTTATTATAGCATCAAATTTCGCAGTTAAACTAAATTCTTTTTTTTGATCTGGTTTATTAGATGTTAAACTTAAATAATCTAATGGGATAAGCGTTTTTGTTCTAGCCCGTAATTTAAAGAAATCAATAGGTAATATCTTTAAATTGTCATGCTTTTTAGTAATATCCCGAATAATCAGATTAAGTGCTGCCAAATGAGCTGGAAAATAATTAATATCAATCCCTGTTAATTGGTCTATTATTTTACTATGACCATTTCCAGGAAATTCAGATAGTTTTTTATAGGCACTTATAAGGAATGTTCCACTTCCACAAGAAGTATCTAAAATTTTATCATCAGCTGTTTTGATGGTTAATTCTGCAATAAGGTCTGCAATCCATTGGGGAGTATAATATTGTCCTTTTAAATGTTTATCAATTTCTGGAATTATTAATTCATAAACTTTACCAATAACATCTTCATTAATAAGTGAAACATCATATTTTTCGATCTCTTCTATAAAATCATTTAATAAAAATGCGAGAGTACTTGATATTGGTATTTCATCAAAAATATTTGCTTTTTGAAAAATTATTTGATAGTTGATTTTTTCAGTAATTTCTTTAAAAGTAGAGTTTAAGGACTGAATAAATTCATTAATGCTAATACCATTGATTTTTTTAATAGGTGGTACATTAGGATAGTGATTTTTAAGTATACCATAAAATAACAAACGATTTAATAATAAATATGCTGATTGCTCCGAGATCCAACGAACAAGCTCCGATATATCATTATAGGTGTATCCGCGTTTTTCACTGAATTTAATGAACTTAGATTTAAAGTCATTTTCATTTAACCGTTTTTTTAATTCAATTTTGAAATAGGGAGTTATAAGTTCATGAAAATAAGCAAGACGTTCAATAAATCTATCACTGATTGTTTTTAAAAGCCTTTTACCACTTAAATATTGCTTTAAATTCCTTAAAAAATTTAAAAAAAATTGTTCAGTATATTTTAGTTTAATGTCTTCATTTACAATACACTGCAAAATCGGGATGTTTTTAGTGATATCAAAACACAGAAACAAGTCGCCATTACTTGTAATAATAAATTTAGAACCAATAAATTTCGCATAACCCAAGGCTTGTCCAATTACTTTGGGAGAATAAGGGTCAAATGATTTTCCTTTTTTATTTCTTTTTGTTTCTACGATTATTGAAAAAATCTTATTATTATCGTTTAAAACTATGTAAATATCAGCTTCGCCTTTATTGATAGGATAATGAAATTTTACATCTCGAATTGTCAGACCGTTGATATTTACATTTTGTTCTTGTAAATTTTTAAAAAATCTATAAATTTCAGAATCAATATATGACTCTTTTGTCATTTTTTTACACTCAAATTGCGGAAAAATGGAGCCAAATCCAAATATAATTTTATTTTATCAGTTTTAAAGGTCAAATTTAGACCTTTTATTACATTCAATATTGATTTTTAAAACATTTTATATTTTTAAATTAGAATTTTAATAATATAATATAAAATTTAATGTTTTGACTCATTTTACATCTAAATTAATTAATAGATATACATTTATTATCTATTTTCTATCTTTAAGTAAATCATAATATTTTCTCTTTTTTAATTATATACTAAGCCTCAAATTCTAATTAAAAATATTTAGTAATTAAAAAAATCTTTTATCTTTTTTGTTTACTTTAGACTATTATATAAATTAAATAAAAGCGGACGAACATTATAAATTAAATAAAATTTTGTTAATTGTTGATTTTGTTGCTTTTAAAATAAGCCCAAATAGAAATTAATTTGCTGTATTTTATTTTGTAATTAATGTAATTTGAAAATTTTTATTTAGGCCAATATTCTGAAATAATGAGCAATTAATAAAATAAAAAAAAGGTTGGTTATAAATAAGGAACAATGATTTCTGCTTTTATAAAATCATAGATATTTGAGAAAACTACTGGTTCAGGAGCCTTTATTTTGGAATTTTTTGCTAACTCTAGAATCTCAGATATTTTAAATGGTTTTTCACTAACAGAAATAATTAGACGCATGATTTTTTTCTGTAAATTGTTCAATGATTTTGATTTTTTAGCAAACATTTTATAATTTATTTGGAAATTCCCGGTTAGATAAATTTCAAACTTTTCATCGAAATTAGAGTATATATCAGTAAATACTTTGATATTACCAGTAAAGTTTTGGAGTTGATTGCTAAAAGTATTTTCAAATTCTTCTCTTGCCAATCTAATTTTATCTTTTAGTGTATAAGTTTCATGTTCTTTAAGTAGTAAACAGATGTCAACATATTTTCCAGATTCGAGTAGAATTTTGAACCCTTTATAAGTTATATTTTCCATTACTGCTGTATCTAATTTTGAGATTTCTTGTCCAAAGTTAGAGATTGCTTGAATAAACCCGGAAACTAAATCTTCATCGATATCAGTGGTAGATCCATAATTTTTAGAACTGATTTTAAGCCCTGAATTTTTATCAATGATTAACAGACGTTGTAAGTTATGGGAATCAACATATTTATAGTATTTTTCCATTAGAAGTTTATTTTTAAAGATTTTTCTTGGCTTTTGGACCTTGTAGTAATAAGTTAAAGTAATTAACGTAGCAAGCAGAATGACAGAGGCACCAATTATCATATAAATCCATGGAGAGACCGGTATTGCATTTACAATTAGATATACATTGTTTTCTCCAATTACCACATTATCTTTATCATAGACAAGTATCTTTATTGGATATTGACCAGCGGGAATGCCGTTTGTTGATATTTGTAGTACGAATTTTGTATTGTTTTGGACCGTTAGAGTCCCAGTCCCAAACTGCCATTCATATTTTACAGTTATATTTTGGTCAGTAAAGTATTCACCAGAATAACTATAATAAAACGAAAATACAAATTCTGTTGAACTTCCGATGTATACACTATTAGCAGATGTATTGGTTTTAATTTTAGTAAATTGGTCTAATGCTCTTATTATAAGAACAATATCAATGCTTTTAATTGCATAGTTCTGTTTATTTACAATTATTGAAATTGAATGAGAACCAGTTTCATTTATAGCTATCAATTTAATGTTATAATATCCTTGTGTTAGACTGATAATTGAGTAATTTGAATATCCAAATACAGTTATATTTGCGTTATCTAACGGTATTGCGCCTACTTTCGTCTGATATTTTATAGTGAAATTTATTGCTTCATATTTAGGGATTTCAAATATAGTCTCATTAATAATGATTTCAGTGCTAATTGGATTAATGTAAAATGTATAACTCAATGTTGCATTTTTTACACCCGTTTTATTCGCATGGATATGTATAATATTTTGGCCAGTAGTATTAACCCGTTCTAGCTCCCCGGTAAATATAATAAGAGTATAAGTCCCATTCGCATTATCAATTACTTTATAATTAACATTTTCAGTCCAATAATCTGAAAACAATTCCGAACTGATTTTGAAGTTAGCACCTGTATAATTTATTTGTGGTTCATTTAGTTTTGAGTATAATAAAATTAAAGTCAAATTTTCTCTGAAATTAATGGTAGTCTGTCCAGAAATATACTGTAACATGCTGTTGGGGGGATTTACAGTTAACACAACAGCCACGGTTTTTAACTCGTAGCCACTTTTATTAGCACTGATAAACAAATTATATGTTTTAATTTCATTGGAAGCATTTATTTCAATGGAATATATACCATTCCCAATTTCTTTGATAGAATAAGACAAGTTTTCTTGCCCTGTAAGGTAGATATTTGCACCGATTAATGGACTAAAATCTATTTCAGAGGTAAAGTTTACAAAATAAGACACATTTTTGTTAATTTCAATTGATATAAACGATTGATTTGTTGTTAATCTTGCACCAATTGGGTTTACGAAAATATTATAACTTAAGGTAGCATTTTGCACATTGGTCTTTTGTGCATGAATATAAATCACTGCCTGCCCCGATTCATTAATCTTCATTGATTCACCAGTAAAAATTGTCAATGTATAAGTACCGTTTAGATTATCGACCACAATATAATGTACATTTAAAGTCCAATAATTACTATATGTCTTAGAACTTATTTGAATGGTCGCACCAGTATAATTGATATTTGGGTCTGTAGGAGATGAATATATCAATGTTAAGGTCAAATTATCCCGAAAATTCACCTCACTCTGCCCGGACACATAACTTAATTGACTTTCAGGGATATTTACTAATAGAATGAATGCAATTGATTTCTGTTCAAAATTAGTAGCGCTGGCTGTAATTATAATGTTATAGACTTTACCTATGGACGATACATTAATTTCTATGGAATAAATACCATTTCCAATTTCCTTAATTGTATAATTTAAGTTTTCATGCCCACTTATGTTTATATTGGCATTTAATACTGGCATAATACTCGAACTTTCAGTATAATTCACGAAAAATGTTACATTCTCAAAATAATTTGCATAAAATGTCGATTTGTTTGTAGTTAAGTCAGTTTGTATTGGATTTACATAAAATGAATAACTCAAAGTAGCATTTTGAATGTTAGACTTAATTGCATAGATATGGACTACTACTTGACCAGACTCATTTACCTTCATTGAACTACCTGTGAATATCGTTATTGTATATGTCCCATTCAAGTTGTCTACTGAACTAAAATGCACATTCTCACTCCAATAATTTGAATACATCTCAGAACTAATTAATATTGTAGCACCTGTATAATTGATATTTGGATCAATCGGATCTGAATATAAAACAAGTAACGTCAAATTCTGCCTAAAATAAACCGTATTATTTCCAGATATAAACTGTAAAGAACTTGGCTTTAAATTTACTGAGATAATGAACGACACAGTTTTTTGCTCAAAACCCGTCCTATTTGCTATTACAATTATAGTATATGTCGTACTTATTGTCGAAACATTGATTTCAATCGAATAAATACCATTTCCTACCTCATTTATTGTATAATTAAGCGACCCTTGCCCGGAAATACTAATGTCCGCATTTATAATTGGTATTGAATTTAATACAGTAGTATAATTCAGATATAAAGTAACATTTTCACAATAATTCGCTGAATAATAAGATTTATTGGTCGTTAAACTCGCTTGAATTGGGTTTATGTATATATTGTAGCTCAAAATAGCCTCCTGGACATCCGTCCTATTTGCGTGTATATGTATTACATATTGCCCCGTCCTATTGATTTTCATTAACTCTCCAGTAAAGATTATTATGGTATAAGTCCCATTTTGGTTATCAATTGATTTAAAGTGGACATTCTCGACCCAATAATCTGATGATATCTCAGAACTGATCCTTACCGTTGACTGTGTATAATTAATATTTGTATCTGATGGATCTGAATATAGGACTAATAATGTTAAATTATCTCTGAAATATGTGGAACTATTTCCCGATATATACTGAAGTAAACTGTCTTTTAAATTTACCGAAATAATAAATGATACGGATTTTTGCTCATAACCCATCTTGTTTGCCGTTACTAGAATATTATATGTCTTACTTATAGTCGATACATTAAGTTCTACTATGTAAATACCGTTTCCTGACTCTCTTATAGTATACCTTAATGATTCTTGCCCAGAAATATTCATATTTGCATTTAAAATTGGTGTTGAATTTATTACTGCCGTATAATTTATATAAAGAGATATGTTTTCACAATATTTCACTGAGTAATAGGATTTATTAGTCGTTAGACTCGCTTGAATTGGGTTGATATATATATTGTAGCTCAAAATAGCCTCCTGAACGTCAGTCCTATTTGCATGTATATGTATTATGAATTGACCGGTATTATTAATTTTCATAGATTGGCCTGTAAATATGATAATAGTATAAGTCCCATTCAGGTTATCAATCATCCTGAAATGTACATCCTCGGTCCAGTAATCCGAATACATTTCAGTACTGACTTTTATCATTGCACCGGTGTAATTAATATTTGAATCCGAAGGTTTAGAATATAACACTAAAAATGTTAAGTTATCTCCAAAATAAATGGTGCTATCACCAGATACAAATTGGAGAGAACTCTCCTTTAAGTTTACTGAGACTACAAATGCCACTGACTTTTGCTCAAATCCGGTTTTATTTGCTGTTATTAGTATATTATAAGCCTTGCTTTCGGTAGATACATTGATCTCTATGGAATAGATACCGTTTCCTACTTCAATTATCGTATATTTAAGCGACTCTTGTCCCGATATATTTATGTCCGCATTTATAATTGGTGTTGAATTTAATACACTCGTATAATTCACATATAAAGTTATATTTTCGCAATAATCTGCTGAATAATAAGATTTATTGGTCGTTAGACTCGCTTGAATTGGATTGATATATACATTGTAGCTCAAAATAGCCTCCTGGACGTCAGTCCTATTTGCATGTATGTGTACTATGAATTGACCTGTACCATTTATTTTCATCGATTCGCCTGTAAATAATACCACAGTATAAGTCCCATTCAGGTTATCAATCATCCTGAAATGCACACCCTCGGACCAATAATCCGAATACATTTCAGTACTGACCCTTATCATTGCACCGGTATAATTGATATTTGAGTCCGATGGGTCTGAATATAACACTAAAAATGTTAAATTGTCCCTAAAATAGGTGGTGCTATCTCCAGATATAAATTGAAGAGAACTCTCCTTTAAGTTTACTGAAACAATAAATGACACCGACTTCTGCTCAAACCCGGTTTTATTTGCTGTTATTAATATATTATATGCCTTGCTTTCGGTAGATACATTGATCTCTATGGAATAAATACCGTTTCCTACTTCAATTATCGTATATTTAAGCGACTTTTGTCCTGATATATTTATGTCCGCATTATTAATTGGTGAGGAATTCAATGCATTCGTATAATTCACGTATAATGTAATATTTTCACAGTATTTTGCCGAAAAATATGACTTATTAGTTGTTAAACTCGCTTGGATCGGTGAAACATAGAAATTATAACTTACAATTGCTTCTTGGACATCAGACCTATTTGCATGTATATGAATAGTATATTGACCTGTTCGATTGATTTTCTCACCAAATCCAGTAAAAATCGTTAAGGAATAAGTCCCATCTAAATTATCATTCGAGATGAAGTTAATAGTTTCAGTCCAATAACCCGAATCGAGTTCTGAGCTTATTTTAATAATTCCATTAGTAAAATTAACATTCGGTTCATCGGGTTTTGAATATAGTACCATAAGAGATAAATTGTTTCCAAAATTTACAGAGTTTTGACCTGAGACTACTTGAAGTTGACTCTCTTGTGGATAAACAGATAAGATGAAAGCTGTTGATTTTTGCTCATATGAATTCTTACTTGCAAAAACAGTTAAATCATATACTTTACTTGTTGAAGAAGCATTGATTTCAATGGAATATATTCCAGACCCTTTTTCTTTTATCATAAAATTTAGTCCTTCATTTCCAGTTAAATTTATCGTTGCACCAATAATTGGAGTTGAATCAGATGACCTTGAATAATTGACATAAAGCGTTATATTTTGGTTATAATTAGCAGAATAATACGACTGATTTGTTGTTAATTTTGACTGAATCGGATTGATATACAATGTGGCCTCTTTTACTGAACTATCAATAAAATCTTTTGATGCATGAACATAAATTTTCTGCTCTCCAGATGTATTAATTGCCTTAGAAATACCTGTAAAAATGGTAATATTATAAGCTCCATCTGATAAATCAGAAACAATATAGTCTTCATTTTCCGTTAAATAGCCAGATGTTGGTAAAGTGCTCAGATTAATGACTGCACCACTATAATTATAATTAGGATCACTCGGCAGATGGTAAAACATCTTTAATGTGAAATTTGACCCTAATTCTTTTGGAGACGGGCTAATCAACGAATCAAGAATGCTTTCAGCTGTAATATTTAATTTTAAAGTTATTGTAGAATCAATATACCCATTTTTTGAAGAATTTATTTTGATATAATAAATACCAGGCCCTCCAAGGTCCGAAGTATCAAGATTTCTAGAATATAGTCCATCAGAAATATCATTTAAATTAAGATTACCTGTCCAATTTATTATGACAGAACTCCCAGAGATTGAACTTTTGCTATCTGTATCATTCAATAATACTTTTAATGAAAAAACATCAAGATACTTTAGTTCCGTTTCTAAATCAGTTTGTGCATCTATTGGATTTATTATTTGGAGTTCAGAATTGTGAGTCAATGTAAAATTCTTATCAATATATCCTGCCCCATAATAAAATGAACCAGGAGTCATTACCTTATCAATGCCATTCAAATAATCATATGAATAATTCCAATATACTTGAGATTGAAAAATTCCACCTGTCGTATTCATTCCAGCTAAAGTAAAAGGACCAAAACTTACCTTGCCTGTCTGTAAATTTATTGAACCATTTTTCTGTGAAATTAAAACTGAACCGTTTGGAAATAGTATTCTAAGAAGTGCTGATGAACCAGAAATTCCTGGAGGAACTCCAGTACTATTCTGAATAGTAGCATAAACTTTAATTTTATCTCCATCTGAATAACCCGAACTATTAAATTCTGTTGATTGTACCCAATTATTACCTACCTTCTTATATATATTTATATCAGTTAAATAATTCGGAGCCTCTGCTTCAAAATACCACCACCCTGCTAACTCACCTAATGTACTTCCAGACCCGTTTTTCGTTGGTAGTTTTATATATCCATCGTTTAAATCTCCACCAAGTACACCATAATTTAGACCTGCTGTCCTATTGTAGACCACACTTAATGCCGGATTTCTTACTAAAGTTAAGTTCCAATCCATCGGTACACTGAAATTAAAATAGAAATTATAAAATGTAACAAGGTCCCAATATGCATATAAATAAAATTTGAAATGCACTATGTTATTGTCTGGGTCAACTGAAAAACTCACTCCCAAATCATTTTTATTTTGCGAAACTGTTGTCCCTAAAAATTTCATCACATGAAAATTAACGTCTACATCAAAATTCAAGTCTACTGTATTCAATGAAGAATTACTCGTAAAAAGTAAAGTATAAGGATCACTCTTCTTGTAATCATTTAAGATTTTAGCATTACCACTCCCAATTGTACCATTAATCGGGTTGTTGTTCACTAATAACTGAACATCTGTCGCATTTGGCGGAGCCTCGGCTTCGAGCGCTAAATAAAATCCATAAATCCTAACTCTCTGATAATCTGCTATTGAACTTTGATATTGCCCAGTTAAAATATATTCTAACCTTAAAGAAATATTAAAATTACTATATCCATCTTCCGATGGCGCTGGAAATACATTAGATGTATTTTCCCATGCAAGACAATGTACCCAACCTGTATTGACTAACCCTGACGGGACCTCTTGGTTATTTCTTGAATATACCTCCTTTTGATTAATCCTAACAGCAAATTGAAATTTCGCAGAACCACCCATCCAGTGAACTGGATTATATATCACCTTAATCCATGCATTTCTAATCTTACCCCTAGGTACATCAAAATTTAATTGCTCAATACCTACATACTCATCCGGGTCGTATTTATAAGTGCTAGAACTTAAATAACCATAATATGTTAACTCCACATAATCATTTGTTTCATCATATTCAACCGTCATATCATTAAAATCTGAATATGGCGATGTCATATCTTGATGTGTTTCAGTCCAATTCGTTATTGAATCATTATGAAAATATGAATTTGAATCTCCTTGGTTCACTGAAGGTACCCCACTGTCATTACCTGCCTGAAAATTATAATTACCTTTTCCCCATGTCCTATTATCATATAAGTTATAAACTCTTATAGTTGTATTTTGACTGGTCCATTGGTTATATAACGGCGGCGATGGTAATTTCATCAGTATAATATCATTCGTAGACGAATCAACAGGATTTCCTCTTAAACTTAAATGGTTCGAATTATTCGCTGATTCACTATAAAATGTAGCATTAATATATGCTAACCTATTAAATGTAAAACTATCCACTCTTAATATTGGATTTTGTCTGAACTCATTACTGCCACTTTTCTGCGTATTTAAACCAATAAGATATATTGGACTCGCTAGAATAGTGATAATGATTAGAAAATAGATTATTTTTATAGATCTATTCTTTTTTTCTCTCATTTATTCTCAACTTCGTTATTAAAAAATTT
>Ga0164318_10006061_pt1 | contig 11719 bp, 8 predicted proteins | sample GuaBasSedimGuay9_FD_113734 | JGI IMG/M metagenome (GOLD analysis project Ga0164318, IMG submission 113734) | Subseafloor sediment microbial communities from Guaymas Basin, Gulf of California, Mexico - Guay9, Core 4571-4, 0-3 cm | ecosystem: Environmental > Aquatic > Marine > Hydrothermal vents >... | reverse complement strand
TTAATGATATTACAAATTGCCGCAAAAATTTCTTTGCTCGTCAAGTAAAAAATTCAGGTTTGCTCACTTTATTCACCATTTTTAACAGGTTATGCAATAATCTAACCGGACATTACTGAAAATAGCTTCTTAAATTAAAGGAAATTTTTTAAGCCGAAAGGAGTGATATGTGAAAGGACTTGAGTTATCTGAAAAATATTTTAATGCATACGGTCTGCCTTTAATAAAGGATAAATTCAGCAATTATGCTGATCGTATTGCCGCTGGTCTTGCCGGAGACGGTTCCGAATGTTTTGGTTTTGATGATGAGATTTCCAGAGATCATGATTGGGGACCCAGTTTTTGCATCTGGCTTGTTCATGAGGATTTCGATAAATTTGGATATCAACTTCAAGAAGAAATTTCAAAACTTCCAAAGACCTTTTATGGGTATGGCCCTCGGAAAATCAGCAACTGGGGCGAAGGAAGAATCGGTGTTTTTGAGATATCCCAATTCTTTTTAAATTATATTGGTATGGATCATATACCGGCTGATCTTGAAGAATGGCTCTTTATCCCTGAGAGTGCATTGGCAACATCTTGTAATGGCAAGGTGTTTTATGATCCATTGGGTGAGTTTACAAACTGGCGGAAGAGATTGCTTGAATTTTACCCGGAAGATGTAAGGCTGAAAAAGATCGCTTCAAGGTGTATGACCGTTGCCCAATCCGGTCAGTACAATTTTGCGCGTTCTGTAAAAAGGGGAGAATATTTTGCTGCTCAGTATGCAGAAACAAAATTTTGTGCGGATGTGATTTCAATGGTTTTTCTGATCAACAAAAAGTATGCTCCTTATCATAAATGGATGCATCGAGCTGTTAGAGAACTTCCTGTATTGGGTGAAAATATCTTTTTAAAAATAGGCGATCTGATTACCTCTCATGAATATCAAAAAAAAATCGCCATTATTGAAGATATTTGCTCTCTTGTTTTAAAGCAGTTAAGAAACGAAGGGTTGACTGATTTTTCGGGTGATTTTCTGTTAGATCATGGCCCCATTATTCAAAGCAGAATTAAAGATCCATCATTAAGGGGAAAAAATGTTTGGGTGGGCTAAGGAGGCTGGTGATGAAAAATATCCTGGTGATTGGCGGAAGTTATTTTCTTGGAAAGGTCTTTGTTGAAGAGCTGGCAAAGGAAAAGGATTATTCAATTCATGTTTTAAATAGAGGGAATCGTCCTTTAAAAATGGACGGTGTCAATGAGATCGTTTGTGACAGACAGAACGCAGCTCTTCTTAAGACCCGAATTCCATTTTTAAATTTTGATGCTGTGGTTGACTTTTGTGCATATACGCCGGATGATATTCAGATAATACTTTCGGTTATTCCTGAAAATTCTATCAAGCAGTACGTCTATATCAGTACCTCATCGGTTTATCAGGACGTTCTTGATCTGCCGATAAAAGAGAATGCACCCAAATTGACAGGCCCCCAACCGGAATTGGGTCCATATGCTGAATATGCTTTCAACAAGTGGAAGACCGAAGAAAAATTGATGACACTTTGCAGTAAGACTGGCATTTTTTATACCTCATTGAGGCCTGTCATTATATATGGAAAATACAATTATGCGCCCCGTGAAAGCTATTTTTTTGACTTGATACTTAATAACAAGACCGTGATATTGCCCGATAATCCCCTTCCGTTATTCTCTTTTGTTTCTGTGTGGGATGTGGCAAAGATAATCATGCAGTGCATAGGCAATGAAAAGGTCTGCAATAGAGCCTTTAATCTATCGGGTGAGGAGATGATCTCTTATAAAAGACTGATCGAAGTCTTTCGCAAGGTAACCGGCAAAAAGATTGCAACTAAAAAAATGAACTCAAAAAAGATCGACCAGATGAGAATACCTCTCCCATTTCCTCTTGACAATCATTTGATTTATTCTGGAACTTTAATAAAAGATGTTTTAAATTTCCATTACGCTCCTTTTGAAGATGAAATGAAAAAGACCTATCAATTTTACATCGGCAAAAACAGTTTTTAGGTAAAGGAGGATATTATGAGTCGAAAAGATGATTTGATAATGGAGATACTAAACAGGGAGCTTAAGATGTTTCTTTCGGTTCCCACTCAACAAAAGGCATCATGTCAGGAGCATCCGGAAGATTTCAAGCTTGTAAGGGGTTCCCAGTTCCAGACATGGTCGGAGGATACCCTGGAAAGTTATATTGATGATCTCAAGGCAGCTGAAAAGAACGGGGTAAATCTTATGACACAAAAATATGCCAGAATGGATAATCTGATTCCAAAACTCAAAGATATTCCCGTTATAGATGAGATTGTAAAAATTCAGTATGCCTGGCAAAAGGAGATGTTTGAAAATTATCCGAATGTTATGAGTAAAGCTCGTCCCCTTTCAAGCTCGGAGGATACATCACATGGAACCTCCTTTGAAACATACCTCAAGGGTGAACTTGAAACCTATTCGGATAAGACTCTTTCTTTGCTTTACAGGGATATAAAAGAAAGTTGGGATAATGAAGATAATATGACTGAGAGGGTTTATGATTATATGGTAAAAAAGCTCGAATATGATTCATTAGATGATGCTGAAGAGACAGTAAAAAGGCAGAAAGAAGCAGAGATTTCATAAAAAGGAAGTATAAAAATGACCGAGTCAAGAGAATCATTGCAGTTTGATGTTTTATTTGTTGGGGGAGGTCCTGGAAACCTGGCTGGCGCCATTTATTTGATGAAGATGGCGCAGGAAAAGGGAATGGATATTGAAGTCGGTCTTATTGAAAAAGGAAATAGCATCGGTTCTCATTCATTAAGCGGGGCTATACTGGATCTTAAAGCTTTAGCCGAACTGCTTCCCGATTACCTGCAAGAAGGGTGCCCGGTTGAAGAAACCGAATGCAAAGAAGAGCTCTATTTCTTAACAGGTTCTAAAAGCATCCGCATTCCCTTTTTACCGAAATACATGAATAATAATAACTGCTGCATTATCAGTCTTTCCAAATTTACCGCCTGGCTTGGAGAGTTGGCGGAAGATATGGGTGTGAACGTTTTCCCCGGATTTGCTGGAACTGAAATTCTCTTCGATTCCGGCAACAGCCATATTCTGGGTGTGCGTACCGGTGATAAAGGAATCGACAAAAATGGTAATAAAAAGTCGAACTATGAACCGGGCGTTGATCTTTTTGCCAGGACAACTGTTTTTGGAGAGGGTCCAAAGGGGAGTCTTGTGCGGGATTTAGGGCAAAAAATGGGAATCTTTTCAAAAAAAATGCCCCAAATTTTTGAGACAGCAATTAAAGAAGTAATCGAAATTCCTGAATCAAGCCCGTTTTTATCATCTGATACTACGATCCTGCATACTTTTGGCTATCCATTGGGTCTGAATACAAAAGGCGGAGGCTTTCTCTATAAGATGAAAAACAACTTGATCTCCCTTGGCCTTATTGTAGGACTTGATTATAAAAACCCTCTTTTAGAACCGTACAAGGCCTTTCTTCAGTTCAAAGACAGCCCTATGATCGCTGAAATCATACAGGGTGGGAAGGTGTTGCAACAAGGAGCCAAGACACTTTCCGCAGGAGGATACTATACCATGCCGAGACTTGCCGTCAACGGAGCGGTCATTGTTGGAGATAGTGCTTCCCTATTGAACACTCAGCGGTTGAAAGGGATACACACGGCTATGAAATCAGGAATGCTGGCTGCGGAGACAATTATTGCCGCACTTGAAAAAGATGATTTTTCTTATAATGCTCTGCAGCAGTATGAACTGAGTCTGGAAAAAAGTTGGATAAAAGATGAACTTTATGAAGCCCGTAATTTTGCCCAGGCCCTTTCCAAAAATGGAATCCTGAAGTTTATACATCTTGGCGGCCAGTATTTAACCGGCGGAAAAGGAATAATTGACCCTCTTTCTATCCGGGACGACAGCTCTGCCCTGAAAAAGTTTTCCAGGAAAAAAGCACCGCGGAGCAGATCACCGGAAATGCCCGTCATTGATGGAGAGCTTTATATAGATAAGCTCACCGGAGTTTTCCGCTCCGGTACAAAGCATGAGGAAGATCAACCCTGCCATATTATTGTGCATGACCCTGACATCTGTTCAACAACATGTTTCGAAGCTTACCGAAATCCGTGCATCCGCTTTTGCCCTGGAGAAGTTTATGAAATGGAAGAAGAAAGCTCAGGGAAAAGGCGTTTGCGTATCAATCCGTCAAACTGTCTTCATTGCAAGACATGCGAAATCAAAGATCCATACAAAAATATTACCTGGACATGTCCCGAAGGAGGAGGCGGTCCTAATTACACTGTACTGTAAGAGACATACCTATTGGCTGGGAGAAAAGAGATCAGCGCTAAATTCAGATTAAAGCGGGACATGGCGGTAAATTTGCAACCTTGCCTTTCATTGCTTTTCCAAGATTTTTCTAAGCCTTTGAGCAGATAATTCTGAAAGCGTTCCCTTGGCTATTGCAATATCGATTGTATGAAAGCCGAAACTTTTATAAGTTGATACGAGTTCAGGTGCTTTTGTTCTGATTTCTGACAAATGCCTTTCAATTGTTTCAATATCCCCCCTATCGATAGGGCCCGTAAGCGCCTTTGTGATTCCGACCTTTTCGATATTGGAAAGTGTTCCGTCAATTAGCGGTTTCAATATTCTAAGACCGTTGTTTTCCGATATCCCGGCTGCCTCAATCAGCTTGAGGGAAAGATATAACAGAGTTACAAGGTAGTTTGATGCTGTTGCTGCAGCGGCATGATAGAGGATCTTGGCCTCTGTTTTGATGTGCAAACATTCTGCGCCAAGGTCTGCTGCAATTTTACCTGCTGTTGTTACAGCCCTTTTTTCACCCTCCACTGAAATAATTATACCTTTAAAAGGACTGCCGTTATTTTTGGATGAAGCAAAGCTTTGAAGAGGATGCATAGACCCTATAAATGCGCCATATTTTTTTGCTGGTGATAAAATGGTTGACGGAAGTGCGCCGCTGCAGTGAAGAACCACGGCATCCTTAATGAAACCGCCATGCTTTGCGATAGAAGCGCATATGCGACTGATGACTCTATCCGGAGTTGTCAAAAAAATAATCTCAGCTTTTTTCGTTATTTCCCACGGAATTTGATCAAAATGATCTGTTCCTGTTATATCAGCAGCTCTTTTAGCAGAAAAAAGGCTCCTGCTTGCAACTCCAGCAGGTTTGTAACCGGCTTGTGCAAGATATTTTCCCAGAGCTATGCCCACTTTTCCGCATCCAACAATGGCAAAAGACGGCTTCATATTTTTTTCAGATCCTTTAATCCAAAACCTTTTGAAAAATGTTCAATTTCGCTTATGTTCAGACCTGTCTGCTGGCTTCAGGCAGGCAGCAGACGCGCGCAGGCGGGTCAGGCTAAGATTTTAATCCTCAAAATACATGGGGTGTCTTCAAAGCGGTTAAAATTTTCGCCTTCCTTGACCTTGCAAAAAATTTTCGATTTGTGTGGTTAGCTGTTAGCGATTAGCTTTTGGATAAATTAGTTATGAGTTGTGAGTCAACATCATTGACTTAAGAATATTTTGTTTAAGCGCAGTCCTTGACCATCATTACCGCGCAGGCGGGAATCCAGCAATTCTGGCGGCTTCGATGTTTCTGTATCCTAAGTTTTCACGGGAATGACATATGAAAAAGTCTCAAGTTAATGATATTGGCTAACCACTAACGGCTAACCGCACAGCTTGAAAAATTTTATTGTTCTATTTACACACAGATCCGCATGCTGATATCAACACTTTTTGCCGAATGTGTAAGAGCCCCTATTGAAATGATATCAATTCCTGTATCTGCGAGCAAAGCAAGATCTTTTTTTGTAAATCCTCCCGATACTTCAACCACGGCTTTACCTTCAATAAGATTAACTGCCTCTTTTATCTGGTGTAAATTCATATTGTCCAACATGATGACATCAGCGCCGGCTTTTAAGGCTTCCTTTGCACCAGACAGGTCAGAAACCTCTACCTCGATCTTTATTAAATGCGAGACACTGTTTTTGACTTGCTTTATGGCTTTTGATATGCCACCACAAACAGCAATATGATTATCCTTGATCAGCACACCATCAAACAACCCCATCCGATGATTATAAGCCCCGCCAACCCGAACAGCATATTTTTCCAAGACTCTCCATGCAGGCGTTGTTTTGCGTGTATCAACAAGGCGAATATTCTTATTTTCAAGTTCGTTAACATAGGAATGTACATTTGTAGCAATACCTGAAAGGCGCTGAAGAAAGTTCAAAGCTGTACGCTCACCTAAAAGAAGCGTTCGCAGTTTTCCCTCGACTTTAACCATAACATTGTCTTTTTCAATAAAATCGCCGTCTTTATATATGGGTTTATAGATAATATTTAAATCAAGATATTGAAAAACTTGATTTGCCACATCAAGTCCGGCAATGATAAAAGGCTCTTTCGCAATAATTGTTCCCCTGCCTTCTATATTTGGATCAATAAGGTTGTCTGTTGTAATATCTCCGGATCCTATATCCTCTTTCAGTGCAATTTCAATAAGTTGTTTTATGGAATTCATGATAGAATTTTTGGAAGACGGTTCTGGTTTAGCACTCTGATTAAAATTTTGCGTTTTTAAAATTACTTGAGTTTTCGAAAAATAGTTTTAGTGTTTGGCATTATAATTGCCAAACCCAATTTTAGTATCGAGTTTTGAGTTTTGCGCTAATATGCATCACGGTTCCAGGTGATGCCTGTTTATGGGAGTTATTTCATCCTCCTTAGGCATTTTCCCCAATACTCATCACTCACCGCTCATCACTCATTACCCTTATGCACACAGCAAAATTTATACCATTATCTATTGATAAGCATCATAGTTTTTTCGAAAACTCAAGAAATTAATTATCTGAAAATCTGTAGTTCAATTCAGGGTTAAACTTGATTCAAGTTTCTTTAATCTCTTCAAGTTTGATTCTATCTTCTGATGCTTTTCAATTAGAGTTTCTTGTTTCTTTTTAACTTTATCCACTACATCCTTTGGAGCTTTGCTTAAAAAATCTTCATTAATCAATTTTTTTGAAACAGCGGTTAGTTCTTTTGACAATCTGGCGGCATCTTTTTCAAGACGTTTGGCCTCTTTGGAAAAATTGATTATTCCTTCAAGTAAAACAAAAATTGTTGCATTATGAACAATAGCGGTTGCCGAAGCCTTTGGTTTTTTGTCAGGTTGTACAAAACCGACCGATTTAAGACTGGCTAAGTCAATAATAATATCCAGATGTTCATTAATAATTTTTCTTACTTTTTCATTTTCGGTATGAATCAGAACATCAAGGGATAAAGATGGGGAAATGTTAATTTCACCCCTTACATTTCTGATTCCGGAAACAATTTCCATTATAAGTCCCATTTCCAATTCAGCCTCTGAATTAAAACCGATTGCAGATAAAACAGAATCATCTGAAAATAGAGAGGCTTTCATTATTGAACCTTTTGTGCCGGGCAATTTATGCCAGATTTCTTCGGTAACAAACGGTATGAATGGGTGCAGTAAAACCAGGGTGCCGCGCAGAACAAACCATAATACTCCCTTTGTTGATTCTTGACTCTTTTCTCCTCTTTTGCCGTACAAAACGGACTTGATTGCTTCCAGGTACCAGTCACACAGTTCATGCCATACAAACTGATAAAGAATTCCGGCTGCATCATTAAATCGGTAGTGATCAAGCGACTTTATGACATCTGCTTTAACCCGGCTAAGTCTGGAAAGAATCCATCTGTCAGGAAGTAAAATATCATTATGTCTTATTTCTATAAGCTCCTCATCTATATGCATCAATGCAAAGCGTGAAGCATTCCATATCTTGTTTATAAAATGACGGTATCCTTCTACTCTTTTTTCAGACATTTTAATATCGCGCCCTTGAGCTGCAAAAGCGGCTAATGTAAAACGGAATGCATCTGTTCCATACTGATTGATTATCGTCAATGGATCGATAACGTTTCCTTTTGACTTGCTCATCTTTTTGCCTTTTTCATCTCTCACAAGAGCATGCACGTAAACATTTTTAAAAGGTATATCCTTCATAAAGTGAATGCCCATCATCATCATTCGCGCTACCCAGAAAAAGAGGATATCAAAACCTGTGACAAGCACTGATGTGGGATAAAAGGTTTTTAAAAGAGGCGTTTCATCAGGCCATCCCATTGTGGAAAAAGGCCAAAGCGCAGAACTGAACCATGTATCCAAAACATCTGTCTCCTGCGCAAGTCTGTTTCCGCCACAAAACGGACACTCTTTTGGAGTATCCACAGAGACGATAAGCTTATCGCACTGCTCACAAGTCCAGGACGGGATTCGATGCCCCCACCATATCTGACGTGAAATACACCAGTCCTTAATATTATTCATCCAGTCAAAATATGTTTGAGTCCAAACTTCAGGAATGATCTTTGTATCACCATTTTTGACTGCGGCAATTGCCTTTTCCGCTAAAGGGCCCACTTTTACAAACCACTGTTTTGATAGATTCGGCTCAACAATCGATTTGCATCTGTAACAATGGCCTACATTATGCTTAATCGGCTCAATCTTTTCAAGGAGGGCTGCTTTTTCAAGCTCCTTTACCACGGACTCTCTGCATTTGAACCGGTCAAGCCCTTTAAATTTGCCGGCTTCATCAGTCATAAGACCATTATCATCAATAACTTTTATTACAGGAAGATTGTGACGGTTTCCTATTTCAAAGTCATTGAAGTCATGTGCCGGAGTAACCTTTAAGGCTCCGGTTCCAAAAGACATATCAACATAGGTGTCTTTAATTACGGGAATAGATCTGTCCATAAGAGGAAGAATTACGCTGGCTGATTCTATATTATGATATCGATCATCATTGGGGTTTACAGCGACACCTGTATCTCCCAGCATAGTTTCAGGCCGGGTTGTAGCGACAACCAAACCGTTTGATCCGTCTGCAAAGGGATAACGGATATAATAGAGGTTGCCGTCAATTTCTTCGTGTTCAACTTCAATATCCGAAAGTGCTGTGTGGCATCTGTGACACCAGTTAATAAGGTAGTTGCCTCGATAAATAAGCCCTTCATCATAAAGTGATACAAAAACCTGGCGAACAGCTCGGGATAAACCTTCGTCCATTGTGAAACGCTCCCGTTTCCAGTCACATGAAGCACCCAGGCGTTTGAGTTGATTAATAATCGCTCGACCATGTTGATCCCGCCATTCCCAGACGGCTTTTATAAACTTGTCCCTGCCAAGCTGATCGCGACCGAGTCCTTCTTCGGCCAGTTTTTTTTCCACAACATTTTGAGTGGCAATGCCCGCATGATCTGTACCCGGCATCCAAAGAACATTGTCTCCTTGGATTCTCCTGTAGCGGCAAAGAATATCCTGCAATGTTATATTTAGTGCATGTCCCATATGGAGAACACCCGTAACATTGGGTGGAGGAATTACAATGGAATAGCTTTTTTGCCTGCTTTCTTCACAAGCGGAAAACAACAGTTCTTTTTCCCAAAAATTATACCAGCGCCCTTCAACTTTATGGGGATCATAACCCTTATCAAGAAGACTTAAACTCATGCAAAAAAACCTCTTTATTTTTTACTGTCTTAGGGAGACAGAATTATGTTCTTTAGGAAATAGGGCTGCCGACGTAAGGCGAGACACCTTGAAATTCCAACGGTCAGAAGGAACGGATTAAAAATTTATTCCCCTGACGACAAGCCAAAAATGTGCAGTGGTGAATCTTGTATTTGCCCCGACCGTAAGATAGGTGCGTAGGATGGTCGCGTAAGATGGGCGGTGTCCTATGTGCATTGCCCTGTTTTAAGACGGCAGCCGGAAATAATTAAAATGCCTCATCTTAAGCCGACACGCATTGAGTTTCAATTCATATCGGCATCATCGAGAATAATCTTTTTTAATCTCTTTATCTCTTTTGAAACGGCTTTTTCAATTACTTCAAGTATTCTGTTTTGAATACTTTCAGAATACATTCGCTTTATAACGCGTTCGAGGGCTTTCTCAATCTGTTCAGAAGAGATAGAAACAGGCTCACGTCCTTTTTGCAGGTCTTCACAAATTTTTATTTCCGCCTTTTTTTCTGAAGCAGAAGGCAGGCCGGTTTTACTCTTATCTTCTATATCAATAATTTCAATAACAGCTTCATCTGCTTCATTTTCAGGCATTGGATCTTCAACCTCAACCAGGTTTATGATTTCCTCATTTTCACCTGTTTCATTTTCAAAGTCTATAATATCTTCCTTTTCATTTTCTTCAAGCGGTATGTCTTTAATATCAGAGAGATCTATAATTTCTTCATCGTTATTTACTTCACTTGTCATCTCATCGGTAAGCTCTACGATATCATTATCCTTGAGTTGATAATTACCTTTTGGTTTTCGACCAGGATCATTTTTATCTCTCATATTTTATTATCTCCTTGAGTTTTCGAAAAATAGTTTTAGTGTTTGGCATTATAATTGCTTAACCCAATCTTCAGTATCGGGTTTTGAGTTTTGAGTTTTGAGTAATGAGTTTTGAAATCAGGAATGGGGACGAAATAACTTCTCTGACTATAAAAATGCCCAAAAAATACAAAAAATTTCTGATACCCGCGGGGGCAGCCGCAGGGGGCTGCCCCCGCTATTTTGCGCTAATATGCATCACGGCTCCAGGTGATGCCTGTTTATGGAAGTTATTTCATTCTCGTTCCTCAGGCATTTTTCTTAATGCTCATCACTCACCACTCATTACCCTTATGCACACAGCAAAATTTATACCATAATCTATTGATAGAGCATCATAGTTTTTTCGAAAACTCAAGTATCTCCTGTTTCCAATAAAATTCTGTTTAAAAAGCCGGTTTCAATTTGTTTCAGTTTATTAAAAGTCAAGAAATGCAAAAAATTAAAGTCACAGGAATACACGTTCGAGGATTGAAATTTAAGCCTGGGTGGAATTGGGTATTTTGAAATCGGCTATAGGCGGCCGTATATAATGAGTCCGTTGATTTATGGTCTTTTCGTTCCCGTTCCTAAAATACTTGTGTATTTGGACTGAAGTGCCTTGCTTTTGCATCGCTCTGACTCGTGAGAAATAAAAGCCGAACATATTCATTATACATAAAAAATACTAACATATAGCTTGTAGTATGTCAAGAAAGGCATTAAATCAACAGTTGACATTATTTTTTGAAGTTATAGTCAAACAACTTAGGTTTTGCATGGCATTGTAATTGCTTAAAGTTTATAACTGGCTGTTTTATTAACATATTGCGTTAAGCTGAACAAACCAGCTTAATCATACTTAAACCTGATCGAACGGTTCTGGCGTTTTTTAAAGACAGGCTTGTGAGAAACACTTGCTATGACAAGTACAGGACGTTCCGCGTAAAGACTTTCCAGTTTTTGAATTACATTGATCAACATGTCGATGAACTGAAAACTTTGATAGTTAAAAATTCCAGATCTTCAAAATTCAGGCATAATCTGTACCAAGGAAAATCTAAATTAGAGTACTATACCGGAGGAAACGATTTTAAAGATATTTTAGTTTGATTTACACCTAAATTCTGCAGGCGCTGCTTTTGCCTAAGGCCTGCCTGCGGCAGGCAGGTGCAGGGCATCAAACGCGCAGCCGTATATGTAATACTGCAGGCGTTTGATAACGCAGCAGATCAGGTAAAAGCGGCGCTCCCGC
>Ga0164318_10006060_pt1 | contig 11720 bp, 11 predicted proteins | sample GuaBasSedimGuay9_FD_113734 | JGI IMG/M metagenome (GOLD analysis project Ga0164318, IMG submission 113734) | Subseafloor sediment microbial communities from Guaymas Basin, Gulf of California, Mexico - Guay9, Core 4571-4, 0-3 cm | ecosystem: Environmental > Aquatic > Marine > Hydrothermal vents... | reverse complement strand
AATGTGGATCAACTCAGGACGTCGCTAAGGAGTTTATTGAGAAGGGATTGAGGGATGGAACAGTAGTTATTTGTGAGGAAATGAGTGAAGGTAGGGGTCGAAAAGGAAGGAAATGGATTGCTGAGAAAGGGGGATTATGGCTAACGCTGATTAGGTCTCCTCCTTCTGGACGGGGAATGCATTTGGTAGGGTTAGCAGCAGGGTTAGCTGTTGCTGCAACTATTCGTGACCTGTTTCCTCAGATAAATCCGTGTGTTAAGTGGCCTAATGATGTCTATTTAAATGGAAAGAAGCTGGCAGGAATACTTACTGAAGCCCAACAAATAGGAAATTCGCTGAGATTCCTTTTCGTAGGTGTAGGTGTTAATTTAAATAATGAGGCACCATTCCCCTCAAGCATCTCTTTGAAGGATATAGTTAAAGAAGAGGTGGATACAGAAGTTTTCCTCCATAGATTCTTAGAAAGGTTTGGAAAGTATTATGACCTGGTTCTCAAGGGATTGCAGAATGAACTAGTTAATGAAGTTAAGAAAGTATCATGTGATATAGGTAAATATGTAAAAATCATTAAAGAAGGAGAAGTTGTTTCTGGTACGGTTTTAGATATTGGGGATGACGGCTCACTAATCCTTGAGGTTGATGGGAAAACTATTTCTGTATTGGAAGGGGATGTCACGCATGTTCGATACGTGTCTACCTAAACGTTCACTCTTTGATCACATATGCCTTCCTAAAGAATTATAGGATGATGACCGTTTTAGGCATGGGGTTGCTGTAGTAGCCTTAACTGCCTCTAGGTCTCGTTAAGGTGGAAAATAGAAATCGAAAAATATGGGTGCCTATCAGCGGTGATGAATAGGTGGATGAACAGTTACATGAAGATTATGGAGGGAAGGAGTGGGTCACTAAGGCCCCCCTGCTTAAAGTGATGCTAAAGCTAGGAATACCTATTGCAGTTGGTGAATCCTTAAACCTTGTATATAATTTAACGGATACTTTCTGGCTTGGCAGAGTTGGTAATGAAGCATTGGCAGCCATTAGTGCTTCTTGGCCTGTTGTATGGCTAATTATTTCTGCAGCGGAAGGTATTCTCCAGGCAGGAATTTCCTTAGTTTCTCAGTATTGGGGGGCTAGGGATTGGGAGAACTCTATGAATGCTGCTGGGCAAGTTATTCTGGCAGTATTCATAGTTGCTGGTCCCTTAGCTTTAGCAGGATTTTTTCTGATTCCTCCGCTACTGTCTCTCTTGGGAGTACCTGCTGAGGTTTTGCCGCAGGCATCAACTTATTCTCAAATAATTTCTATAGGTATTATTTTCATGGGCTTAGCTGAGGGAACAAGCGCGATCTTCAGTGCTGCGGGGGATACTCTTACTCCACTGAAAATTAGGGCTTTAGGTAATGCAATTAATATGGTTCTCGATCCTTTGCTGATTCTCGGATACTTGAGCTTTCCTGCTATGGGTGTTGCTGGGGCAGCGATCGCAACGATATTTTCTCAGGCTATTGCTGGGGGTCTTGCTCTTCTCCTGCTTCACAGAGGTGTGAGGGGGGAAAGGCTCCGTCTTCATAACCTCAAGCCTAGGAAATGGCTTCTTAAGAAGCTCCTGAAGGTTGGGGCGCCTCTCTCCATTCTTTCGCTAGGGGAGGCTGGAGGGTTCACTTTACTAGTTGCAATCATAAGTATGTGTGGTGTAGATGCTCTTGCAGCTTGGGGTGTTGGTGACAGGGTAACGGGGCTTTTCCACATTTTTGTTTCGGGTCTCTTAGGTGCTTCAGCCACAATAATTGGTCAAAGTTTAGGAGCTGGCCTTAAGAGCAGGGCCAAAAAAGCGGCTGTCAAAGCAGCGGCATACGGAGCAAGTATAATGGCCATAGGTATAGGAATACTTATTCCCTTCCGTTACCAGGTCATAGCATTCTTCGCTCCTAATAATCCGGGTGTAATTGAGGCCGGTGCGCAGTTCATACTCATCATGGGGCCTTCGATAATATTCTTCACACTGTTTCTGGCTGCAGGTGCTGTAGCGCAGGGTTCAGGACATACTAAGCCCCTAATGATCATGGGCTTAATCAGGCTCTGGGTTATTAGAAATCTTTTCGCATTCTTACTCGGCCCAGGGCCTATTGGATGGGGAGTTACTGGATTATGGTTAGGAATGGCCTTAAGTAATGTGCTGATGGGATTGGTTGCTCTTCTTTGGATTATGGGCGGAAGCTGGCTCGAGCCAGTGATCACTCGGGAGTAGATCCAGTAGACACTAAGCTCTTAAGAATGTCCAGCACCTTCGCTGCATGTCCTTTAGCCCTAACATTGGTTTTGCTCCAAACAATCTCTCCGCTAGGAGATATTATGAAGGTGCTCCTTATCACGCCCTCCCTCACCTTACCATACATTTTCTTTATTCCCCAAGCTCCTAATGCTTTAATCAATTTGGCATCTGGATCACTTACGAGAATCACCTTCAGTCCATGTCTCTCTCTAAACTTTCTATGCGATTTAGGCGGGTCTCTACTCACACCAACAACTTCGGCATTGAGCTTCCTAAACTCATCAAGTAGGGCTGAAAACTCTTTAGCCTCAGTAGTGCAACCTGGAGTATTATCCTTTGGGTAAACATATAGGACTAGCCACTTACCTTGGAAGGCAGAGAGGTTTAGTTCTTCACCTTCCTCCGTTAAGATCGGGATTTTGAATATTTCAGACATTTTTGCCCACGTACATTAATTATCAGTTGAGATAAATTGATTTTATTTTCAATGTATTATAAGGACGAGTATCAGGGCAATAATCCCAGAGAGAAAGATTCCATCAAAGGTTCCTGCGCCACCAATGCTAACAACTGGAGCCTTAAGCTTTGTTATTTTTGGCAAATTTAAAAGATCAGCCCCAATCAGAGTGCCTAAAGTTCCTCCCACGTAAGCCACACCGTAAGGTGATTCCCAGGCTATACTTAGGGCAACTATGGTTGATATTAATGGAGGAATGAATGCTGGTACAGCTATGCCAACCCCTTCAACAATTTTCGAGAATTTATAGGTGATAAGTGTAACAATTCCTATGTTAATCAGGCCCTTGGCTATTAACGCCATATCTCCCCCCATTAAATACGTTCCAAAAACATATGCAGAGACTAGGAGAGGAATTATTCCCCCGCCAACATTAATCGCAATAATAAGTTTCTCTTCCTCTATTCTAGGAACGTAGTAAGGGATTCCATAGAAAGAAACAATACCCATTCTCTCCACGTATCTCCCAGTGCGAATCTCTTTAAGGGGGATATTGATTAAGCTTCCTATTAAGGATGCCCAAAGTATGAATAAAGTTAGCCAGAAAGGTATACCCAGTTCATGGAAGGCGAACATAATTAGCATAGGGATGAGGAAAGTTATTATGAGGAGGAGCATGAATAAAAGTAGGATGAAGCCTCCTGCGTATGGAGGGTAAACAAACGCTCTTCTTGAGGACGCTCTGAAGTCTTCACCCATCTACCCCTGATCCCTTGATGAGTAATTAAAGAAGGAAAAAAGCGTTTAGATTTTAGAAATTATTTTTCTGGCATTTCTTTAACATGAATATCCATTTGAGGGTATGGAATCTCGATGTTTTCTTGTGTGAACACTTCGTATATAGTCTTCACTAAGTCAGCTTTAACAGCGGCAAAATCTGCTTTATTTACCCATCCCCTTAACTCGAGGTTTACCGAAGAATCACCTAATTCACTAACCAGTACAGCTGGCTCAGGAGTTTTCAGGATCTTAGGATGGTTCTTAAGGACATTCATAGCTACTTCCATAGCCTTACCTATATCTGTCCCGTAAGCTACACCAACACTGACGCTAAGCCTTCTGATAGGGAACCTAGTATAGTTAATTATGGGTGCTCCCCAGATTGTTCTATTAGGCATTGTGATGAAGGTATTGTCAGGAGTAATTAAAGTCGTAGACAGTATTCCTATTTCCTCTACCTTACCGGTCAGTCCGCTAACCGATACCACGTCTCCTCTATCGAAAGGTCTCAGTGTAGCTAACCATATTCCTGCTGCAAGGTTAGCGAAGGAATCCTGCATGCCGAAACCGATGACGAAAGCAAGGATAGCAGAAATTCCAAGGACTACAGGTCCTGTATCTATACCTAAAGCTCCAGTAGCCGCTAAAATAACGAAGACCATCCCTATAACGAATATGAGCTTAGATAGAAGTATAGAAACTATTTCTGGTGTCTTTGCACGTATTATAGATTTCTTGATGAAGGAAATCACGATTTTCAGAACAATGTAACCAGCTACAAGGATCAATATAGCCATAATGATCTGCCAGAGAGAAACTCCAAGATAAGGAATTTCACTTCCTAATACGTCGGGAATCATAGTATTTCACCTTTAAATGGTTAAAAGAGATATTTTAAGTGTTATTGAACAGTTAAGCAAATAGACATAAGCCTATCAGTTTAAAAAGGTTCAATATAAAAGCATCTATTAACGGCTGATCTAGGTGAGGGTAGGCTTCACGTCAACCTATGTAAAGACGCTTATCACCTTTGTCCTTATAACTTTGAATATAGGACTGAGTTACATACTCTTCCGTGAGGGGTACATAAATTTCCCTACCTCCCTCATGTATCCCACTGTCTTCGCTATAGCTTTAGCCGGGCTTCTTCTATTATTAGACGAGAAGGGAGAAAGAATCGAAACCCTCAGATTGGAAGAAGTAAAAGAAGAAATTGGCATTGAGCGCCTACCACCATTTATGGGAGTTAATCACTCTTCTTCAGTAGAGTCTGAGAATCTATTGATGTCTATTTATCCTTCTCCGTCTCAGTTAGAGAAAGAGGCTTTAATCTAATATGTGAAATAAACACCGAAATCGTTATTTATATAGGTTTTCATTTTTATGAGATGATAATAATGGATGTTGATGAAGCCCACAGACTAATAGGTACTATCTTCGAGAATGTGCGGAAATTCATTGTGGGCAAGGAGAAAGAGCTTACACTTATTTTGGCCACCCTTGTCAGCGGCGGCCATGTTCTCGTAGAGGGTCCACCTGGTGTTGGGAAAACGGTCCTATCTAAAACTATAGCCCAAAGCTTCGGAGGAGTGTTTAAGAGAATTCAGGGTAATCCCGACATCCTTCCTTCAGATATCACCGGGTTTCACATACATTCATTAGATGGAACAGCAAGACTCGTTAAAGGACCGATTTTCGCTAATATAGTCTTATTCGACGAGTTGAATAGAACTCCAAGCAGGTCTCAATCAGCTCTTCTAGAGGCTCTTCAGGAAAGGCACGTAACTATCGATGGCATAACTTACGAATTACCAAGGCCTTTCATGGTAATAGCTACGGAGCTACCTGAAACCTACGGTGTTGGGACATTTCCCCTAGCCCTCACCCTTATAGATAGGTTCACCTTAAGAATACCGACATCTTTCAGCACGCCGGATGAGGAGTTCGAGATACTGGATAGGATAGATTATATAGAAACCTCCAATGTTAAAGCGGTTTCCACCCCCGAAAAAATTGAGGAATTAGAGATTTTCTTAAGGAAGAATATTTATGTAAGCAAAAGAGTTAGGAAATATATCATAGATTTAGTGAATTATATACGCTCTAATGAGGATGTTATTTTAGGAATAAGCCATAGAGCCGTCATAAGTTTGTTGAAGGTTTCTAGAGCGTTAGCGTTGATCGAAGGTAGAAATTATGTGATTCCAGATGATATTAAAAAGCTGTTTAAACCGGTGGTTATACATAGGATAATAACGAGACCTTCAGTGGAGGTAGATGTAGAGGAAATTATTGATGAGGCCCTCAACAATGTTGAGGTGCCTAAACAGTGAGAAAAGTCGATTTGCTTCTCAAAGTTGTGATTGGTGCATATCTTGTTTCTCTTAATTTTTTATCATTGATTCCTGCGTTAGTTATCTCGATAGTTGTTCTCGGTGTTCTTCTTAATGTTGTTTTCATTCTGAGATATTACAGGAAGACTGAGGTAACAGATCTCTGGATCATGCCCATGAGCCTAATTATTTCGTACGCTCTAAGTTTTTTCCTAAGTGATTCTGTTTCCTTGGATATCGCTTATCTAGGACTACTCTTTCTAGGCTTGATAGTTTCGGGCTCTTTATTCTTGAACCTAGTAAGTGAAAATGTTGGTATGATACTGGCCGCATTGCTCATAGGGGCTGTTTCGGGCTTAATTGCAGTTTCCCATCAATTCTTTTTCGTTGTGGCCCCTCTAGCCGATACGTTATGGTTCTTATCCACTAAAGGGGAAGAGGTGCATGGGTCCATAGGCTCCGCAGGTATTCTGCTGCTTTTTTACTATGTTTTACTTCCGCATTATTTGATGATTTATATAGTGCCCTTAACTTTCTTGCGGGCTCTATGTAAGGAAAAATCTTCTCTTGCCTTAATAATATTGGGAGACTATGCTGGGAGGACAGCCTTAGGGTGGTGGACCGGTTATGGAATCTAAATACCTTATTGTGGGACTCAATATTCTTGGCGCGTCTATCTTGCTAGGGATATATGGTTACCTAGTTAATGATTCTAGACTGATTGGTGTAGCTTTGTCGGGCATCATGGCAGGGACAGTAATATCTGTACTAGGATGGACCCATACAGAATATGCAGTAAATCTTTATGCCGATTACTACAGACTAGTTAGGAACATAGTTATTCCGCTAATGGAGGATCTAGGGCTTACAGGTGTTCTTCCCTCCGTAATCTTTTCTGAAGGAAAGGCCTATCTGTTCGTGTCTCCTGGTAAGCCAATATTAGATAAAATTTCTAGTTCTGTGATAGGGATAGATGAAGGCATACCATATATTGCTGTACCGATCCCTGAGGATCTTCCTGAAGTAGGAAAGGCTACGAGGGGTTATGAACTTGAGGGTGTGTTAAGAGATGTATTAATAAACACTTATGGAATTGGAAGCAATGTAGAAGTGACTTGGGGGAGCGATATAAAGATACTGATTTACAATGTCCCAATACACAATATACACCTCAGCAAAGATCCGCTTAACCCTGTAGACTTGGCTGTGTTAATAACCGCGGCCAGAAGCTTACACAGGTCCCTGGTTCTTAAGGAGAGGGTAATTAGAGGTAATGTCTATCAGGCAATTCTTAAGGAGGTTGCCGAGACATGAAGAAGATAGACCTCTTCGCCCTTACTTTAGTGGTGATGATTTTTATCTCCAATTTTATGTTGCTTTACACTGGTGAGGCAAGAGCAGATGTTTACCTCTCTCTAGCAATTCTCATTTACTATATCCTTTATTCGGTAATTCCTCCTGTGGAGGCTGGGAAGCACAAAGAAATCAGCTTACTTAACGGGGGACTATTCATAATATTTCTCGTTATAGTCTCTTACAGGGTGTATCAGGTACTCTATCCTGGGTGAGAATGAGGGATGAGGAGAGGAATACTTATAGCTTTTTTGCTGATTCTCGTCTTTGCAGAAGGAGTTGCAGTGCCTGTCCTAAGCGATCAGCCTGAAAACATGTATCCAGACGGATCTCTCCTTCTCAACCTTCTTCTTAAGACCTTGAAAGCATCCAAAGAAGGTAACCTAACTAGGGTTCACGAGCTTGTTAACGATCTCTCTAACACTACCCTACCGTCAGACATCATTAATATACATAAGAAGACTTATGGTGCAGTGCTAAGATTAGCTGAGGAGACAGCTGCTCTCCGGTACGAGGCAGGATTATTACTGAATAAAACGGCAGGAAACGAAGATAAAGTCAAGAGTCTCATTATTCGTGTCTATGCCGACAGACTGGAAATTGAGGATTATTTAAAGCAGTATACCTCTGTACTTGTTAGATACATTCCTAAAGAAATAAGAACTATGACATCACTTAGAGCTCGAAGAGAAATACATTCCTACCTATCCTATCTTGATTCCTTAATTACTCAATCTGCGAAGGCCCTAGAGCTAAGCCTAACCAATATCACAGGCAGAGGATATATAATTCCTCTTAAAGAGCTTGGCAAGATTGTTGGCGGTAGTGCCGTTCATATACCCGTTAAAATAGGATGGGGAAATAACTCTCCTGAGAAAGCAAGTATATCTGTCACACTTAATATTGAAAATAAATATTTCAAGGAAATCCAATATGTTATTCCTACAGGCATTGACTCCTATAATGTGTCTATAAGAACACCGGGTGCGAAAGAACTATCTGAGTACAGTATTTCGGGTGATGCAAATGTATTTATTGGTTTATACCTCTACGGTAAATTCAACACAAGCGAGATCCTTTTGGGACAGGCACTGATAAGAACATCTCTTATTCTATTGAAGCCAAAGATAGAATTTCACGTCCCATCTCTTGTTCTCTACGGTTCTGATGTGCAGATACCTGTAAGCTCAACAGCCAATACAACACTTAACGTATCTATATTTTTGGATGAATCCCCATTCATGAATACCTCTCTTCCTCCAGGACGATCCATAATCTTTATTCCGAGAACAAATATCACAAAAGGCTATCACACCATAAAGTTTGTGGTTAATCCATATGGTCCCTATCTCTCTAATTACTATAGTGCTTCTCTAGCTGTTGCTGGAAAGCCCATTAATGCTTCAGTTCAATATACCACTCAATGCATAATTCCGATAACAACCTGCAGAATTTATGGTGAAGTAGGGAACTATAATAATTCAGTTCCCCTTCATCTGCTTCTTCAAGTTAATGGGAGAAATGTAAGTGAGGAGGAAATAGGTAAAAACTTCGTTGCCGATATTCCGCTTCCGCTAACTATGTTTGCTTCCTCTTTCAAGGTTGTAGTGATGATTTATTCGGAGAGTGAACAGTATGATCCCTACCTAATGGAAGTTGAAGTCTTCGGTGTAAGTATCATAAGCATAATAGGTGTTGCAGCTTTAGGAATTGCTACGGTTTTCCTAGGATACTCCGTTAAGATATTTGAATCTGAGAAGAGATGGTATCCCCACATAAGAATTCCGTCTCCAAGGAAAATTTTAGGCGAAGAATCTCGTAGCAGGAAATACTTAACAGTCAAAATTCCTCCCTCTATCCTAGCTCAAACTTACTGGAAAACTGTATACGAACTTAAGAATATATTTAGGGTTCCGCGTCCCTACGAGACCTTAAGGGAATATGTTAATGGAGTTACTAAGGGTCTTCGAGAAGATATTTCTAGGGTGCTATGGGAAGCTACTTACCTCGTGGAAAAAGATCTCTACTCATTGGAGAAGCCTAGCAAGAATAGACTTCTGCAGTTATTGAGGTGGCTGAAAGATGCTTTCAAATAAAATAACACTCCTGGTAGCAACCGGCATTACTTTCTTCTTAGCTATTTCTCTAATTATCTATCTTCCATCTACAACTCCCCTTAGTCCCTTTAATGTGATGGATAATGGTATGTCTACTACTTGGAGAATGCTCGGTTTGGAGATAGTTCAAGACATAGGTGAAATTAACTCTACTGGAGCTATTATACTCCCATTAAATAGAAGCCTAACTAACTATGAACAATACAAGGAATTTGTACGTGGAGGAGGAATCCTAATTCTTCTCGATACCTACGGGTATTCCAACGAATTCCTTAAGAAGCTAGGGGTTGAATCACGCATAAATAACCTAACTGTGCTGGATGAAATCAGTAAATATGAAGACAGATTTCATATAAAGGCAAGTTCTGTAACTCACAATCTTTCCCTTGCACTCTATATGCCTTCATTCATCGAATTATTGAGAAAAGAGGACATACTAGCGATGTCATCGAGATATTCCTATGTGGATAGGGATAGAAACTGGTTTTACACCCCAGGAGATTCTCTAGGGAAGCATCCTGTGGCTGCTTCAATCAAAGTAGGTGAAGGAAAAATTATTTTAATCGCAGACTTAAACTTCCTAACTAATAAAATGGTATCCCTCGGAAACAATATTCAATTTATAGATATGGTTCTAGAGAACCGATCAAGCTATCTAGATCTTTCAGGAATAGATGTATCCCCAATAGATAGAGCTAAGGTTCTCCTGCATACCCTTACCCAAAAGTATAATTATTGGGTGTATTCTCTTCTTCCTCTGTCCATCATAAGTTTCCTCGGGGGTTACATATGGAACTCTATGCCTAAAAAACGATGGAGTCCTAAGAAAATATATGTGGCTTCGCTAACTGTTTTGGCTGTGTCTGCTCTTATCTATTTAGAGAGCGGAGATCCTATGATCGTGGCCTTAGCTCTTGTGACAGCTTCACTCATTGGTATGAATATGCAAAACCTCAGCATTTTTTCATTGACGGCTACTCTACTGTACGGAGCACTTATACATTCATCAATTGGAGGAATTGGGGGAGCCCTATATTTCCTTCTTTTTCCTATTATTGCCTATAACTTTTTGGAGCTTGATCCAAGGCCTACAGGCTTCTTGGGACCTGCTTCACGAGCATCATTATCAATAGGTAGTATGTACATTCCCCTAATAGTTATTAATCCTGGCCTATCCCTCATCTTTCTTTTCCTTTACTTAGGTGTGGTAGGCTGGTCCCTTTACGGTCGAGTCAGGGCTAAGAAGGCAAGAATTAATCGTTTCCTTCTCCCAGGGAAAGTACAGCTAGGTATGGAAAGTCAAGTAATTCTCTGGATTAAAGGAGAATCTGTTTATATACATGTAACAACAGACTGGGGAGTTAAGCATGTGGAACTTGTGAACGGAGAGAAGGAGTTTAGGCTACCCTATACTTCTAGGAATATTGGAAGCTTGCCTGTCTTTCTTTCTGTTCATTCAATTGACAGCCTACTCCTTTCATCATTCAGGCTGGCTAGTATTGAAGGTAGAGTTAATGTGATCCCTAGCACAGATATTCGTGTCTCAGAAATAAAGAAGTACTTTGGCGAAGCACTTCTTGCAGCTGGACCTCCAAGGAGATTCGGTTTTCTAGGTTATGGTGGGGTAAGAGGCTTTGGAAGAGGATTTTCCTCGGCTCTTTCTTTACGGAAAGCCTTTCTAGGCTTGTCCTTCATAGGTGCTAAAGGAAAAGGAAAAGCTAGAGGAACTTACTATGGCGTCAGAGAGTTTGTGCCTGGAGACACGTTGAGAGATATACATTGGAAGAAAACTATCAGCAGAAGGGAACTCTTTGTTAAGACTTTTGAAGCTGGAGGTGAAGGCGGGAGGGGAGGAGCTCCTCTCATCATAATAACTGATCTATTGGCAGCCAATGTGGAGGAGCTTGATGAAATAACTAGGAGAACGCTTATGCTTCTTTATAGAACCGCTATAGGGAAGATTCAGGGAAGGGAGCTCCTCCTTATTGTGATCTCACCAATAAGAGAGCTCATATATGCTGTCGGAACACCTGAGCAAGTTCTTAATTTCTTCCTTCAAATATACGAGAAAGGCATGGTAAAGCTTTTCTATAACTACAAAGCCTTTCTGAGGGAGATTGACACCTCAGAAATCTATGAATTCATGGGGGCATCAGGAAACTTCATTTATTTTGGAGTCCTGAATGATATTTCAATGAGGCTGGCTAAAAAAGTGCTTGAGGCACTGGTTAGGAAAGAGGCAGTAGAAGCTGAAGAGTTCGTGATTATTCATGGTGCTCCATCCGCGGTTACAGTAAGATATGTGGAAGAGCTTCTTGAACTCAGCGGTCTTAAACGGAGTTTAGATTATGCTCTATATGGGAGGTCGACAAAGAGTGAATGAACAGGGAGAACAGGCACCTATTGTT
>Ga0164318_10006059_pt1 | contig 11722 bp, 8 predicted proteins | sample GuaBasSedimGuay9_FD_113734 | JGI IMG/M metagenome (GOLD analysis project Ga0164318, IMG submission 113734) | Subseafloor sediment microbial communities from Guaymas Basin, Gulf of California, Mexico - Guay9, Core 4571-4, 0-3 cm | ecosystem: Environmental > Aquatic > Marine > Hydrothermal vents >... | reverse complement strand
GTCGGCCCGATCCCAAATGGTTTCAATGCCCTCGGCCTGGGCTCGCTTCAACATTTGTTGCTCCGCCGGATCTACAGTCCGATTTTCAACTTTGACAACCTCTTCTGCCATGGAATTCCTCCTCCTTTGTTTAGAGGTTTTTTAAACATTTGAATATCTATACATAATAATATATATATACGATCCACCATATGTCAACAATTATTTCTTAAATTTTTAACGACAGATTGTTTCCGTACAATGCTCTAGTGATTTATTAAAAATAGCAGAGAGATAGATTAATATCCCCTAAGGTCTTTCATTGCGGATGCAATTTCGGTAAGATTGTATAAATCCCAAATTTTCCAAGGCCGACCATGTTATTATCCAGGTCCTTTACCACCTCGGCCGCGCTGCAGCAGTATGTGCTGGAAAAGGCCACCCCCAATGATCTGATCGTGGTTTCCCATGATCGTCTGGCCCGGCAGTTGTGGCACGCCGACCGACAGCGCCGCCTGCGCCAAGGTTTAGCGGGTTGGGAACCATTGCCCATCCTGACCCTGAACCAATGGTTTTCACGCCTTTTTGAATCCTTGTGGCCCCCCTGGTCAGTGGCCAGCAATTTGGAGCGTCTCCGCTTATGGGTAGAGGCCATGCACGCCGGTCCCCCGTTAGGGGAACTGCCTTTGGATCTGGCCCTGGCCCAGCGGTTGGATGAGGCCCATACCGTGCTCTCTCGGCACCTGATCTCCCCGACCGGGCCAGCCACCGGGGGACCACCGCTGGTGGCCTGGCGGCGAACCGTCAGTCAGATTTTTGAGGCCCAATTATCAGAAAAACGCCTGCTCACCCCCGGCCAATTGCCCGCGTATCTTTTACGAGAATTACACTTAGGCCATTTAGAGCTGCCATCCCGAATCCTGGTCTTGGGCTTTGAGACCCCCGCCCCCATCGAACAGACCTGGTTCCAGAGCCTGGCCCACCGGAGCGAATTGGTAATTTTGGGGGTCAAGGGCACTCCAAGTGTGGTTCAGGCCGCGATGATGCTACCGGATGTTGAGCAAGAGATGCAGTGGGTGGCGGCCCGGATGCTAGAATTGGCCCATCAGGAGGGTTTGGCGCTACACCGCATCGCCGTCACTTCGCCGGCCATGGATGATTACGTCCCCAAGTTTAACCGGATTCTAGTCGAGCTTTTGGGCCCACCAGGTGATCAGACCTCGGGTGCCTATAATTTTTCCCATGGTTGTCGCCTGACGGAGCACCCGCTGTTTCAGGCCGCCATGCTGCCGCTGATTTTTATGGTAGAGGGTGAAGCGCGGGCAAACTTGGTTTCGTTGTTGCTTTCGCCCTATTATGGTCAGCTGGCGGCTCACTCGGACTATGGTGTTGAGTTGGACCGGGTCTTTCGAGAACAGGGCCTAGACCATGGCTGGCCCCGGTTGCGCCAGGTCTGGCATCATCACCCGGATCTGGGCCAAGGCCAGGGAGTTGAACTACTGAACAGATTATGTAAAATCTTCGACAGCTTAATGGTTAGCCGGCAATCAGGCCGGGACTGGATCGCGCATTTGCAGCAGGCCTGGAACTGCCTGGGGTTTCCGGTGGCGCTGGATCTCCAGGAAGCCTCGGCCCTGGCTGCCCTGCAAAATCTTCTCCAGGAATTAGAAACCACTTTAGGATCAGTAGCTCTGGATGCTGATCAATTCTTGGCTTGGCTCCGGCAAGGGGCGCAGGAGCAGATTCTGGCCGGGTCTGGCCAGGAGGAGGCCGGTTTTCAGATCATGGGGCTTTTGGAGATCCGCGGGCTGGATTTTGATCGGGTTTTCTGTCTGGGTCTGAATGCCGGTACCTTCCCCTGGCCTTGCCGCGACTTACCCATGCTGGAGGCAGCTGAACGCCGTCAGGTGCTGGGTGGCACCATTGACAGTCAGTATGCCTTTGCGCAGCAGGTTTTTGCCAGCCTGCTGGGAGTAGCGCCCCAGCTGACCCTGACACGCCCGCAGGCGCGCGATCAGGAACCATTGGTTGCCAGTCCGGTCTGGGCCGGTGACTGGCTGACCGCCACGGTGGACCATTTGAATCAGCCAGAAGCCGTCTGGCTGCGGGTTCCGGCGATTTATCAGGCTCTCCTAAGTCCCCAAGGGCAACTTTATCTGGATCCCGATGTCCCGGTGACACGGCTGACACTACCGGCGGAATTATCGGTTACCGATCTCGACCGGGCCCGGGCCTGTCCCTGTTGGTTTTTTCTGGAACATCTCTTGGGGATCAGTCCCTTGCCCGAAATCGAGGCCGGACTTGACGCCCGCCACCGCGGGGCCCGGCTGCACACCGCCCTGGCCCATTTTGTCCAAAATTTCGGGACCGATCTTAAGCAATATGGGAATTGGGATGACCACCAGGCCCGAGAAATATTAAAAACCGCAGTCCATCAGGTTTTCCAACCAGTCAGCGAAAACCTCCACTGGCAGGTAGAACTGCAGCGCTGGCTGTCCGAAGACTTGGAAACCCCGGGATTCTTGTGGCAATGGCTGGATCAGGAACGGCAGCGCTATTTTGAAGGCTGGGAATGGGCCGGCGTCGAACTGACCTTTTCTCAGGTACGCGGCGCTGACTGGCCCTTTTCCTTAAGGGGCCGGGTTGATCGCCTGGATCAAAACTCTGAGCGGGGTTACCAGGTATGGGATTATAAATGTGGGCAAATCCCCAACTCCCGTCAGATGTTTGAGGACCGGCTGCAATTTCAACTGCTCGGCTATTTAATGGCCTTGCAGCAGGGCCGGTTAAAAGGGGCAAAGCCCCGGGGTCCGGCGCGGGCCGGATATATCCAGCTAAAATCCAGCAGAGCGGTTAAATATGAAACCTGGAACCGGGAGCCGGGCCATTGGCAGGCGGAATTAGCCGAATGGCAGGGCATCATCGCCCGGCTCGGACAACGCCTGCAACGGGGCGATTTTCTTCCCGATCCGCAGCCCGCCCCGGATCACCGGCAAGCGGGGGCTTGTCAATATTGTCCTTACCATCTGATCTGCGGCTGGCAATTTCTGAAGCCCCATCCAACCAGTGAGTCGGACCTATGAAGTCGTCGCCGCCCTTAGCCGATAGCCTGATCCGTCGCCAGGTTCTGGACATCGAACAAAGCTTTCATTTGGAAGCCCCGGCCGGATCCGGCAAGACCACCCAACTGGTAGCCCGCTTTCTGAATTTATTGGCCCGGGTCAACCATCCCGGCGAGATTCTGGTCTTGACTTTTAATCGCCAGGCCGCGGGAGAGGTTAAACTCAGGCTGTTTAACCTATTGCGCCAGGCTTCAAACCGGCCCCCGGGTCGCCAAGCCGCAGATGAAGAACTTGACCTGCACCGCCTGGCCTATCAAGCCGCTCAGGCCCATCCCCCTGAGGTGTTATTGACCCCGGATAGCCTGCCGGTAATGACCTTTCATAGCTTCTGTCATCAACTAGTCAGGCAGGCCCCTTATGAAGCCGGGTTAGCGCCGGGGTTGGAACTGATTGAAGGCGAGGACCAGCACTGGCTGCAACATCAGGCCGTTGAGATGCTGCGTCGCCATCTAATGGATCAGCCCGGCGAGCACCTAGTCCGCCAGGCCCTGATCAACCGCTTATGGCGTTTGGACAATAACTGGCCCCGCCTGGCGGGCGAATTGATCGATTTAATCAGCCGGCGCGATCTCCTCAGCGATTTCCTAAATCTGGCCCGCCTCAGTCAAGACCCCGGTAAATATCAGGAAGTGATGCAGAACCGCTGGGAGGTTCTGGTCTGCCAAGATTTACAAGATCTTCAGGCCGCGGTAGCCGCCACCCCCTTAGGCCGGCAATGGTCGGATTTTTGGCACCACCTGCGATCCGTCGGCGCTGAAGCTGCTTCCTGTCTACCCGCGCAACTGCCCAGTGCCGACTTAGACGGGCTGACTGACTGGCAGGCCCTGGCTCATACCCTGTTGACCAAAGAGGGTAAAGTGCGCCAGGTTTGGGGGCCCAAAAATGGCTTTTACGCGGGTTTCAAGAAAACCGGGTGGGCCGAACTCATCCAGGCCTTGCCACCCGCGGCCCTGGACCGGCTGCACCGTTGCCGGGAATGGTCGCGCCTGGCGGCCAGCCCCAGCGAGGTCGCGGCCCTCCATGATCTGGTTTTGCTCCTCAGCCAGGCCATAGATAGCTATGAGCAGCTCTGCCGGGAACGCCAGGTACTGGATTTTATTGCCTTGGAACAGGCGGCTTTGCGGCTGTTTGAGGCCATCGCTCCCAACGACCTTATGTTGCTCTGGGATCAGCGATTAAAACACTTACTGGTGGATGAGTTCCAGGATACCAGCCAGAATCAATATCATCTTCTGTGCCGGATAATCTCGGGCTGGCAGCCGGGTGAGGACCGCAGCCTGTTTGTGGTCGGTGATCCCAAGCAATCGATCTATGGCTGGCGGGAAGCCCGGGTGCAGTTCTTTGTGCAAGCGGCCCAGGGTTTGCGCTGTCCCGATCAGCCAACCTTTCCCCTGGAGCCCCAGCTTCTAACAACTAATTTTCGTTCGAGCCCGGCGCTGATTACCTGGGTCAATGAGCTGTTCGAGCACACCGTGATGTCCCATCCCGACCCGGCGGTAGATGAGGTAAAATTTCATGCCGCCACCCCCAAACCCGAGGCCGCGGCCGGGGTGCCTCCGGAGCTGGCCCTCTTCGGCATCAATGGCACGACTGAGCAACCCCGTCAGGCTGAGGCTCGCTGGCTGGCCGCTCAGCTCAAACAACGGCTGCCAGACTTGCCCGCCGGGGAACGCATCGGTATTCTGCTTTTCACCCGGACGCATCTGTCCATTTATCTGGAGGCCCTGCGCCAGGCCGGGGTGCCGGTAAAAGTCAAAGAGGGTTTAAAGCTTTCGGCTGATCCCCTGGTTCCCTATCTGGTCAACCTGACCCGGGCCTTGGTCCGACCTCAGGATGACCTGGCCTGGGTCGGGGTTTTGCGATCGCCCTGGTTGCGGCTGAATCTGGATAGCCTGGCCGCCCTTGCTCAAGCACCCGCGGCGCGCTGGTGGGATAAAGTTCGGTGTCAGGCTGAGCGTCAGAATTGCGCCCCTGAACTGCAAACTCTGGTGGCCAGCCTGGAGTCGGCCCGCCGCCAGGTGGGACGCCAACCGTTAGCGGCCATCGTCACGGAACTGTTGCACCGTTGGTCCGCCTGGTCGGCCATGGCGCGCCTGGGCGGGGCCGCGGGGGTCGCCAATGCCCGTACTTATCTGGAATTACTGGCCCAGGCGGAATCGGGGCTTCCGGAAACCACCTTGGCACGGACTCTATTCCTCTTGGAGAATGCCTTTCAACCGGCCGATCCCCAGGCCAGCCGCTCGCCAGTAGAGATGATGACCGTTCACGGGGCCAAGGGACTGGAATTTAATCAGGTCTTCCTGCCCTTTCTGGATTGGCAGCCCTTACAGCGGCTACGACGCGAGCCGCCACCCTTTTTATTAGAGCAAATCCCCCATAGTCGGATCCAAGCCCTGGCCCTGGCCAAACCCGCGCACCAGGATAAACACCATGCCTTATATACTCGATTGTGGCAGTTGCGCCAGGGACGAATCCTGGCCGAGGCCCGGCGATTGTTTTACGTGGCCGTGACCCGGGCAAAAGCAAACCTGTTTCTGAGCGCCGTGGTGAGACTTGACTCTCAAGGACGGCTTAATGAGATGAGTGATACTCCCTTGGGCTGGATCATCGGCCACGAGGGCTGGGCCGGGCTGCTGGGCGATCAATTGCCGCGGCACTCGGCTTCCGGTCTGACTATTCATCTTGACCCGGTAGCCGCGGCCTCCGGGATAGAGCTTGAGAGTCCACGAATTCTGCCCGCCCCCTTGGAGTTCACCCCTGAACCGTTGCCCTATCAAGTGGTGATGCCGTCGTCGCTGGCCGTTTGGTTACCTAGCTCGGAACCGGTGGCGAATTCCTGGGAGAGCGGCTTAGTGAGACGGGCCCGGGGCGAAGTTATCCACCGGCTACTGGCCCGGCTGGCCCAAGGGAATAACCTGCCCGGCCCGGACGCAATCGCCGCGGCCTTACGGGGCCTGGGACTGGAAGACGAGGAGGCGCGCTCCCAGGCCAAAGAAATCTTGAACGAGGTAGCCGCGGCTCGTCAAGAACCATTTTTGGCCTACCTGTTGCGTCCGGACCATCCCCAGGCCTGGACCGAATGGCGTCTGGAAGATTGCCCCCAGCCCGGCCTGATGCGCCGGGGCCAGATTGACCGCCTGATCTTTGACGGCAGCGAGTGGTGGCTGGTGGATTATAAAACCGGCCGGCCGCTGCCGGGTGAACCCATTAGTGAATTTCTGGCTCGAGAGACCCAAACTTACCGCCCCCAATTGTTGGCCTATCGGGAAATGGCGGTCCAAACCCTGGGATTGGCGGACGCTGAGCCCATCCGGCTGGCTCTTTATTATACTGCCTTAAGGCAAAAAATTTCCCTTTGAGCGGAATTGCGCTCAGCAGCCCGCCGTTAGTTTTCCTGATCACAGCTTTGGAGTTGATCCAGCTTAGCCGAGGATTTGCATTTTGAGCCGGGTTACGCCTCGACTGACAAAATAGAGTCGCCGCGCCACCTCGTAAGAGACATCCAGTTGGCGACCACGGACATGCGGACCGCGGTCGGTCACCCGGACTTCGACCTGTCTGCCATTGCGGGGGTTGGTAAGCAGCAGTTCAGTACCCAGCGGTAGGGTCCGGTGGGCCACGGTTAAATCATACATATTAAACCGATGGCCATTGGCCATTCTCCGGCCATGAAACTTAGCCCCATACCAGGAGGCCAACACTACCCGGCCTCGTTTTCTTTCGACCCGGGCCGGAATTTGAGCTTTCTGGACCCGGAGCCGATTGGGTTGGTCGACATCAAAGCGTCCCAGCGAGAATAAATTCTCGTCCTGAACTGGGTTGCCAAAAGCAAAACTAAAATCACCATGTTGGAAATTAGGTTGAGCAAATGCGGCCTTGATTCCGGCGCAATCCAGCCTGCTTAGGGCCTCACTCTGGTAGGTTATTTGATGGTGTCCGGCAACTCCCAGTAATAAGACAATCAGGAGGGATAATCTGGTAAATATCAGTATCCAAGTAATCGCTCATCTACCTCCTTTTCAAGTGTTAATCTGTAATGGAGCAATATTAGTGCCGTCCGTAAGAATTTTCATAATCTATTAAATTCCTTCTTTTTTTTTGTTTAGCTTAATAATTTTAGGGCCAAGGTATCTTCTCATTTTGATAAAACTTCGGAAAAACTTTGTGAATACTTTCTTGTTTTGAAAACTGGGCATCTGGCTTGGAGAATTGCGCGCCGGGTTTTAGCTATTAATTGTGCCTGAATTTGCGCTCATAATTTGATATTATGGTTATTTGGGGTTTTTTAGCCAATTGATCAAGCTTTTTAAGGGCCGAGGTTTTATATTTTGAACAGTTGGTTAAGTCATTAAAAAACTTCGATTATTTTTGAAGTTAATTAAACAGGCCTAAACAGGCTGAAAATATGGAGGGTTAAGGCATCAACTGGCGCAAGTCTAGCGGGCTAATAGTTTTGATTCCGGTGGTTTTTGGGCTGTGGGTTTGGGTAAACCTAGCCTACCCGGAGGCGGGCGGATCGCCGTCCTATTATCAGAATGAACTAGGAATGCAGCTAAGGCTGATCCCGGGGGGGGGCTACCTGATTGGCAGTCCGGATGATGAGCCGGGTCGGTATTTAAATGAGGGCCCCCAGCATTACGTCACATTAAGCCCGTTTTATATTACTGTCACCGAAATCACTAATGCTCAATACGGCCGCTTTCTGGCAGCCACCAGTCACCCTGCCCCGCTTTACTGGCGGGATAAAAATTTAAATGCCCCGGATCAACCGGTGGTGGGGATCAGTTGGTACGACGCGGTGGCCTTTGCCCAGTGGCTGAGTCGGGAGACAGGCGAAACTTATCGGTTACCCACGGAAGCGGAATGGGAAGCCGCATCCCGCGGCGGCCTGACCGGACAACCATTTCCCTGGGGGACGGAGTTACCTGATGCCGGAGGTCGCTTCCGGGCCAATTACCATCCCAATACTTACGCTGATGATGGCTATCGTTATACCGCCCCGGTAGGCCGGTTTCCGGCCAACGACTACGGCCTGTTCGATATGGCCGGCAATGTGGCGGAATGGTGCCGGGATTGTTATAAAACCTCCTATTACACCCAAAGTCCGGCGCTTAACCCTGGCGGTCCGCGCACCGGCAAGACCCGAGTGCTGCGGGGTGGCTCCTGGTATTCCCGGGCCCGAGATCTGCGCTGCGCCACCCGTCAAGCTGCTCTCCCCAACAACGCCGACGGCTTTATCGGCTTCCGTTTGGTCCATCCGCTTGCGGCCCAGCCCTAAGCACGGATTTCATAATCATCCATCTTTGATGACATCCCAACTGACGTTCAAATGCCGGGCGACATCTTTGATAGTCATGTGCCGGGACAACTCCAAGGCCTAGCGGGCAAAAGCCTTGGTATAGCTCCGCCGCTTTTGGGCAAACTTAACCTTCACCTGGCCCAGGGCGCCACAGAGCCGACAGAATACCCGTTGCACCCCGAGGTCAATCCAAACTGGGGTTTTCCCAATAGGTTTAGTCCGGAAACGCCGTTCCACTTGCCCACGCCGAATTACTTTACGGGCGCCACACACGGGACAACGGAGTTCCTCAGGTTCCTGGCGAATCTTAAAAATCACAGCGCCGCCCTGATATGTGGTGTTGACATACTGAGAGCCGCGAATGTCAAAGGCATGGTATAGTAAATTTGTGGACATGTTCATCTCTCCTTCCGACTTGGATTTTGGTTAGTCAAAAGGAAAGCAGCATGTCCACCATCTTGTCAATATTATTCTTGAAAATTATCAAGTACGCTAAAACCGGTTGAACCATTTACTTTTCACGGATCGGCCCTGGCTGAGTGCCTTGCCCAGACATACCAGTAAATACCTCTCCATCGAGGAACAACTTAGGTTCACCCCCGCAGCCCCGACCTCGGCGACGCCTGGCAATTTTTCACTACCGTAGAACTTTTTTTATTAGTAACGACGCCGTAGTTAGCGTCTTAACCAAAAATCTTTCTCCACCAGGAGATCCGTTCTTTCTTGGCCTCCTCCGCCGGGGGTTGTTTCGGTTCTTCAGGTAGCATTCCTAAGGCGCGTTTTCTTCTCTCTTCGGTCTCTTCCAGGAGAGTCTTCCCGGTAAGGGATATTACCACCGAAGGACGTTTCTGAGTGGAAGTTTCCATTACTATCACCCCCTAATTTATCCCTTGGGTTCCCCGGAGCATTTATTCCAACTCTACAATAATTCTTTTACCATAATCAACTAAAAATATGAAATTATTAAATTGTTCACAATCCTTGAGGAAGGCCGGAAATTTATCGGCCATTAAATATGCGCCTCTACGCCTGAAACAAACTACGACTAGACCTGGTGTTTATCACAGTCAATTGCATATTCCCCTTGGAAATTCTTATCGTCTTCCGGTTGACTAGGGCAAGCTAATCACCGAGCCCCAACCGTCACTCGAGACCGGTATAGCCTGGCTGCTCTCCCCCCCGCCGTTTAAAAAAGACGTAGAGCAGCACCCCCAGCAAAATGGCGGCCAGACCGGTAAGGGAGACCAGGGGTTTGTTGAGAATGGAAAAAAGCACGATCCAGAGGTTACCCAAAATGAAAACGATCGGAGTAAAGGGATAGCCCAGGGTTTTATAGGGTAAATCCGGGGCCGCTTGCCGCTGTCGGATTACCATGAGGCCGGCCACGGTAATCAGGGAAAACAGCGACAGGGTAAAGCCGATAAAGATCAGCAGGTTCTCGAAGGAGGCGGTAAAAACCATGAACAGGGCCAGACCGGCCTGAAGCAGGATGGCATTGCCTGGCGGCCCGGAGCCGTGCCTTAATTTGCTGACCGCGGTAAAAAATAGACCGTCCCTGGCCATGGCCTGATAGACCCGCGGGCCGGTCATCATCATGGCGCTGATCAGGGAGAGCAGACTCAAGGCAATGGCCCCGGCAAAGATGCGGCTCACCCCGGGACCAAAAAGGGCCAGGGCGGCCTTTTCCCCGATCTCCAAAACGCCGCTCATCTCCGCTGCGGCAAGTCCATAAATAAACGTCATATTGAGCAGCAGGTAAAAGACGGTAACCAGAAGAGTACCGAGAGCCAGGGCCAGAGGGATGTTCTGGGTGGGGCAGGAGATTTCGCTGCCCATGTAGGCCGCGGCATTCCAGCCACTGTAGGCGAAAGTAATAAATACCAGCGAAGTGGCAAAAGGGCTGGAAAATAAGACCTGCGCCGACGGCAAGGGGCCAAAGTGGGACATCGACCCGTTACCCCAGCCCAGGCCCCAAAAGATTAAGGTGAAAATGATGGCGACCTTAAACAAGGTAAGCAGATTCTGGATGCGGCTACCCAAGAACAGGCTGTGGCGGTGGATAAACGAGAAGCCCAGGATAACCACTGAGGCCAACAGAGTGACCGGGGAGAGGGTCAGCACCGTTAAGCCCTGAAGGGTCCACGTAAAACCTTGGTCCGAGGGCAGGCCGGCGCTCCCCAGGAAATACACGGCAAAGGCCATGGCGGCCGCGGCAATGGGAGCCGAAAAACCCACCAGCAGAGACACCCAGCCCGACAGGAAAGCTAAGGTTTCGCCGAAACTTTCCCGCAAAAAGACATATTCCCCGCCAGCCCGGGGAAACCGGGCTCCCAGTTCGCCATAGCAGAGTGCCCCAGTCAACGCGAATAGCCCTCCCACCGCCCAGCAAGACAACATGGCCCAGGGGTTCTGCAATTCCTGAATAATAAACCCGGAGGTAGTAAAGATGCCGGTGCCCACCATATTGGCCACCACCAGGATCACGGCAGAGAAGAGGCCGAGTTGGTGGCGATATTGACATTTCGGCACTGAGTCCTGGCGGGCACCAGCGGAGGCAACGTGGTTCATGAATTAGCGGACCCGCCAGGTAAGGGTGGCACGGTAAAAATTATCGTCACATTCCTCAGGCTCGGCATAAGGAGTCTTATGCGAGGCCAACAGGAGCCATTGCCCCGGTTGGTCCACTTTCACTTGAATTTCACCCTGGTCGTTGGTCTGACCCAAGGTAGCCAAGGGTTTTTGTGGATCGGCCCAATTCTCATGGGTATATTCAACCTTGACTCCGGCCTGGGGCTTGCCCTGAAACATTACCCTTACCGGCAGCGTATCCCCGACTTTTACGGCAACCGGGTTTTTAAGCGGCACAATCTCCAAAGAACTCTGGACCAGGCGCTCAGCCCCCGGCTGGGCGTTGCCGACATTGACTAGAGTCTTGGCCGCCATGTCAAACCGGAAGCAGTAGTTGGCATCCGGAACCCCCTTCTTGCTTTGCATCTTCATTCCTTGCGGTGTGCGGGTGGCAAAGCCCGGAACCAACTGCGCCGAAATCAGATAGACTCCGGTTGCGGGCGGCACTAATTCATACTGGCTGCTGGAGATTTTTTTCAGGGCAACCTCCCGGCCCTCCGGGCCCACGGCCTTGACCGCACCCAGGCGTTCTGCTTTAATCTCTTCATCTTTGGGGAATTTGTGGCCCCAGCCGATTTCGATCTTAACCGGCTGCTTCACCTGGACCACGTCCTGGTCGGTCAACAGCCAGATCATATGGGCCTGGGAGCTGATCGGCAAGATCAAGGTCAGGGCTAGCGCAAGGATTATCCAG
>Ga0164318_10006057_pt1 | contig 11723 bp, 11 predicted proteins | sample GuaBasSedimGuay9_FD_113734 | JGI IMG/M metagenome (GOLD analysis project Ga0164318, IMG submission 113734) | Subseafloor sediment microbial communities from Guaymas Basin, Gulf of California, Mexico - Guay9, Core 4571-4, 0-3 cm | ecosystem: Environmental > Aquatic > Marine > Hydrothermal vents... | reverse complement strand
CATTAGCACAATACGCTCTAAAATGGCTGAATTTTAAAGAATTAGAAGGGTACCTAACTGTCAAATTCTTTATCTAAAATATTGTGAAAAAATAAAAATTTAGTAAATGTCAAACTTAGGTTATAAAATTAAAGGAGATGTATATGTGTAGGGAAATGAGTTTCAGCAAAAAAATTTACAGTTCCACCTGATCAGGCATTTTTGTGTATTCTACGGGCATGATAAATAAAATACCAAAAAATATCACGAATAACAAAACTTTTCTCCAATCAGGCTTCAAAAATTCCTTGATGTTTTTTTTGTTCATCGTAATAAATGACACTTTGTATTTAAATATATTCTTTTAGCAAAATAGCTGAGTAATATGTCGCCTAACTCGTTTTTATACGAACTTTTCATATTATAACAACAACATTTCGCATATTATGCGAACTTTCCATACTTAAATTATCCAATGACATTAATCATTTTTTCTTTATCAGCACTTTAGCAACTCTTTTTTTCAGCCTTTTTTCAATAATCATTTCATATTCCTTGTATTTGACAACATCCCCTACACAGGGAAGTTTATCCATTTTTTTTATTAAGAATCCATTTAGTGTATTATAATCTCCTTTTGGAAGAATTACGCCAATTTTCTCCAATTCTTCCACTCCGGTCAGACTATCAACAAGGAACTCGTCTTTTTTTCTTTTTATTATGCGTTCTTCTTCCGTGTCTTTTTCGTCATCTATTTCGCCGACAATTTCTTCGATTATATCTTCCAGAGTCACAATTCCTTCAACTACGCCATATTCATTTACAACAATGGACAGGTGCTGTTTTCTTTTGCGCATCTCTTCCATCAAAGTTCCGATTTCTTTGTTTTCATGCACGAAATATGCTTTTTTCACAAATGAACCCATGGTTCCTTTCAGGTTCTTGTCAATATTTGATAGAATATCTTTTGCATAGACAATGCCGATAATGTTGTCTTCATTGTCTTCATATACAGGGAATCTTGAATACCTGTACTTTTTTATGAAATTTACAAAATCAATTACCTTCATTTTCTTGTTTATCATATAGACTTTTGATTTGGGGGTAAATATCTCGTTTACCTTTGTATCGCTGAAATCAAACAAATTGCTCATTATTTTTTTTTCATGTTCGTCTATTATTCCTTTTTCTTCACCAAGCAAAACAGCAGTTTTAAGCTCTTCTTCAGTCAGCCCATTTGTTCTTGTAAGTTTTACTTTGAATATTTTGGATGTATTGGAGGTGATTAAATTAAGCATATATATTATAGGATTAAAGAGTATGCATGCAAATGCGATTATTTTTGCAGAATGTTTCATAAATGCCTTTGCTTTTGCATATGCCATTGTTTTTGGCGTAACTTCTCCAAATACCAAAAGGAGAAGCGTCATTATGCCAATGGCTATGCCCACTCCCTGATTACCGTAAAAAGTAGTTGCAATGTGCGTTGCAATAGCAGAAACCGTTACATTTGCGATATTGTTTCCAATCAGGATAGCTATGATTACAGTATGCGCCTTTTTTTTTAGTGCGGCTATTGTTTTTGCGCATTTTTCCTTGTTTTGAAGCATTTTTTTGACCTGCATTTCATTTATTGTCAAAAATGCGGTTTCGCTTGCAGAAAAGAACGCAGATAAGATTAGGAAAACAACGAAGAAAATCGCTTCAATTAGCATATTCTTTTAATCACCAATTATTGTACGATGGACTCGACGGGATTTGAACCCGTGGCCTCTGCCTTGCAAGGGCAGCGTTCTACCAACTGAACTACAAGCCCAGATATATAAATATAAGTGAAGATAACTTTTAAAGGCTTTATTATTCCCATTCAACTGTTCCCGGCGGTTTTGGTGTTAAATCATAGACCACGCAGCCAATATTGCATTCATCTAAAATTTCTTTTGCAATATTGTTCAGGCATTCTATCGGGATATCCTCTCTAGGGAAGGCAGGAACTCCTGTCATAAAATCATTTGTTATAAACGGGCGAATTGCAATTGATCTTTTTTTTTCTCTGCCTAAAGAAACAGGAATCAAAATAACAGGCACCTGGGCTGTTTTTTTTACAGCATTGTATTTTATTAAATTTTTGCCTACAATGTAATCTGCTTTTTGAAGTTCTCTAATGGCATCCGGGCTTAATTGGGTAGGGATTATTGTTTTAATCGGCCCTTCAATCTTTTTGCCAAGAGCATACACGATTCTGTTGATATTGTGAAAATGCTGGGGAATTTCTTTTGCAATATTCATAAGCTCAGACCATTTGGCATTGCCCCAGAGTACGGCAGCATATTTGTATGTCCTTGAATCTCCCTGGACGCCAACTGTCCTGAAGGGCAGCAGGCATGCATTAACCCCAATAGAAGATACACAATTATTTAATTTTTCATTTGTCCTGTCAAAATCCTCGCCAATAAATGGCTTGTCGGCGCAGATTATCCTGATTGCAAGACCCGGTCCAGGGAAAGGCTGTCTCATTACAAGAGCATCAGAGAGGCCAAGCTGCTTTCCGACACGTCTCACTTCATCCTTATGCCAGTCTTTGTTTGGCTCGACAACCATTCCTTTTTCCCTCTGTTCCCTGACCAGTTGGCTGTCGTTGTGATGGGTTTTGATTACATCTGCTTTTGAACTGGCAAGTTCTGATGCACTTTCTATCAAATCCGGACGCAACGTTCCCTGCGCAATGAGAGTTTTGCCCATGTCAAGATTCATTTTTTCTATCTCCTTTTGAGTAACTCTCATAAAGCAGTCACCGATTATTTTTCTTTTAATTTCCGGTGAAATTGCATCTTTTAATTTAGGGGTTTCAATGCCGTTGATTTTTGTGGTTGCATTGTAAAAGTCGTCAGAAGCATCTGCAATTTTCAGATCAAGGTTTAGTTTTTTCAAATCATTTTCTACAAGTCGGCTTTCGTTCAGTCTCATGAATCCTGTATTTATATGCAGGGCAAAAATTTGGGATGGCTTTAACGCTTTGGATAGCAGTGCGGCGCATACACTTGAATCAACGCCGCCACTTACAAGTACCAGAACATTGTTGTCTTTTACTTTATTCCGGATGTATTTTATTGCTTTTTCTATCCTGTTGTGTTCAGTATATATCCCGGAAAAGTTGCATATCTTGTATAGAAAATTTCCAAGAATATTTTTTCCATATTGCGTCAAGTCCACTTCAGGATGAAATTGTATGCCGTATAGTTTTTTTTCTTTATTTGCTATCCCTGCGATTATTTCATTTGATTTGGCAATTATTTCAAAACCATCTGCCGCTTTCGTTATGCTGTCTCCATGGCTCATTAATGCATTTTGTGTCAGTGGCAGTCCCTCAAACAACGCATTGTTTTCGCTTATTGTTATTGGCATCTGGCAGTCCTCTCTTCTTGATTTTTTCTCAACAGTTCCGCCAAAATGGTAGTTCATAAGCTGCATTCCATAGCAGATTCCAAGAACAGGCAGGTTTAAGTCAAAAACTTCCCTGTTGTATTTTGGCGCATTCTCGTCATATACACTGTTAGGACCGCCGGAAATAATTATTGCTTTGTATTGTTTTAGGATGCCTGTTGAGGTGTCCATCGGCAAAATATCGCATTCGATTCTGAGTTCACGGGCTCTTCGATCAATGACCTTGCCGTATTGCGCTCCTGCATCCAGCAACGCGATTTTTTCATTATTTTCCATAGTATCATATATTCTTTTAATAACAATTTTAGTTTTCATCTAGTAATCTTTTTAATCTTTTTTCAAGTTCTTTTTTATCTGGAAGATAAATCTGATATTTTTAGTGTTTAGCTGTTATGTTTTGTTTGTCCACCATATTATTTTTCTGCAGTTAGGGAATAACATTGTCCAAAATAAGGATTTGGAAATTTTCTTATATTTTTAAACTCAATTTTCTCAAGTATTTTTTTCATCTCTTCAAATGTGCGACCATTTATCACAGCTTTAGTGACATTATTGAAAAATTTGTCCTTGAATTTTGAGAATTCAGGTTCAAGACCATGAAGCAGACCTTTTTCCTTTAAAGAGCTTTTATATGAGTTTAAAATCAGTTCCATGTTTTTGGCAGAAACTCTTCCTGTCAGCGCAAAAATGCCGTTTTTTTTTAGCACTCTATAAGTTTCTCTTAGATATGCTTCATAATCATCAATATAATAGACAACAAACATCGAAGTTATGCCATCAAACATTTCGTCTTTGAACTCTGTCAAATGTCTTGCATCTGCATTCAGAAGTGGAATTCTATGGGCATATTGCGCGCATTTTTTTCTCAATATACTGCGCGATTTTTCGCTTATGTCAATAGCATATACTATGTGGTCTTTTTTCAGCAATTCCACAGTAGTGTTGCCAGTGCCGCAGCAACTGTCTAAGACGATTCTGCACCATCTCATAGCATTGACATGAAAATTCCTTACTGCCATATAGATTTCCGAATTAAGCAGGATTGTATCATATACATCAAGATATTCGCTTTCCCATACATTGTCTGCCATATTGTTTTAACTGAATTATTTTTATAAAACTAATATTAAGGCAATTTATTTTTTTGCTATTATAAAATCAGCAATTTTATTAATGGTCTCATCCTCTACAGGCACGCCTTTCGAATAGGATTCCATGATTTCTTTTTTATATCTGATTTTCGCAATGAATTTTTTTTCAGGCAGTTTGTTTTTTGGCTCATAGCGATTAAGGACGAGTTCATAGGGCAATTTCATTTTGTCAAGCAATTCTTCAATCAGGTTTAAATCATGCATCCCGAGCGGCGTTGCCTCAGTCACTGCCAGAACGAAATCGCAACCGCTAAGGGCACAAATTACATCGCAATGCGTTCCTGCGGCAGTGTCCACCAATACGTAATCATATTTATTTTTTTCTTTTTCTATGATTTTTTTTGCAGTATCCACCACAAGTTCCGAGACCGGTTCGTTGATTTTTAATTCACAGCTTATCAAATCCATATTGCATCCTTTGCTCTGCCAGATGCATCCGATTTCTTTTTTGCTCCAGGTAATTGCTCCTGTCGGGCATTTTACATGGCATGCTCCACATCCATTGCACTGCTGTTTTATGAAAACAGGATAATTATTATTTATGCATACTATTGCATTGCTTTTGCAGACCACAGAGCACATGCCGCATTTTGTGCATTTTTTAAAGTCAAATTTCGGGATTCTCTGGAATACTGTTTCTCTTTTCTCTCTTTTTATATTCAGGAGCAAATGGTCGTTTGGACAGTCTGCGTCCATGTCCGCCAGAAGAACTCTGCTGGATTTAGCTAGTTTACAGGCAAGGGCAGTTGCAATTGTTGATTTTCCTGTTCCTCCTTTTCCTCCGGTGATTCCGATTGTTTTCATAGAAGAGTATTTGTCTTTAATTTTAAATATAAATAAGTGTAGGTTATAAAATATAATGCCTGTATCAAAAGACATAAAGCAAATTGTAAGAACGTACAATAAGGCCAATTTGATAAATATATTGAATCGCATACAGGACAAGGAGGGATTTTTGTCCAGAGAGAACATAAAATATATTTCGGGAAAAATCGATATGCCTGCTGCGAAAATATATGAGATGGCTTCGTTCTATTCATTTTTTGCATTTGAAAAAAAAGGAAAGCATGCGATTTATGTGTGCAATAGCCCTTCTTGTTTTATGAATGATTCTGTCAATATAATGGAAGAAATAAAAAAAATCACAGGGTTGAGTCCGGGAGAATTCAACAAAGACTTTTCATTCCAGATAACGCAATGCATTGGATGCTGCAGTGAAGCTCCCGCGATGCTCATTGATAATGTTGCCTACACTAAGCTGACTAAAAAGAAGATTAGAGAAATATTGGCAGAAATAAAAAAAAAGAGCAGTGAAGTAAAGTGGCAGGAATCTTCTCTTGAAGTGGAGGACAAATCCAAAATGAAAATATTAAAGGAAACAAAGTTTATCTCTCTTGAAAAGGCAAAATCAATGAGTCCGAAAGAAGTTATAGCAAAGGTAAAGGAAGCAGGGCTTAAGGGGCGAGGCGGCGCTGGTTTTCCAACAGACATCAAATGGGACTTTGTAACCAAAGCAGGGGACGAAGGCATCCTTATATGCAATTTTGACGAGGGCGAGCCGGGAACATTTAAGGACAAGTTTATTTTAATCAACAATGCAAAAACACTAATTGAAGGAATTGCCATTGCATCATATGCCATTAATTGCAGGCATGCATATATTTACCTGAGGAAAGAATATGATTATCTCAAGGGCAGGTTGCTCAAGGCAATATATTCATCAAAAAAGCATCTTGACGGGCTCGAAATAGAAATAATTGAAGGAGCCGGTGCCTATATCTGCGGGGATGAAACAAGTATAATGAATTCTATCGAGGGGCTCAGCGGACGTCCGAGGAAAAAACCGCCTTATCCTGCCCAGTATGGTTTATGGCAAAAACCGACGGCGATAAACAATGTGGAAACACTTATCAATGCAGCGCTTTTGTTTGAAGATAATAAATGGAGCAATGATTTGAGGTTGTTCTGCGTTTCAGGGGATGTAAAGAAAGGAGGCGTATTTGAAGAGAAAACAGGGATTTTATTTGAGGAATTGATTCAGAAAGCCGTAGCCAAAGAAAAGCCAAAGGCGATTTTTTTTGGAGCGGCAGGAGGATGCATTCCATACGAGTCAAAGACTCGCTTTGATTATGAATCAATAAAAGAAAAGGAAGCAGGGCTTGGTTCATGCACAATTATTGTGGTTGGAGAGAGCCGCAGCATCGTCGAGGTATGCCGCAACATCACTGCTTTTTTTGTCCATGAAAGCTGCGGAAAGTGCACGCCGTGCCGGGACGGGAACCACAGGATTCTCCAACTGCTTGACAAAATCATTGGCAGGGAGGGGACAAAAAAAGACCTGCTTTTGCTTGAAGAATTAGCAGAGTTTGTTGAGCTTACTTCTTTCTGTCCCCTCGGGCAGTCGTCATGCAATCATATTAAAGGGGCTTTAAAATATTTCAGGAGTGAATTTGAGGAATTATGCAAATAAAAATTAACGGAAGAGACATTGAAGTAAACTCGAGTGAGACGATATTTCAGGCGGCATTGAGAAACAGGATAGAAATCCCTCACTTGTGCTATGACCCGGATTTGCCTCCGACAGGAAGCTGCAGATTATGCATTTGCGAAGTCAATGGAAGGATAATGAGCACATGCGACACAAAGGTTGCAGACAATATGGTCGTCGAGACAGAAACAAAAAAAGTGATTCGCTTAAGGAAAATTAACATAGAGCTTCTTTTGTCAAGGCACAAAGATGAGGAAAAAACAGTGAGCCAACTCCAAAAATTAAAGAAAAAGTACAAGATAAAAAATACCCGTTTCAATAAAAAATCATGCGAAGTTAAATCCAGTAAAGATAAATCAGTTTTAAAGATTGCAGATAAAGATTCAGGCAGAAAAAACAATTCAAATTTGTCAATATGCCTGGATAATTCCAAATGCATTTTATGCGGAAAATGCGTGAACAAATGCCGTTTGACGCAGGGAGTAAATGCTCTTTGTTTTGAAGGCAGAGGGAACGAAGGTTTAAAAATTACAACAGCATTTGATGACATGCTAAAAAGATCAGTTTGCGTTGATTGCGGGCAGTGCGTATTGGTTTGCCCTTCCGGTGCGCTTCATGAAGTGGACGACATAAGCAAGGTTGTCGCTGCAATTGAAAACCCGAAAAAACACGTAGTGGTGCAGACTGCACCTGCAATAAGGGCATCAATTGGCGAGGAATTCGGTCTGCCGGCAGGAACACTTGTTACAAAAAAAATGGTGGCTTCATTAAAGGAAGCTGGTTTTGACAAAGTTTTTGATACAAATTTCGGGGCAGATTTAACTATTGTAGAAGAGGCGACCGAGTTTATATCCCGGGCGGCAAAAGGAGGACCATTCCCTCAATTCACTTCGTGCTGTCCTGCATGGATAAAGTATGTTGAACAATTTTATCCTCAATTCATACCGTATCTTTCTTCATGCAAATCCCCTAACAGAATGCTTGGGTGCATAGCAAAAACATATTATGCAAATAAAATGGGGCTTCATCCAAATAATATCGTAGTGGTAAGCATTATGCCATGCACTGCAAAAAAAGCTGAATGCAAAAGACCGGATTTTCACAAGCATCCTGATGTAGATATTGTATTGACAACAAGGGAAGCTGCAAGATTTTTGAAGCAAAAAGGCATTGATTTGACTAAGATGAATGATGAAGAGGAATTTGACAATCCTCTTGGTGAAGCCACAGGAGCCGGAGTCATTTTTGGCGCAACTGGAGGAGTTACAGAAGCTGCTTTGAGAACAGTTTATGAGTTTGTTACAGGAAATGGAGTAACGAATCCAGAGTTCAATCAAATAAGGGGATTGCCGAAAATTAAAGAAGGCAGCATTACAATGAAAGGCACGGTCTACAATTTTGCTGTAGCTCACGGGCTTTCCAATGCCAAAATATTGATGGAGCAATTAAAGGAGGGGAAAAGCAAGTATCATTTTATTGAAATCATGGCATGTCCGGGAGGGTGCATTGGCGGCGGAGGACAGCCAATTCCTACAAATGACAGCATAAGAGAGAAAAGGATAGATGCCCTCTACCGGGAAGACAGGAATATGCCGTTTAGAAAGTCCCATGAAAACCCATCTATAAAGAAACTTTACGATGAGTTTTTGGGAAAGTCGGGCAGCGCGAAAGCCCATAAACTCTTGCATACAGCATTCACTAAAAGAAAAGCGTGATTCTTTTTTATTATATAAGTGCAAAAAACATCAGGCATATAATCATAAAAACAACAGAAAATACCATTGCTTCTCCAATAAATCCAATTTTTATTTTCTGGAGCTTATCCGGAGCAAGCTCTTTTAGCAGTTTTGTCGAAATAGTATGCGTTTTCCATATTGAGTAAATAATTGCGGCAGGCAAAATATAAAATGACGTGAAAAGCAAAAATGTTGTCATATTATAAATTGGAGGAATCCCTTCCTTTATTGTTATTGCAAAAACAAAAAGCAGAGCTGCTGCTGCAATGCATGAGACAATGCAATTAGAGAAAAATACTTTCCTGCTGATTACTTTTATTTCTTTGGTCTTTTTTTCTTTGATGAACTTGTTTAATGCAACAAAATATCCAATTACACTAAATACATTAAACAACCCTGCCTTTAGATATGCCTTTTTGTCTTTTTTAAACAGGAATGCAACTATCATGGAGGAGAGGCATGAGAAGAGCAGGAATATGAACAGGCAGGACAATACTATGTGCTCATAAACAAAATTATAACCTAATGTGGATAGAGGCGGGATTTTGCTCATAATCAAATCTTTTTTGAGGTATTTGGAAGGAGCATCCATTGTAATCAATGTATATTTGTCAAATTTTGCATTTTCAAATAAATCTTCATCTTCACTTTTTATATCTGGCTTTACATTGCCTTCAACATAATAATTGACATCTGTGTATTGCTTTATTTTTGAAGCTATTCTGGGATTGACATATCCATCGACATATATTTTTGTCGGGATGCGCTGGCTTTCATAGACGCTTGTCAGCACGAGAGGATAGTAGAGATTTCCGGCAGGAAACGTAGTATACACAGCAGCAGAGCCGCTGAATTGATTTTTGTCTGTAATTTCAGTTATGACAAAGCAAAAATCATCTCCAATATAATGGTTGAGTATCTGCTTCACCTTATAAGGCATTTCAAGTCCTTTGGATGATAAAAAAGTGTACAGAGAAGTGCCATCATCAGCAGTTATAAGCTGGCTTGTAAGCCCGTATTTAGTATATGTCTCATGGACATGAATGCCTTCATTATAATCTATTTTTTCGCCAAAGGACTTTGATGCACCTACAGCTATCATATCATTGGAATTATAATGCCTGTTATTCTGCCTCTGTAAAAAATAAAAAGGAACAGGCCATATTTGGGAGTTGTAAAACCACCATCTTTTGTCTTTTAGATTTCTTTTTGTCTTGTCAGATAATTCTACTCCTTTTTTGTAGTATTTGTCCTTTATTTTCATTGACTCAATATGCCCTATTACAACATCCTCTGGAAGTGCAGGGACAGGCAGAATCCATACAAGGTTTGTCAGCTCTCCGATTTTTTCATCTGTTGCAACCCTCACCATTAGGTTTTCATAGGTGTCTTCATATGAAATAAAAGCCAGTTGTTCTGTCTCTTTTGCGAGGAAAGTATATTGCGGCTCATATGGTCTGTAATGCCACATTCCTCCATCGCAAAAAACGATGGGCGATAACAATAGCACCAAAAAGAAAAAAATCAATGCGATTTTATTAAGTGATTTATTAAACATATGTATTATTGTGAACAAAATATTAAATACTTTTAAGAAATATTTTTGCAATTGATTTTCAATATAATTTTGCTTAATTCAAAAATGGAGCGGCAAAATTCTTTAATGTTGTATCTAAAGTTCCTTACGAAATTATACGCTTTATATACAATAAGAAAAATATTTCAGAAAAAATTCTGCGAATTTCGCGAGAATTTCCAAAAAAATTTCTGCGTCGCCAGCTGATGTTGCAGATTTTTCCGAAACCAAACTTTCTTGCAAAGTTTTATAGTTTGGTTGCGACTGCAAATTTTTTTAATGTTGTGTCTAAACTTATATATGCAACATACAGTTTATACACAATGATGAAATTAGAAATATGATATCAAAAAAAAGAAAAGGAGCGGTTGCCATAATCGAACTGATGATAATAATGCTGATAGGCATTGTTTTTCTGATTTCAATGACTTTTTCATACAGGCACCTGTCCAACAATATATGGGACGATGCAAATCAGATATATTTCGATGTAATTGTAAATTACATAGATTCCTCTTTTTCTATGCTAACAATAAAAAACAAAAACATAAATTATGCCCCCACTGTTCAAAAATATGAAATTAGCATGACCTCTGTGCCGAAAACCTTTTTTTCATTAAAAGGATTGGACGATAATCGTGTTGCTGTAAAAAATGAAATAGGCGAGACAGAGATTCTTGAATACCCGGAAAATAATAATATAAGAGGATATGCAAACAGCCGCAATAAAAAAATAATACTTACTTGTTATACAAATGATACAGGATATAACTTTGTTGAAATAAATGCAGAGGATTAATTTTTTGTTTTCCCGTTAAATAGTTCATTTGAAAGTTTCATGGATGCTTCAAATTTAGCTTTTGTGATCGCATGCTTTGCAAAAAGAGCCATATCGATTTTTTCAAGGCATTTTTTCACTTTTGCTTTGAGAGCATTATCGGGGATTGAAGCCACTATTTCTGATGTCATCATTTTTTTCAACTGTTTTAGCTCAACAGATTTTGTGTTTTTGTGCTTAAACATCAGCTTTACCCCAAAAGAAAGTTTCTGCTATGCCTGCTTTTTTTTGCCTTCCTAAAAAAAAGTTTTTGCTTTTTGAAAGTATTTGTTTACATCATTTCTCCAGTTGTATTTCGGCTGTTTTTTTGTTTGCAGAGGAGGAGCTTTTTCTTTTTCTTTCCTCCTTTTTTGCCAATAATGGTCTGCCAGAACAGCAGCCAGCGCCATTATCCCAACTTTGACAGTTTGACGCCAAAAAAGACAGGAAAGCCTATTTGACAGTTTGCAAAAAACAGGATTTTTCAATAGAATTTATGTGATAATTGCTTGTTTTTAACTACAACTCCGCT
>Ga0164318_10006056_pt1 | contig 11726 bp, 12 predicted proteins | sample GuaBasSedimGuay9_FD_113734 | JGI IMG/M metagenome (GOLD analysis project Ga0164318, IMG submission 113734) | Subseafloor sediment microbial communities from Guaymas Basin, Gulf of California, Mexico - Guay9, Core 4571-4, 0-3 cm | ecosystem: Environmental > Aquatic > Marine > Hydrothermal vents... | reverse complement strand
GATGTCCCTGCACCCATCACCGTAAACATTAATACGATAAACCCAATACTTAAAATTCGTTTCATAATTCCCTCCATTTCATTTTGATTATAAACCGCTTTCTGATTAACTATTTTTTTACAAAAAATGTTATTGCCCATGCGGTTCGTTTATTCTGTTACTGTAAAAAAAATTCAAAATAATTTTTTAAAATCGATTTTTTTGACTCACAGCGTTAACGATTAACTTAGTGTTCTGTTATCCTTTAAATTAACACCTCCTCTCAATAAGCCAAATTATAATAATATTTTGTTTTAGACTAACGTAAAGTACCTGATTACATTTTTCACTGTTCTGCTCACAAGCAATGATGCAAATTCAATGCCACTTATATATAAATCGCATTGTTTGCAGCATTTTTACGGTGAAAAATCAATAAAACTGAAGCAGACCACCTCTATATTAAAGTTATTTTTATCATACAGTGACAATTCATTACCATAAACACTTCCAAATAACTCATCTGCAACTGCTTGAAATGAGTGACAAGTTATTTTTCTCATATAGTGGTGATTCATTACCATAAAAAGCTTCCAAATAACTCATTTGTAATCGTTTGAAATGATTGATAAGTTATTTTTCTCATACAGTGGTGATTCGTCACCATGAAAAGCTTTTTACGAGAGCATCATTCCCTGGCCTGTGCCAGAAAATTTTTCTGGTTAAATTTAACCTCCCATGGTCAAATATAGCCAAACCGCTTATTGCCCCGATTCTATACCGGGCAATCATTGCCTTTACCGTGAGGGTATGCAACTCCTGCCACAACACGTAATCTTGCTTTTAAAGTCTTCTTAATCGTTGTAAATAACAAGTTGTCCGGGAAAATACAAGTAAAAAAGTCAAATTTATTTAAATATTTTATATCCGTCATAGCGAACGAGCCCTTTTAGCCGAAAAAAACACCTTAGCAAATTGACGAATAAAAACAATTCTAAAGGCCCCCGGTCTCTATATGTTTGAAATTCTTAAATAATTCCTGCCGGATATCATCGATTTCCATTTTGGAACGAATGATATGCGGCGTAATCATAATCACCAGCTCCGTTCGCTCCTGCCCCTGGCCGGTGGTTTTAAAAAGATATCCCAACAGGGGCAAATCGCCGAAAAACGGAACGCTGGAAATTCTATTTGAATTGTTTTCCTTAATAAGCCCGCCGATCACCAGGGTTTGGCCGGAAGTCGCCACCACATCGGTGCTGACCGACCGCTCCAAAATCGTTGGATTTTCTCCGCCGGATGCCGAGGCTTCGCTGACCTCCTGTTCAATCTCAAGGGTCACGACATTTCGGGCGTGAACCGTCGGCGTCACATGCAAAGATACACCGGTGCTGCGATACTGATATGCCCTGACCACGCCGGTACCATTCGTGTCGGCACTTTCAGCCGTGGCCACTTCAGACGTAACCACCGGAACCTGAGTGCCCACCGTAATGGATGCGGTTTTACCATCCCGCACCGTAACATGGGGGCTGGACAGTATCTCCACCATATTTTTTTCAGCCAGCGCATCGACAAGGACCCTGAACTTATCGGAATCGGCAACCATTGAAAGGCTTAAACCGGCTGATCCCAGGCCCAGCCCCCCCTGGGTGGAAATGACGGTTGTCTGACTGCCATCCGTATTTTTTAAATACCACTCCAGCCCAAATTGAAGATCATCAGAAAGGGTCACCTCGGCGACTGTTGCCTCGATAAGAACCTGGGGAGGCAGAATGTCAAGTTGCGTCAGAAGTTCTTCAATTTTTTTATACTGCACAGGATCGGTATACACAATCAACGCATTTCGAACTTCATCCACGGCAAAACAGGCACCGGCATCTAAACCGGTTCCGCCTGTTATTTGAGTAACGGCAGGCTTGCGGGAAATGGCCGCACTTTTTTTTGAACCAGTTTCACTTAAACCTGAAGCAGGCTGAAACGTGGAGGAAGAACTATTTTGTTCCGGCGTGTCTTTCGAAATCCCCATAATACTCTGAAGTGTCTCCATCAGGTCAAGAGCGCGACTGTTTTCAGGAAAAAAAATAAAATATTGTTGATCGGTTGTTTCTTCCGGTATATCCAGCAACTCAATCCAGTATCGAACCCGCTTGATCCAGGCCTTTTCAGCCGCAAAAACAAGCATCATCCTCCAACGGTCAAGGGTTATCAGTTGCACACCGGATTGGCCGGCACTTTGAGCAACCGGCACCCCCTCAACGCTTAAAATTTCCTTTAGTTTAGGCACCAGCCCATCGGGGTTCCAGAATTTCAACTTAAACATTGCCCCGAACTTGCCCCGCATGGCCGGCTGATCAAAAACGGATATATATTCAAGTACTTGAGCGACACCGTCTCCCGGACCGATAACAATAACGGCATTTTCTTTTCCAAAACGAAACAAGTGAACACCGGGAACACGGCCGATAAGGCTTATCATTTCCTGGGCATCAACATACTGAAGCGGTACAACCTGTCGTACATCTCCCGGCGTGCTGGGGATATCCGAGGAATTTTTCCCCCAACCAAGGGCAGCCGGAGATGAATTTTTTTTCACGGGCACAATATGAAAAATCCCCGATTGTTCCTGAACGGCTAAATGATATTCACTTAACATATCTGTGACCGTGCGAAATAAATCAAGGGGACTTACCTGTTCATCCAGACTGAGACTAACCGTGTCCTTTGCGGAAACCTTACTGCTTAAAACATAATTGACCTTTAATAAATCACCGAAAACATAATGCACAAAATCGGGTAATGGTAAATTATCAACGGCAACGGTGATTGAAGGCGTATCGTTAAAAGGATATCGCATATCCCTGGTTTTTATTTTCTCAGGGGGTTCTTCCCTTAGAGGCTCAAGAATTTTATACTCTGTTTTTTCAACGGAAATTTCATCTGCCTGTTTGTCCGGCGCCACCGGCTCTTTCTTTGTCAGATCCCCGGACGGATGATTGTTTTCCGACATCCGAACATGCAGCCGGCTATCCAACGCTGACTGGGGCCCGGCACAGGCCGTAAAGGACAACCCGAAAAGGCTCAGTATAAATATATACAAAAAAAAGAACCGATGGTCGTAAAAATAGCTCATTATAATTCCTGTCCGATTATCAAAATTTTAAAATATTTTTTATTACCAAACCTGATGACTTTTTTCCAATCAATATGGCTGAATCGCAAAAAAAGACTAATCTATCATGTCGATATTACAATAAAAAACATATCCAAGATTAAACGTGTATTTTCAGGCAACCGTAAACCCGATAAGCATGCCTCAGCAATCGCTCGCCTTAGCCTATAAATCAATGCCTGTCATTTTTTTTGTCTCGATCAAAAATAATAAGATCCATCGACTCGTCACTATCTTCTCCCTGAAGGAGAATCCTTTTAGATTCAATGGCCAGTACGCGATAGCCCTGCAAAATATCTTTTTCCCGGACTTCCGTGAACGTTGATGAACCGGCATCAATAATTTCCACAAGCGCCAGGCGGTTTCCGCCAAGTGAAAAAATACCCCGTACCCTCATCTTTCCGTTTTTTGTTACAATCTCTTTCAATAAGGTACCCGTTTGGTCGACTTTTTTTTCCGTTTCTGCAGTTGGTGCCAGGACATAAAATAAAGGGGGATAATTTTTCAAAAGCTTTATTTGTTTTGCGCAAGGCCCATGTATTTCATATTTATTCAGTTGAATCATTTCGGAAGGTACCTGAGTCAGTCTCATCCACAAGTTGTAAAGCAAAAAAACACTTAGCAGAATTAAAATTATATGCAGACTGATAACGATTTTTTTCATTGATTCGACAATGCCTCCGAAAATCCGTATGCGGAAACATCAAGTTCGGCAATAAATGTATCTGAACGTCTACGGGTTGAAATATTAATACGCTCAATTGCGATAAAGTGGCTGGCATTTTCCAAAGCATATATCAGCTTCATAAAATTTTCCGGTGTCGTTTTCACTCGAAATTTAATCGGAGCCCCGATAACACGTCCCTTGACGAGCGGTAACCAATCCACATTCGACGTTGTAATGTTCAATTTTTGAGTCAATTCTTCCATCTGCTTTTGCAGCTTCAGTTGCCAGGTCTGCGGATCAGGCAGGTTGGTTTCAAAATGCTGGCACCACTGCTCGCGCAAAATTATACTGTCCTGCAATACTTTTTCCACCTGCCCCTCAAGACCTATTAAAGACTTCTTTCGATCAACCGATTGCTGCAGCGAAATTGCCCGGTTAACGATATCTTTCTGCCAGTCTATCACCGGCATAAGGATATATTTAAATCCAATCAGAATAAACAGGATAAGAACCCCTGCTTTCAGTCGGCCAGATATTTGCCGTGATATACCCGATATCATTTTAGTCTCCATCTTTACCGGTCGGATCAACCCCGGCAGGCTCTAAAAAACTATTGGGTTTTACCCGAAAACTGAGCGAAAAAATATCCTGACCGGTTTTGCGGTCCTTTTTCAACGGGGCCGTTAACTGAACGTTTTCAATGTCAGTAACAGCAGAAAGAGTACTTAACACTGCCGATGCCTGGGGCGACGTTCCTCCAATTTCAACAAAATTCGCGGCAATGGTCATTCGTTTGATCGTGGCCTTTCCGGAAATCGTCTGATACAACATATTCAACAATGGAAGTTTTGGCGTATATGCCTCAAAAGGCTTAGCCAGTTGCTGAATTTCCTGTTGAATACTTTCAATTTGTGCCTGTTTGTCCAAAACGTCGCCTAAATTTTCAGACAATTTTTCGTTTTCCTGAATCAGTTGCCGATACTTCCAATAAGGAAGTCCGGCCCAGATCGAACCATACAAAAAAATCAATATGGTCAGGCTTAAGATTGAAAGCTTTGCAAAAGGGGTATTAAAATTTTTAAAATCCGGACGCCAACGGAAAAAAGGGTAAAAATCGGTTATTGATGCGTCGCTGAGGCATGACAATAAAGCCTTAAAATATTCCCGCGTGGATTCCAGACGCTCAACACTGCAATTTTGGGCGGCGGGACCAACACTTCGTTTAAATGTCTCAAAATCAGTATCTTCATCTTCGGCAATGCTGCTGCGCACGGCGCCATCATCATCCACATGAACCATCAACAAATCATCTTTTCGCGATATCACATGCAAGCGGGACTGATGGGGTTCAGCCAATGACCACAGAGCCGTCTCGGGAAATACAATCCAGGGGGCCAGTTGCTCGATGATATTGATCGCAGAAGGACGAACAAACCAAATATTGACCAACGTATGTTCATTTTTGCGAAAAATTTTACGCAAAAAAATTAAATCCGTGGCAAAGGGCGCATACATGGCCTGATCCATGGTGACAGCGGCTTTGATTTCCTTTAAATCGGTGATGGGGAATGCAGCCGTTGTTTCAAAATAAGCATGTTTTCCCAGAATCAATATTCGGCAACCTCTATTTAAAGGAGCGTCGGTTTCAATAACGCCATCTGAACCCAGACTGACCGGCTCCTTGTCCAGATACATCACCAGGGGATTCATCCATTGCATAAATAATCGGGGCAAATTCATCAGCGCCGCCATTCTAAAATCGTATAAGGCCGGGTCGGTGTCGATCGTTTAGCCACCACCGCTTCGATATGGCTTTGGGCTGTTTTAACCTCAGCCATAATTGTCAACTTAACTTTTCCCGACGGATAAAAATAATCATATTCACCCTGCTTGATACCGGTCAGGGCTGAAAAAAGGACCGGAGTCAGCTGATGATTATGCCTCAGGCTCATAAGCTGGCGCACAAGTTCACCCTCCGGATCTTTTTCATTTAAAATCAATTGTAACAAATCCGGGCTCATGGTCAGATAGTTGGTATTGCCGGCGGGCCAATAAATCAATTCGTTTTTAACCCGCTGAAAAAGGTTCTCATTCATTCCATTTATCAGGCTCAGCTCCTGCAGGCATTGAACATATGAATTGCGCGGACCGTAGGGGAAACCGGCCTGCCGATAATCCCAACGTTCAGCGCCATTCAGATGTCTGAATTCATCCCCATCCTGCCAGTCGGCCAGACTATCCATAAATACACTTCCGTATTCTGGCGCCGCATCGGCGATAAGCCGCCTCAATATGTCCGATGAGAATACAGGAGATACCAATCCTGCCGTATCCTGCAAAACAACATGCACCCCGCCTTCTATCTCAATGGGTTCACCGTAAAGATTCCAGAATGTCCGCGTTTCCTTTTCCGGCAATTGCCCGCTGCTAAATTCTGCACCCGGAATTTGTACCTGCATACCGGTTGGGGTGAAGGTGGAGGTCAGCAAAGAAAAAATCGTTTCATTAAACGCCGAATAAGCTTTCAAATCAGCCCGACAATAGTTGTCAAGCTCGGAAACGACTCCGATTTTGCGAATCACCGAATCACTGATGGTCATAATAATAATCAGAATCACGGCTGAAATTCCGATCACCAGCGGCAAGGCGAAGCCTTGTTGATTCTTAATTACGAAAATAGAGAGCACCTTTGCTTTTATTGCGGGCCTGTACGATAAAAGAATATATGGTTTCTTCAGCATCGGATTGCTTCACTATTTCAATAATTTCCGGAACAGATTTTTTCTTGCGGCCATCAAAAATGTCCTGCCAACGCAAAACTTCTTCTTCTATCTCCTTGTCGGGCAGAAACCGTCTTTCCCAGAACCCATAATATCTGAATTTTAAATCTTTTTCCGATAGTGAAATATTCAGGGTATGATCATATTTTATCTTATCTTCATAGTAACGGATATAATTTTTGTCAAGAGACGCTTCCTCGTAAACAAGTTTGCAGCCACTTTCATCATTATCATCAATCAGCCGTATCCTGGCAACTGCCGTTCTGTTTTTTGTAAACACCGGAGAAGTCGTGATAAAATCGATACTGTTGGATGTTCCTTTAAAATATGGATAATAATTTCCGATTCGTTCGTTGGCCGGGTCGGTGACGAAATATTCCCAGACGGATTCCATCGCCGCGTTCAACAGTTGCTGTTGGCGAAATTCCCCAATGGCACTGGTATCACTCAAACGAGCGTATCTGAATTCATTCAGATAAAGAGTCATGGCGAAAAACGACAAAGAGACAATGATTGCCAGAATTATACCCGCCACCAATACTTCAATCAACGTAAATCCACGATTATCAGTTAATCGCATAATTTATTCCGAACCTTCACCGGCTATCCGTCTTTCGCCACACCAGTTCCATATATTCAAAACTTGCTTTCCGCTGTTTTTCGTTTAGATTGGCAGCAACCATGAGATTTATCTTATACAGCGTTATTTGAAATTGGCCATACTCCAGACCACCGGTAGATTCATCATATGGTCCGGTTATCGTCCGGGACGAACTGCGCTTCTCCGCTATCCAGGAATAGTTCAAATCACCGGAAAATTTAACGTCTCCTTTTATTTCACCGCTCAAAAGGCTTTTCTTTATATCATTTCGAATATGCGGCACCGTTGTCGCAATGTAAACAGTGGAATTTAATTTATTTGAAAGGTTGATGGCCGTATTATAAGATTGGGAAGCAGCGGCAAGGCAAGTTAATAAAATGACCAGAGCCACCAAGGTTTCTACCAGCGTGAACCCGGAAGAATCAGTAAAGAAAAAGGGTCTTTTCCTTGCCGCGAAACGTGTAATGAAGCGATTGGATATCTGGAAACCCATTAACATTCCATGTGATTAGCTGATTCACAAAGCATAAATGGTCAAAACTCATAACCAAAGTATTTGCCCGATTGAATACGGACTGATTTTTAAAGATAAATTGCTGATTTTGTTGACGCAAAAAGGCATGCAGCTCAATTTGATCAACCATCTCCCGCAAAATGCGTTGTTCGGCATCCGCTGATACGGATTCAATGGTCAACAACACACGAGGCACTGCAATAGCGGCACTTAAACCAATAATCGTCATCACTACAATCAGTTCCAACAGAGTAAAACCTCTATCACACCTAAACCCTGTACACATATTTACCCGCAAAACGAATAATTTCTATTAAAGGCTGATCTCATTCAATGAAATGGTACTCATAAGCATAATAACAACAATGGTTCCCACAATCAAACCCATAAAAATAATCATGATCGGTTCAATGAGTGTAATGAGATTGCTAAGGCGCTGCTCGTAATCTGTACGCATGCGTCCCTCCATATCCTTAAATATGATTGCCAGACGGCCGGCCTGCTCTCCGACTTCAATAATTCCGGCATATGCATCAGGCAAAAAATCTGTCCTGGACATGGAATCACTTAGCTTTTCTCCTTTCTTGACCGACTCTTTAACAGTCAACAGACGCTGACGTATACGACTATTGCCGACGGAGGCCACTGCGTAGCCCAGGGCATCAACGAGCAGCACCCCGCTGTTCAACATCATGGCCATTGCAGAGGCAAATCTCAAATTTTCTAAAGTATAGACCAGATGTCTGGTAATGGGAAGTTTTAATACCAGGCCATCAAACAAATGCCGCAACAACGAAAATTTCTCTATCCGGCCAAAAACAAACGGCATAAACCCCGCCAGAATAAGGCCGAACCATTGATAACGGGTAAACAATTTCGCAGTCTCCAGCAGTAAACGGGTGGACAACGGTGGTTCTGCCATCCGGGCGAAAAGTGTTGCAAATCGTGGTACGATGAAATTAAAGATGAAAACCACAGCCAACAGGCAAACTACCGAAATAACTATTGGATAAGCCATGGCTTGCCTGGTTTTAGCCAGTACCTGTTTGCGAAAATTCAAGTTGCCGGCTAATTCACTGAACGCTTCGGCAAGATTTCCCGTTGCCTCACCGATATCAATTATGCTCACATAAAGAGTATCAAAAATATCCGGATGCATGCGCACGGCCTCAGCCAGGGATATCCCTGAGCGAACATTTTCATAAATCTGACCGGTAATTTTTTTTAGGGTTGGATTGGAAACTGCATTCCGGGCGGTTTCAAGGGCGCGATCCACTTTAACACCATTATGGAGTAGAAGAGCTACCTGCGAGGACCAGAATTCAATGTCGGCAAGAACAGGCTTTTTACCATGTCCGAAAAAAAACAACCAGTGATACATGGGTTGGGTGACTGCGGGCAAAACAACAGACACGGGTATAAACCCCTGGTCTTTTAGCTTAAACCTCGCAGAATCAATCGAAACAGCCGTGATATCTCCCTCATGAACGACACCAGAATGATCATACGCCTTGTATTTGTATTGCTGCATCATCCGGTGACCCGCAATACCTCTTCAATTGAAGTAATGCCCTCAAGATACCTGAGGAATCCGTCTTCCACAAGCGTTCTAATATCGTTTGAGGCCATATAGCGCCTGGCTGCCTCCGGAAAATTGCCGTCTTTGGGCAAGGCTTTAATTTCCGGACTGCATCGCAGGTATTCCATTATTCCCACCCGGCCACGATATCCTGTATGATTACATGCTGCACAACCGACTGCACAATGTGGCCTGACAGACTCAATGCCGAATCTTTCAGCCAGTTCATGAAGCCCGTGGGCAGCCATCCGGTCTTTTGATGCGGGATCTTTTTGGGCGCATTCAGGGCAAAGCTTGCGAACCAAACGCTGGGCAATGACTGAAATAAGAGAGGAATTAATGAGATATTCCTGCAACCCCAAATCAATCAGGCGAGTGTAGGTAGTCGGAGCATCATTGGTATGAAGGGTGCTGAAAACCAGATGGCCTGTCAAAGAAGACTGCATGGCTGCCCTGGCTGTTTCGGGGTCACGAATTTCACCGACCATTATTACATCCGGGTCCTGACGTAAAATGCTTCGCAAGGCATTTAAAAAATCATAACCGATGTCGGGATGTACCTGAATCTGATTAATGCCTTCCAGGCGATATTCAACGGGGTCCTCAATCGTAATAATTTTTTTATCTTCACTGTTAATCGCGTTCAGACAGGAATATAAAGTGGTGGTTTTACCACTGCCAGTGGGACCGGTCAACAGAATAACCCCAGCGGTTTTGCTAATATCTTGCGTCAGACGACTTACCAGATCCGGCGCAAGCCCCAGGTAATCCAAACTGTAAGTAATCGATTCCTTGATAAGAAATCTCAAAACAAGACTTTCTCCATTGGCTAACGGAAGGGTGGATACCCTTATATCAAGATCTCTTGAAGCCACTTTTATTGAAATCTGACCATCCTGAGGGCGCCTACGCTCGGCAATATCCATCCCAGAAAGGATTTTAATACGGGAGGCAATGGGAAGCTGCATCGTAACCGGTAAGAAATCAATGTCATGCAACAATCCATCTATCCGGAAACGCACCCGGTACATATCCTTGTATGGTTCAAAATGTAAATCCGAAGCGCCCTGCAAAACAGCACGGGCCATGAGACGATTGACCAGATTGACGACAGGCGCCTCAGAAGCCAATTCCCTTAGTTTGTCGACTTCGGTTTCAGAAAGCGACAGATCCGTCAAAGTGTTTAACTCTTGCGTATCTTTAGCCAGCTCCATTTTTCCCTGGAGTTCACGAAACTGAATCTCAGTCACCAGACAGATACGCCATTTAATTTCCAGATCACGCAGAATCTGAATAATTTCAAATTTCAGCGGATCCGTGGTCGCAAAAGTATAAACTTGATTTTCGATTTTCAGAGGCAGCCAATAATGACTTAAAAAAAATGCTATATCGATTTCTGCGGGGATATTCAATTCACTGAAGTCTAGCTGCTCATGATCGGCTTCCTGAAAAACAGGCAGATTCAACTGCTTAGCCAATGCAGCTACAAGGGTATCTTCGCTGATGATACCCATGTTAATTAAGATCGCCCCCAAGCGGCCGCCATATTGGGCCTGAAACTTAACCGCCCGATCAATGTCGTTTGCAGAGACGTTATGATACTGGTTTAAAATTTCACCTATCAACATATCATTATTCTGGAAGATAGCCGATATCAGCGTTGATACCTTCTCCCCCGGGTTTACCGTCAGCGCCAAGGGAGTAAAGTGCAAAAGGTTGTCTGTTTCGGCCTGGAACACTATATTTATAAGGGGTCCCCCAAGTATCCACCGGAACGTCCTCATCCAGGTACGGGCCGCGCCATAGGGGCTTTAACCGTTCCTCCTGGGGCGGCTTGTTAAGAAGCGTCAGCCCTTCATCTGCGGTGGGGAAACGTCCAATGTCCAAATGCAAGGTTTCTAAGGCACCTTTGATCATTTTAATTTGCACCTGGGTTGTCTTGACTTTGGAATCATCCACCCTTGAGAACAAACGGGGGCCGATTAAGCTCGCCAGAAGTCCGATAATCATCATAACCACAAGCATTTCTATTAGTGTGAACCCACTATCGCCTGCCGGCCGGTATGAATCATCAGAAAATCCATTCATGCACTTGCAGCGATTAATCGAAGGCCTTCTCTCCGCAGCTCTGCATATTGAAATGAGCTTTGACATTGGATTTAAGCACGAGATTGATTTACTTGAAGCATTTACACTGTTTTTGTTCATGGTTGATCCCACTATAATATAATAATTAATTTTTTAATATATTTAAGCAGAATAAATGTCAACAGTTAACCATCCAGTCGATAATCCTCGGGAGAAAATATTGACTCTCAAGAATCAGCAGGAAAAAAATTGATGGAGAAAGAGATTTTTTTTGGGGAGGGGGGGGATGCTGGCAATAAAAACAACTCAGCTTCCAAACAACTCATTTATAATCGTTTGAAATGAT
>Ga0164318_10006055_pt1 | contig 11726 bp, 10 predicted proteins | sample GuaBasSedimGuay9_FD_113734 | JGI IMG/M metagenome (GOLD analysis project Ga0164318, IMG submission 113734) | Subseafloor sediment microbial communities from Guaymas Basin, Gulf of California, Mexico - Guay9, Core 4571-4, 0-3 cm | ecosystem: Environmental > Aquatic > Marine > Hydrothermal vents... | reverse complement strand
GATTGAAGCTGTTGAAAGATCACTCGTAAAGACTCTTTCTGTCATTGCGAGGAACGAAGTGACGCGGCAATCATTTCTTTCCTTTCTTGCAACGGTAAAGATTGCTTCGATAGAAGCCGTTGACAGATCACTCGCAAAGACATGGTTTGAAAAATGTACTACGTATATATTATGACAAATTTCACCAATTCAGTTCTATACACTGGTGTAACAAATGATCTTGTTCGTCGTGTCTATGAGCATAAGAATAAATTAATTAAAGGATTTACTTCAAAATATAATATTATAAAATTAGTATATTATGAAGAAGGTGAAGGTGCGTATGGAGCAATTTCCAGAGAGAAACAAATCAAAGCCGGTTCAAGAAAAAAAAAGATCGAGTTAATAAATTCAATAAATCCAGAGTGGAAAGATTTGTGGGAAGATATCCAAAATGAATAGAATATTTTTTCTAAAGCAATTAGTGCTTCGATTGATACCAGCAAAAGAAAACTCGCAAAGACTTCTTTCTGTCATTGCAAGGAACGAAGTGACGCGGCAATCATCTCTTTCCTTTCTTGCAACGGTAAAGATTGCTTCGATTGAAGCTGTTGAAAGATCACTCGCAAAGACTCTTTCTGTCGTTGCGAGGAACGAAGTGACGCGGCAATCATTTCTTTCCTTTCTTGCAACGGTAAAGATTGCTTCGATAGAAGCCGTTGAAAGATCACTCGCAAAGACTCAGAGGTTAAAATGAAAGATTTTCATCACCCATTATTCGATGAAGTTTATCATTATGAAAAACTCATCAGCACATCCAAGCAAGCAACAAAACTGATAAAAAATGAAACTGCCCAGGGTAATTTTCTTATTATCTCCAACCAGCAAACTGGTGGAATTGGACGAGGAAAAAATAACTGGTCTTCTCCGCCGGGAGGCATCTGGCTGACCGCTGCTTTATATGGATTATCAGTTTCATCCAGTTTAACTATTTTCACAGGAATCTGCATCCACAAAGCACTCTGCGATTTATTTCCTAAAATTGAGACTGATCTTAATATCAAATGGCCAAACGACATTTATCTGAATGACAAGAAATTATGTGGGATTTTAGCAAGTCACAATCAATCAAACAAATATCACCTGTTGGGAATTGGTTTGAACTCCAATATAGATAAGTTTCCAGATGAAATTTCAGAGACAGCAATTTCTCTTTCAAATTTTTTGGGAATTGAAGTTGAAAATGAATTGATTATTACCAAGATTTTTGATAATTTTACTGAAGATTTTCCAGAATTTGTTGAAGGTAATTTAAATTCAAAATATTATAATAACCATTCTCTTCTGAAGGGGAAAGAAATAATTCTCGATACAGATTTTGATCAATATGCAGGATTATGTAAAGGAATCAATAAAAGCGGAGCCATCCAGATTGAACTTAAGTCTGGCATGATCCAACCGTTTTATGCAGGATCAGTAATGGATTGGACAGATTCATAGGAATTACATAATTCATAAAATAACTTGGAGGAATTTATATGAAGGCATTACTATTTAACGGCAGTCCCCGTGAAAACGGCAATACAATGGCAATGTTACAGGAAGTAGCTGGAGTTTTGAATAAAAAAAATATAGCTACTGAGATCGTTCAAATTGGCGGAAAACCGGCAAATGGATGTAAAGCATGTGGAGCCTGTTTCAAAAGTGAAGACAAAAAATGCATTCAAAAAGATGAGATGAATGATTACTTTGCCAAGATGGTGGAAGCTGATGCAATAATAATGGGATCACCTACATATTATGCCGATCTAACTCCAGAAACGAAAGCTCTGATCGACCGCTGCGGATTTTTAAATATTGCCAACGGTGGACCGCTAAAAAGAAAACTCGGCGCAGCAGTAGTAGCAGTTCGCAGAGCAGGTTCAATTCATGTTTTCGATTCGATTAATCATTTCTATTTGATCAATCAGATGATCATTCCCGGCAGCAGCTACTGGAATATGAGTCTGGCCAGAACTTTTGGGGATTACGAAAAAGATGAAGAAGGCATAAAAACCATGAAAACTCTGGGCGAAAATATTGCCTGGTTATTGGAGAAAATCAATTAGCTTCAATAAAATAGTGCAAACTAAATTTAACCAAGAAGAACCCGAAAAAACGCGAAGTTTGATAAGTAAGCTTTTCTTATTGCAAAGCTTTTGACCAATTCGCAAAATTTAGAATAAAATGCAGACCAGTGATCTGTCCCTACTCTTATCCGCTTATGCTCTTACAAGTTTAATTTCCTTATACTTCTCTATTCATCCCTTTAAATGTATCTTCTTTCGAAGAAAAAGATTGTTTCCCATTAGCTTTTGATAAATGAGAATTTGAAAGATTCAGGTAAGAATCACCTTCTCTATTTCACAAAATTAATTTTCATTAATTTATTATCATTTTATTTTTGCTTTATTTCGATTTTAATATTAAATTATTTCTTATATAATGTATTTTGGAGGACGGTATGAAAGGTGAAACAAAAAAAGAAAGATTTAAGCGAGTCGGAGAGAAGCGAGTTCAAAATGTTTTAGAAAGCTTGAGAAAATTATCTCAATGTTCCAACGGAAAACTTTACGAATGGGAAGAAAAACAGTTAAGCAGGATCTGGAATGTGATTGAAAAGGATCTGGAAAAATGTAAAAACTCTTTTAGTGATCCTGGATCAAAATTGTTTAAGTTGTAGGGAGGAAAAGATGGAACTATTCAAAACATATCCCTTTGAATTTGATGACGAAAAATATGAAGTAAGAATTTATCATAATGACAAGTTGATTAATGTTGCTGTCTTTAAAGAAAATCATCCTGCTACTGGCATCAGGCATCAAATCCAAATTCCAGAGGGGATGGAAATCGAAAAAATTCTAAACAGCGATTCTATGAATCATTTTATTGAACTCTCTAAAAAGGAGATCTCAGATAATCTGTGGTATAATTTAGCTAGTTAAATGGGCAGACTAATGATCTGCCCCTATTCTTTTCCGTTTATTCTTTTACTCGCTTACATCAACCTTGCGAATATCGCACAAGCAAGATGTGCTAAAACCTTCGTAATGTTTCCTAAAACTCCACTCTTATCCCAGCGATAATATTCCTGCCAGCTCCCGGGAAATAGTAATTTGCACCTTCCCAGGCATCATAATAACCGGAAGTTTCATATTCTTTATCCAGAATATTATTTACTTTCAGATTCAGCGACAAATCTGCTAAATACAAGAACTCGGCAAATTCATAACTGATGTTAAGATTCAAAAGTTGATAAGCTTCCACGATGCGATCTTCATTTTCAGCGTTATCCAAATACTGTTTCCCAACATGTTGAACTTGCAGAGAGGTAAAAAGATCATTCCATCTATATGCCAGTTTTGAGTTAGCTATAATCTCAGGGAATCCCCCGATCTTCTTACCCGAATAATCAACATCTATCACGTTCCAATTTTCATCCCAATCCTTCATAATGAATTTCTCAAAATAATTATCATTATAACTAAAACTTCCGCTCCATTTCAGGTCAGCGAGTAATTCGGTTTCAATTTCCAATTCTACACCGCGATGTATAGTTTCATCAGCATTCCCACGAATTGGACTGCCTTCATCATTCACTCCGCCATAACCAACTATCTCATCCTGAAAATCCATCCAGAATAAATTCGTTTTCACTTTCCAGCTACCGGTATCATAACCAAAACCAATTTCATAATCGATCAATTTTTCATCCCGCACGTATGGATCGCTCCACTCAATATGATCGATCTGATCACCAACAACGATCGTATCAGCTTCAGCAAAAAGTGGAGCTACGCCCAGATCATCCGGTCCGTCCCAGGTGTCGAAAAGTTCATCATCTGTGGGTTCACGATGAGCAAAAGAAATATTAGCATAAACGTTCATTGCTTCATTAAAGTTATAATTCACACCAAAACGCGGATTGAAAAAATTGTATTCTACTTTGTAGGAATTCAGATATTCTCCAGTAAAATTTCCAGATTCATTCTGCTGGAATTGAAAATTAATTATCTGATAATACAGATTTGCCATTAAATTTAAATTTTGCATTGGTTGGAAGAGTTCATTGGCATAAAATGTGTAATATTGTTTTTCACCAATATAATTGTAATATTCATGACCTTTGGCAAAATCAATATCGAGTGTATCAGATCCAATCACTTCCTTTACTTCACCCCAATGTTCACTATCAAAAATGCTGATGTAACTACCTATGGTGAGATTCCCCAGATAGTGGCTCCAGTCCAGATTTCCTACCCAGCCATACTGGTTTTTCTCTACTTTTTTCTGCCGGATCAAGTCGGCTTCGATCGTATCAGAAGAATCTACTAAACCATATTCCCAGAGATCACGATCGAATTTGTATTGTTCGTAAAATCCATTTCCTTTTATATAAAAAAGTGAGTTCTTGGTACTCATATTTTTATTGATCATAAAGCTGTGATGCAATTCTAAATGCGGCTGACTGAAATCATCAATTTCATTATCATAAGTTATGGGATTGTGTTGATGATTTTCTTCCAGATCAGCTTCATAAGAAGCATACCAGGCAGCATGAGTTATTTCCTTTCCACCATAAAAATTGAGTTCCGTAATACTGCGCGCTCCAATTCTGCTGAGACCGGTAAAATAAGCCCATTGTTCTGTAGCACTATTATCGCGATAACCGTCGGAAATTATACGGGAAAGTCGGAGATTCAGTTTGAAATAATCTTTAATATTTCGAGTGGTTTTAAAGCCGGATTTAATGGTATTGTAACTTCCGTAGTTACCAAAAACTTCCGAGCCATATTCTGCTTTAGTTGTATTTGTCTGCATATTCAAAGAACCGCCAAAAGTGGAAATCCCGTAAATTGAACTTCCTACTCCACGCTGGAATTGGACATTTGAGATACTCTCGGCAAAATCGGGCATATTCACCCAATAAACATTATGATCTTCCGGATCATTCAGAGGGATTCCGTTGATCATCACGCCGATTCTTTTTTGATCAAAACCGCGAATCTTCATATTGGAATATCCCATCGGGCTGCCGGCATCTGCATAAGAAAACACATTGGGAAGCTCATTCATCAGCATGGGTATATCCTGACCGAAATTTGCTTCATCGATCATATCATCGCTCATGTTAGTGAAGGTTACTGGAGTTTCTCTTTCTACTGCTACGGTTGAAGAAACTTTCATTCCTTCAATTTCAGTTGGTTTTTTTAGCATTCTTATATTTAGTATTCGATCATCAGGGAAATTGATCACTTGTTCTAATATCTTGTAATCCAATCTTTGAAAAATAACATTATATTCTCCAGGTTCAAGACTTGTTATGGTAAATTTTCCATCTTTATCGGTTATTATTCCCTTATTGGAATTTTTAATATAAACCGAAACTCCGGTAATTGCTTCTCCAGAATCACTATCGGAAACTTGTCCCATCAATGTATCTGCAGAAATCAGATTTGCAGATAATAAAACTACTAACATTATTAATATTTTCTTCATATTTTTCTCCTACTTTTCTACCTTATCCGTCTCCGAAATTCTTCGGAGCCACCTTCTCCTATCGAGGAGAAGGAAATTTACTCTTGTTCCTAAAGTCCTCTTTGGAAACATTTAATTATCTGTAAAACTCCTGTTTCACAAAATCTAACTTAGTTCCCCACACAAAGGGGAACGCGTCATTTAAATCCTGCAATTACCGGAATAGTACTACTCATTCCCACCTTTCCAGTTGGGAATGAAATAATTCGGAAGTTTCTACTTCCAAAGATATGAAGCAAAAGCTTCATGGTATTTCCTTCCGAAGCGGAAGCTTCGCAAGGAGATCGTCTTACAAATAAAAAAACCACATCGCAGCGGTTAACTGAAATGTGGTTATTATAAATAAATTATCATTTTCTTCATATTTCCTCCGCTGGTATTATCCAGATCAGGTTCAAGGGTATTTCTCAGCCATTGGTCGGCACCCCTAAATCAGATTTTTACTCTAACTTTTTAATGAACTATTGAGTTGAATTTTGAGGATTAGGATTTCGTGTCAAATGGTTTTTGCTATTCTGCTAATTCCATCGTCTCGATTGATTCTGGTGTTTTGTTAGATTGTCCCAATCTACTTTTCTTCAAATGACTTTCACGATGAAAGCAATAACAATGTGGACTACTCGGGATGAGAAGTCCAACCATGAATCAAATGGTTTTTGCTTAACCTTGAAAAGGCTTCAATCGAAAATTTATTTTTTACTTAGCACTTTCAAGGTTTCATGCAATACATACCCAGAAAGTGTCAATCTGTTGGTTCAATCGTCTCGATTGAACCTGGTGTTTTGCTGGATCGTCCCAATCTACTTTTCTTCAAATGACTTTCACGATGAAAGCAATAACAATGTGGACTACTCGGGACGAGAAGTCCAACCACGAATCAAATGGTTTTTGCTTAACCTTGAAAAGGCTTCAATCGAAAATTTATTTTTTACTTAGCACTTTCAAGGTTTCATACAATACAAATTCTGAAAGTGTCAATTGCATGAGTATGAGGAAGAGACCTTTTCAGAATTTTCGGTTAGAAATAATTTGACTTCATTTACTCAATTATAATTGGTCGGATAATCTTGAAAAAGGAGTAGAATTGAATTTTTCAAATACGATCGATTTTCGATCTATAATATCCACTGCCGATTGGATCGTGTTTTTTGCTGTACTAATTTTAACTCTTGCATCTGTAATATACGGACAATCGTTAAAGAAAAAAAGCAAGCATAAAAGTGATACGGATTATAATTTTCTCGATCTACTATTAATGGGACGTCAGCTGACTTTACCAATGTTTGTTGCAACCATGGTTGCAACGTGGTATGGTGGAATTTTTGGTGTAACTAAGATCGCTTTTGAACAGGGAATATTCAATTTCGTTACGCAAGGATTTTTCTGGTATATTGCCTATATTATTTTCGCACTTTTCATTGTGAAAAAAGTGTCTAATTATAAAGCTCTCACCCTTCCCAACCTGATTGGAAAAATGTTCGGTCCAAAATCTGAAAAGTTAAGTGCTGTTTTCAATTTTTTTAATGTTTTACCGATTGCATACGTGATAAGCTTGGGCCTTTTAATCCAGGCAATTTTTGGCTGTTCGATGTTTATGGGAATGCTTATTGGAACAACGATTGTAATTCTTTATACTCTTTACGGCGGATTTCGAGCAGTTGTATTTTCTGATATTGTACAGTTTTTTGTGATGTGCCTGGGAGTGTTTTTAGTTCTGGTTTTTTCGATAAAATTATTTGGTGGAATTGATTTTTTGAAAGCTAATCTTCCCTCGACTCATTTCTCTCCAACCGGTGGTGTTGGTTTGGCAACAACTCTGGTGTGGGGATTCATCGCTCTTTCTACTTTGGTTGACCCCAATTTCTATCAAAGAGTTTTCGCTGCTGAAAGTGATAAAGCTGCTCGAAATGGAATTCTGATTTCCACTCTGATCTGGTTCTTGTTCGATATTTGCACCACTGCCGGAGCAATGTATGCACGAGCTGTAATTCCGGAAGCTGCTTCTGATAAAGCTTACTTGATCTACGCCATGCAAATTCTGCCGGATGGAATTAAAGGATTGGTTTTGGCTGGAATTCTTGCAACGATTTTATCAACATTGGATTCATATCTTTTCATTGCCGGAACAACAGTTTCTTATGATATGGTTCCCAGGAAATGGAAAGGCAAAGTTTCACTTTATCATCTGGGAATTGTGTTTGTGGGGATTTTGGCAGTTGTGATGGGACTGGTGTTTGATGGAAATATAAAATCTGTGTGGAAAACACTGGGAAGTTACTCAGCCAGTTGTCTTTTGCTGCCAGTAGTTTATGGATACATTTTTCCCGGGAAGATAAAAGATATGCAGTTTGTTATTGCCAGTATTTTGGGAGTGATCACTGTAACGATCTGGCGAAATATTCCGTTGCCGGGATTCTGGCAAAATGTGGATGAACTATACATGGGAATTGTTGCAACATCGTTGGGGTTGGTTGTCTATGGATTGGTAAGGAAAGAGAATAAAAAAGTGAAGTCTCTCTGAGGGATTCTCTCAAAGACAAACGACGAAGAGTCTACATTATTTATAGATTTTTCGCGAAATAACCAAGATTGCTTTCTCAGAAAGACAATATGAAGGAAGGAAAAATGAAAATTGGCAAGATAATCACATTGATTTTAGGGATAGGTTTATTAGCATTCGCAGCTTATCATTTTATAACAGGAATTTATTTATGGGCAGTTGTTAAATTGATTGTTGGTGCTGGATTGACCACTATCACTTTTATGAAGAATCGTTATGGGCAGATCATCTTCGGACATTTGGCAATTATAGCAGGATGCATGCTGGTTACTGCTGGAATATATTATGTACCTATGATAGCAGAAAGTGTAAAGGCAAATAACAATCAGATCCATTTATTGCATATCTTTGCCATGCCGCTTTTCTGGGGATTTTTCTCCATCGGCGGTGGTGTATGTGCGATCTATCACGGTTTTTGTAAATGCGTGCGACATGATTGGAAGGTATAATGAATAAATTTATCAAAGAATTTTTTAATACCCAAAAAATCATCGGAATGATCCATGTAGCCGCTTTACCTGGAACACCAAAAAATAATAACTCAATTGAAAAGATAATTGAGATAGCAGTGCAGGAAGCTAAGATCTACCAGGATTGTGGAATAGATGCAATAATGCTGGAGAATATGCACGATGTTCCTTATTTGAACCGTGAAGTAGGACCTGAAATTATTGCCAGTATGACAGCAATTGCAAGAGAGGTGAAGCAAAATGTAAATCTTCCCTGTGGGATTCAGATCTTAGCCGGAGCGAATCAGGCGGCTTTGGCGGCAGCACAAGCTGCCGAATGCGAATTCATCAGAGCCGAAGGTTTTGTATTTAGTCACATTGCTGATGAAGGATTTATAAATGCCGATGCTGCTGATTTAATGCGATTTCGCAAAAAAATCGGAGCAGAGCACATTGCCGTTTTCAGCGATATTAAAAAGAAGCATTCTTCCCATTCTATAACATCAGATCTTACCATCTCCGATTTTACCAAAGCCGCTGAATTCTTCTTGAGTGATGGAATCGTCATTACTGGCAAATCAACTTCCGAAATGACAGATCTGAAAGACCTGCAGGAAGCAAATAGAGCTACAAACCTGCCAATTATTATTGGGTCTGGAATAACGGTTGATAACATTATTGTATATTGGGATCACACTGATGGATTTATAGTTGGTTCACATTTCAAAGAAGACGGTAAGTGGCAGAATTCTGTTTCCAAAGATCGGGTGATGCAATTTGTAGAAAAATTTACTAGTTTGAAATAAAAAAACCAGCCTTCTCAGGCTGGTATATGGTACCAGAGGCCGGACTTGAACCGGCACGAGCCGAAGCTCGAGGGATTTTAAGTCCCTTGTGTCTACCAATTCCACCACTCCGGCAAATAATAGTCACTAAGAAACATCATTTCTATTAAAATGGAGGCGACACCCGGATTCGAACCGGGGATAATGATTTTGCAGACCATTGCCTTACCACTTGGCGATGTCGCCATTACACTTATAAATATAAATGGAGCGGGAGACGAGATTCGAACTCGCGACAACCACGTTGGCAACGTGGAGCTCTACCACTGAGCTACTCCCGCTCAACACGAAAAGCAAAATTCAAAACTCAGGATTTATTGTCAAATTATTTATGAACGACAGCAGATAAATAGCCAACAACCTGGGACAAATCACCACTTATGTGACCAGAATGAACATAATTTAATATCTCAATTTCATTAAATTTTAGCATTTTTGCTAAATACATTAGAGTTAAAATTCCACCCATCCCACATGCTTCTATTCGATTTTCTGCAAAATTTTCCTGCATGGATTCGATTTCCAGTTCTTTTAGAATTTTTATTAATCTGTTATCCTTTTCTTCTGCAATTGAAGATGAATAATAATGAGACAGATCCGTGCTTATAACGAATACCGTTTTATCCAATTGATCTTCAAATTCTCCTACAAGAATTTCAGCCAGATTTTCACTGTTTTTCATAGTCTGCGAACCAAGCAAAATTGGAATTATTTTTATTTTAGGGAATGCTACCTGAAGAAAGGGTAATTGGACTTCAAGTGAATGCTCCGCTTGATGTGCAGGATGATGAAAACAAAAGTCTTGATGCTTCATTAATTTATTTGTTATATCTTCAGCAACCGGCACTTCTCCTAATGGCGTTAAATAAGATTCATAATTCCCAACAGAATATTTAAAATTCGCAAATCGATGACTTGGTGCAATAATAACTGCTTGATCTATTCCCTTTTGCATTACTGCTTTGTAGCTATGTGCTGCGCATTGTCCCGAATAAATATAACCCGCATGAGGAGCAATTATACCTAAAATATCTCTGCTTTCAATATTATCGTCTGCATTACTAAAATATTTTTCAATATCTTTTCTTAATATATTTGCATAACCAGGATAGAATGATCCGGCAACAACGGGATTTCGTTTCATTTTAACTCCCTTAGATTTTTCGTTTGAATCCAACTAATTCAAAAGATTGAAAACATCACAATTTCTGGCAACAAATAATTTGACAAAAAAACTCAAAACTTAATAAATCCTGCAAAAATATTTATGTGGAAGTAATAATGAGGAAAATCGGCATTTCCAGTGGTGATCCAGCTGGCATCGGACCGGAAATCACAGCTAAAGCTCTACGTTTCTTAGATTTACCGGATAATTTTATTATTATCGTTTATGGAAGATTAATCACTTTTGTTGATGGGAATAAAATTGATAAGATAGATAATGTAAATCAAGCGGTAAGTCCCGGTATTATCTACTGGATAGAAATTGATGATCCAAAAGTAATAGCAGGCAAACCATCTTCTACTTCCGGAGAAATAGCATATAGAATTTTAGAGAGATGTGCAGTCGATCTGAATCTGCAAAACCTTGATGCGATCGTAACCTGCCCTGTTTCCAAAGAAAAAATTCACCATACTCATCCAGAATTTATCGGTCATACCGAATTTTTCGCTGCCAAATCAAATACAAGAAATGTGATTATGTCTTTCTGGGGAGAGCACTTCCACCTTGCCCTATTAACAACTCACTTACCGGTACAGGATGTATCGAAAGTTCTTACTGATGAGGTAATAGAACTCAAACTTCGGCTTATATATAGAGAAGCAAATAAAATGTTACTCCAACCAAAACTAGCAATGCTTGCTATGAATCCACATGCTGGAGAAAACACTGCTTTTGGCTTGGAGGATGAGAGAATAAAAGTAATCCTAAAAAATTTAGCTTCCGAAAATATTGTAATTGATGGTCCCTTCCCAGCAGATACTTTTTTTGCGACAAAAGCAAAGCAATACAATTTAATAATCTCTGCTTATCACGATCAGGGTTTAATTCCATTTAAAATGATCTCTGCTGAGGAAGGTGTAAATGTAACGCTGGGATTACCTTATATTCGTACTTCGGTAGATCATGGAACTGCTTTTGATATAGCGGGGAAAGGTAAAGCTTCAGAAAAAAGTTTACTTTGTGCCATAAGATTTGCCCAGAAAATGTTTTCACCAAACCTAAATAAAAAGAATGATAATTACATTACATTTGCTAAATATTATGATCAATATATGTCTCATGTAAATTATGAGGATTGGGTTAAATATATT
>Ga0164318_10006054_pt1 | contig 11727 bp, 11 predicted proteins | sample GuaBasSedimGuay9_FD_113734 | JGI IMG/M metagenome (GOLD analysis project Ga0164318, IMG submission 113734) | Subseafloor sediment microbial communities from Guaymas Basin, Gulf of California, Mexico - Guay9, Core 4571-4, 0-3 cm | ecosystem: Environmental > Aquatic > Marine > Hydrothermal vents... | reverse complement strand
ATAACAGCAATAAAAAACGGCAGAGCGATTGATACTTCAATGGGTTTTACGCCAATAGAGGGATTACCGATGGCAACGCGTTGTGGGGATATTGATCCGGGAATTATTATAGAATTGGTCAAAAACAAAAATATTAAAATAAAAAAATACACAAGCGGGAATAGAATTGATGATATAAATTATTTATTAAATTATGAAAGCGGATTAAGAGGATTGTCGGGGCTTAAATCAAATAGCATTTATGAAATTTCTCATCTTGCCGCACACGGAGACAAAGAAATGATGAATGTTTTGAGGTTATATGCTTATAAAATAAAAAAATATATCGGTGCCTACAGAGCGGTTTTGGGCGGATTGGATGCGGTTGTTTTTACCGGAACAGTCGGATGCAGAAGCAAGAGAATAAAATTTTTAATTACAAACGGTTTCAAAGAACTGAATGACATTAAAAAAATAGTCATTGAAACGAATGAGGAGTTGATGATTGCCAAAGAGATTGTTAAATTGTTCAAAATAAGTTAGAATTATAGAAAGGATTGTCAAATTGACAGATTGTCAAATTGTTATGCATAATATGACAATATAGCAACTTGACAACTTGACAGTTTTCTCGAAAAATTTCAAAAGAATAGAAAATTTAGACAGACTATTTATTTACAAGATTAGTATTAAATAATTATGGAAATACTGGATAGAAACAAAAAACATATTAAAAAATACATCAGCCCTTTTCATATTGACAAGGACAGGCAGAAAAAAGTTTATCACGAAATAAAAGAAAGCGCTCGGGGCGATTTTGATTTTTTCGTTTTGACGATTTTTTCCGGTATTATTATTACTCTTGGTTTGATTGTCAATTCCTCGGCAGTTGTTATCGGTGGAATGCTTTTAGCTCCGCTGGTTTGGCCAATATTGTCTTTGTCGCTGGGAATTGTAAAAGGAAGATCAAAGCTTATTCAGGATTCCGTTTTTACACTTTTAAAAAGCACTTTGCTGATTTTTGTGATTGCGATTATTATCGGAGCTATTTCTCCAAGTTATGCGTTGAAAGGGACGGAGTTTTTGTCGCGTACTTCTCCGACTATTTTTGAATTATTTATCGCTCTGGCGGCGGGATTTGTAGGAGCGTTTATAATTGCTTATCCAAAAATAGGCGCGGCAATTGCCGGAGTCGTCATCGCGGCGGCACTGGTTCCGCCAATAGCGGTAATGGGTGTTTCTGTCTCGCATGGCAATATCAGTCTGGCGGGTGGAGCTTTCATTCTTTATTTGTCTAATCTAATCGCAGTTACTTTTTCTGCTTCTGTCTTGTTTTTTGTTGCCAGATTTAAAGGTCCGTCGTCTGAGAAGGGACAGGAGCGAATGAAAAGTAATATGCGCTGGACTTTACTTTTTTTGCTTGTTTTAACGGTGCCATTGTTTTTGATTACTAGTAATACGATCAAAAAAAATAAACAGCAAAAGATCGCCAGAGAAATTGTCAACGCGACAATTCCGGAAGCAGTTGTAACAAGTGTCGGTATTGATGATAAAAGTGAAGTATTGGTAATAAATATCACCATTCAGTCTTCTGAGAATTTAACAGGAAGCCAAATTAGCGATTTGGAAGATGTTTTATCAAAAGGAATGGACAAAAAAGTAATTTCAAGAATAACTGTTGTGCCGATAATTAAGATGTGGGAATGACGGGCATTTTAACATATAAACATACTAACATTTTAACAATTTTTAAATTATTACAATATGAAAAACATTTATCAAATTAGAATCCATAGTCGCGGGGGACAAGGAGCAAAAACAGCGGCGCAAATTTTGGCAGAAGCAACGATTTCTGGCGGAAAGTTTGCACAGGCGTTTTCAGAATATGGTCCGGAGAGATCCGGCGCGCCGATGAAAACATTTTTTCGGATTAGCGATCAGCCGATACGATTGCATTGTGATGTTGAATCTCCCGATTTAATTTTGGTTGTTGATCCGTCTTTGCTGGATACTATTGATGTTACGGAAGGATTGGTTAATAATGGGGTTGTAATCGTAAATTGCGGAAATAGTCCCGCTGAAATAAAGAAAAAGTTGAAAAATAAAACTTGCCAAGTTTATAATTTGGACGGATCAAAAATCGCGATGGAGTTATTCGGCAAAGATATTCCCAATATGCCGATGCTCGGAGCGGTGGTAAAAGTCGCGGATTTAATTTCTTGCGAGCAGTTAATTGAAAGCGTTAGAAAAAAGTTTGGCAGGAAATTAGGAGAGAAATTGACGGAGAAAAATGTGGAAACGTTAAAGAGGGGATATGAAATGGAAATCGGAGATTAGATTTATTAAAATAATAAAATAATTTTTATGAAACTAAAAACAGCGAAACAAATTCCCATTGGGGGAAAAATAATTGAAGCGGGGAATTCCAAGGAATTCAAAACCGGGGGCTGGAAGGCGAAAGCACCGGTTTGGGATAAAGAAAAATGTATCAATTGTATGAAATGCGTGGCGTATTGTCCTGATATGGCGATCAAGACAAAAAAAGTTAAAATTGACGGAAAAGAAAAGATAGTAATAGATTACTTTGATATGGATTTTTGCAAAGGGTGTGGAATTTGCGCGGAGGAATGTCCGGTGAAAGCGATAACGATGAAGGATGTACATGATGGTGATGAAAAGAAATAATGCGTGCTTGCTTTCTTTATCTTTTTGTGCCATTATTTAAGTAGTAAAGTTGTTATTTTTAATTTTTAAAAAAGAAAGGAATAAAAATATGAATATGGAAAATCCTGAAGTAGAATCAACAAGAAAGGAAATATTTATACCAGGCGATAAGGTTAAGTTTTTAGGGGACGGAAGAGAAGGGATTGTAGTAGTAGAAAATAGTCCGTCTCTTCTACCTAAAGGAATAGTTGAAGTGAGATTTGATGGTGAAGCCAAACCAGAGGGAGTACAAGTATCAGATTTAGAAAAAGTCGAAAAAGGTGAAGGTGAAATTGAAAAAGCTGAAGAGGAATAAATTTTTTTAGAGTAAAAAATGAATTGAACTTTTTTGATGTTTTCAATAAAGTTCAATTTTTTTAGCCAAATAAAAAAAAGAATTAAAATATTGCTATTTTAATTCATGGTTTTTTGGGTCGGCGAGCATGATAACTGTTGTCGCAATTAAAAATATAATTGCGCCTGCTATTAAATAAATCACACCGAACAAAATTACTCTGCCGGTGTTAAAATCGCAAAGAGTTATCACAATCAGCAAAGCCAATAACACCTGTGTCTTTTTAATTATAAAACCTCCTTTATTTCTATAGTATTATCGCTGGTATGTTTTTTGTCAACTAATTTATGAATTTTATAATTCCATATTTCACTTTTACCCAAATACATCTGGGATCTGTGACAATTCAAGTCTGGGGGTTGATGGTGTCGCTGGGTTTTTTATTCGCGCTGTTTTTGTCTTTAAGGAAAATAGAAAAACAAAATGTCCGTAATTTATCGCGTGAAAATATTTGGGATATAATGATAATAGCTCTGGTCGGAATGGTTGTTGGCGGGCGGGCTTTGTATGTGATTTCTAATTTTGGAGAATTTAAAAATCTGGTAGAAATATTTTATCTGCAAAATGGCGGGTTGTCTTTAATCGGCGGAGTGGTAATATCCGCGATAGCTATTTGCGCTTACGCAAAAAATAAAAAAATAGATATTTGGAAACTAGCGGATATTTTAATTCAAGGCGCTGTTGTGGCGCTTCTTTTTGCTAGAATCGGCTGTTTTCTTATCTATGATCATATTGGAAAAATCACAAATTTACCGTGGGGGAGATTATACATTGATGAAACTGTCAGGCATCCGGTAGTTCTATATCATATTATAAGTTGCATTATTATTTTACTGATAATCCATTATTTCAAATCAAAGCGATTAAAAAAAGGAGCGCTATTTCTAACAGGCGTTTTTTGCTATATCATTTTTAGATTTCTACTTGATTTTTTACGCTGTTCCGATCTGGCAATTTGCGACAGCCGTTATCTGAGTTTAACCCATACTCAATGGATTCTAATGGCAGTTGCTTCGTTTGTTATTTATTTATTGTTGAGAAGAACAGAATTATTTTCACAAAAGCGGAAAATTAAGTTATAATATAATTATTGCAAAGTAATTCAAAATGGTGACGGGCACCATTTTAGGTGCCCGTCACCGTTCATCTTTTTACATAAACTATAAATAAATTATGGCTAGAATAGATAGATATAAACAGCATCGCAAAGGATTATTCTATCATTTATTTAATCGCGGTTCCAATAAATGCAATATTTTTCTGGATCAAGAAGATTATTTTTTCTATTTAAAGAAAATAAAAAAATACAAAACGAAATATAATATTGAATTTATAAATTACTCTCTATCTTCTAATCACTATCATTATACAGTGAAACAATTAAGCGAAACTCCTGTTTCAAAATTTATGCATATTTTACATACAAGTTATGTGTACTATTTTAACAAGAAATATACGAGGAATGGTCCGCTTTTTCAGGATAGGTACAAACAAAGAATTGTTTCCAAAATGGAATATTTAGTTTGGCTATCTGCTTATGTAAACGGAAATAATGAAATACATAGAAATGTTAAAAAATCAGAAGATTGGCAATATTCAAGTTATTTAGATTATGCGGGAAAAAGAAATGGTGTACTTTGCAATAAAGATATTATTTTTTCTCAATTCAAAAATTGTGATGACTATATAAAATATGTGAACAGTGTTATAAATAAAAGTCAGGAAAGAAAATACATTCAAAAGTACGCAGATTGTATATTTAATGAAGGAAGTTAGAATCATGAGAGGTGACGGGCACCTAAAAGGTGCCCGTCACCTAAATATGTCACCTAAATACTAAATACTAATTTATGAACTCAAAAGAACTGCGTGAAAAATATCTAGAATTTTTTGAATCAAAGAGACATTATAAAATTCCTTCGGCTTCGGTTGTGCCGGACGACAATGATCCGACGGCGCTTTTTACGACGGCTGGAATGCATCCGCTGGTGCCATATTTAATGGGTAAGGAACATCCTGCGGGGAAACGGCTGGTTAGTGTTCAAAAATGCGTCAGAACAGGGGATATAGACGATGTCGGCGATAGTACGCATAATACTTTTTTTGAAATGCTGGGCAATTGGTCGCTGGGAGATTATTTTAAGACAGAGTCTATCAAGTGGACTTGGGAATTTTTAACGGACCGGAAATGGCTGGGAATTGATCTGGAGAAGATAGTAGTTACGGTTTTTGAGGGAGATGATGATGCGTTGCGTGATGACTGGTCAATTAAGATCTGGCGAGAGTGTTTTGAAAAGTCTAGAATTTCCGCGGAAGTTTATGATCGGGAAAAAAAGAACAATAAAACCGCGAGAATTTTTCCCTTGCCAAAAAAAGACAACTGGTGGGGTCCGGCGGGAGAAACAGGACCGTGCGGACCGGATACGGAAATTTTTGTTGATTTAGGAAAACCGGTAAATTTTGAAAAATGTCCAAGCGGCGATGATTGTAAACCCGGATGTTCTTGCGGGAGATTCGTTGAAATTTGGAATAATGTTTTTATGGAATATGAGAAGAAGTTAAAAGTTTGTAAAGTTGGAAATTCTGTAAAGTCGGAATATGAATATGTTCCGTTAATGCAAAAGAATGTTGATACGGGAATGGGACTGGAAAGAACGCTGGCAATTTTGAACGGGTTTGATAATGTTTACGAAACGGATGTGTTAAAGCCAATTGTTGAGAAAATCAAAACCCTCACCCCAGCCCTCTCCCAGAGGGAGAGGGAGCAAATTTCCCCTTTGGAAAAGGGGGTTAGGGGGATTTCTGAAAAGTCAATTAAAATTATCGCTGACCATATTAGAACTTCCGTCTTTATGATCTCTGACGGAGTGACACCGTCTAATCTGGACAAGGGATATGTTTTGCGAAGACTATTAAGACGGGTGATCAGGCATGGCAATTTACTGAAAATGCCAAACGGATTTTTACTGCCACTGGCGGAAGTTGTAATGGATATTTATAAAGAATTTTATCCGGAGCTGGAATTGAATAAGAGCAAAATTTTAGAGGAGATTAAAAAGGAGGAAGAGAAGTTTGAGAAAACTTTGGAGAAAGGATTGAAAATATTTAGTGATATTAAAGAAGATATTAAAAATATAGAATTTTTACTGAAAAATCCATCTAAGAAAAATATGAGCTTATTAGAGTTTAGGAATTCCATAGAGCAATATTTAGTCATTGATCCCTTTATAGAAATTTTTAAATATTATGATAAAAATTTAAAAGATAAAATGAGTTCTCTTAAGCCGTTAGATGAAAAAGATTATTCAGAAATAAAAACAGATAATGAGTTTGTTGATTTTATTAAAAGCAAATCAAAAAGGGCGCTGAAAAATATTATAATAAACGGAAAAACGATTTTTGATTTATATCAGAATTATGGTTTTCCAATTGAAATGACAAAAGAATTAGCAAAAGAAAAAGGATGGTTTATAGATGAAGGTAGTTTTAATATTGAATTTAAAAAACACCAAGAACTTTCTCGCACGGCTTCAGCAGGGAAATTTAAGGGCGGGTTGGCGGATGCTGGCGAAGAAACAGTTAAATTGCACACGGCGGCGCATTTGTTGTTGGAATCTCTAAGAAAAGTTTTGGGCGATCATATCTATCAAAAGGGAAGTAATATCAACGCTGAAAGATTGCGATTTGATTTTTCTCATCCGAATAAATTAACCGATGAAGAAAAACAGAAAGTGGAAAATTTGGTAAATGAGCAAATTCAAAAAAAGCTTCCGGTAAATTGCGAAGAGATGAGCCTGAGGGAAGCAAAACAGCTTGGCGCGACAGGCGTCTTTGAAAATAAATATGGCGAGAAAGTGAAAGTTTATACGATTGGCGAGGGTGATAATATTTTCAGTCGGGAGATCTGTGGCGGTCCGCACGCGCGAAACACTTCCGAATTGGGAAAATTCAAGATTAAAAAAGAACAATCATCCAGCGCGGGAGTGAGAAGAATCAAAGCGGTTTTGAAATAAAAAAAGACTCACCTTTGGGGTGGTGAGTCGAATCGGATATCTATTAGGAATTTTGCCTTTATTTTTTTCAGCAGAGTCTCCTCTATATTTTTTCTTGCATTAAGTAGTGCTGATTTCTTTGCAAGCTCTTCTACTTCTTCTTCAGATGTCTTTTTCCAGGTGTCCAGCAGTATTTTTTTTATATCTGCTGTCGCTTTTTCTAGCTCTATTTTTTCCTTATCAGAGAACGAAGTAAATTCACACTCTATCTGAAAGATATTTTCCTTGCAGTCAAACTCTTTAGATACTTTTTGAACAATGCAATGCCATCCAAATTCTTCTACTATATGTTCAATCAATAACCCTATAACTTTACATGTCTTGCTTAAATTTCCTTTCTCTATTCTTCTGACAGCAGCTTTCATCAGAAGTTCCGAGCAGTCAAAGCCTTCTCCACACTCTGTTTTTACTGTTTTGGGAATGTTTTGTTCAATGTATCTTTTTTTTCCTGCCAACTTTTGTTTCTTTTCTATAACCCACTCTTCTTGATCATAGTAATTCTTGCGGCGCTCTTCTGAAGTTAAAATCATTATTCTTTTTCTCCTTTATATTTCGATACTGTATTATAAAAACAAAAACAACATTTTATCAATAGTTTGCGAAAACTATAAAATTTAATTAGCAAATTTAGTGCGGATAGAGCGATGGCGATTTGTAGTTGCTGTAAAAAGTTTTTTTGGATTGCAACTCTCCGTCTTTGTCGTAAACTTCTTGTGCCCAGCTTGCTTTCATCGCGCCATCCGCTTTTCTGCCATAAACATAAGGACCTTTCAAAATAACTTTGCGACCGTCATCGGATCCGTAAAAATCAAAATATAATTTGTTGCCTTTGATTCTTGTTTGAATCAGAACATAAGCAGGGGTATTATTTTTGAATCTCATATCCGGATGCGGGGGGTAGATCGTTGCGTCTGTTCCTTGCGGATTATAATATTGTACCGGATAAGCATGGCTTTCTCTTTCCGTAATTTCAAATCCGGCTTTGACCGCGCCGCGGAAAGCTGTTGTTGAAACCTGGCACAATCCGCCGCCATATTCGGGAATCGTTTTATCTTTTTTAATAACGAGTTCCGGAAGATAACCTTGCTTCGCGCCGACTTTTCCCAGAGTGCTGTTAAATGAAAACTCATCTTCCGGACCGATAAGCGTTCCGTGAAATCTGCTTGCGCCGACTGCGATGTTGTGTCTTCTATTTCTTGGCGAACCATAGAAATTTGATTCGCCGGTTGCGAGAAGCGCTGTAATACCCATATTGTTTATACTCTCAGTCGTAATCTCCGGCTGAATTTTTTTTATGACAAGCTGAATCGTTATAGCTGTTTCCAAATTATCTTTGTAATTTTTTTCAACAAAAATATTTTTTTCAATTTCATTTACACTTTCTTCAACCTGCAGGGCAATGCCTTTCCGGCTGAGAGAGAATATATCAACTTTGCCCCATTTGTTAAATTCAAGCTGAGCGTTTATCGGTTCCTCGTTTATTTGCGGAACAAGTGAGATTAAATATTTTTCCATTTTTTTCTTATTGGCGGTTGCGCCAAGCATTTTTTTGTCGCTATAATTATTGCGCGCGGTATTATTGTTCATAAAATTATCTTTGGCTCCAAAGCCGATCCATAAAGCAAAGTCTTCTTTTTCAACTTCCCATTCAGTGGAATTATATTTGAGAATAATTTTTTTATTCAGTAAATTTTGCGCTTCCGCAAGTGCCGACTTATTTAAATCCTTTTTTATCTCGGGATATTTTTTTACAAGTTCCAATTCTATATTTGTATTTTTCAGTTTAGATAAATTTTTAAAAATATCGTTTATCATTTTCTTTCTATTGATAAGCATTCCCGGTTTTGACTGGGTCGGAATGAATTTTTTATTATCGTTGTCATAAAAATATCCGAAATTTTTTGGCGGTGTTTCAATTTCGGATAATTTATTTAAGATGCAATTCTCAAGTACTATTTCATTAATCTTGGTTTCAATTTTGATGTTATTTTTTTTATAAACAAGCCCTGATTGTTCCTTTATGTTTTGCAGAATATTTTTTTTATGTCCGTAGGAAAAAGCGTTATTAATGGTTTTGTTTATATCTATATTTGCTCCGATCTCCGAAACTTCAATTTTATAAGTTTTATCTTCATAAACAAAAATAAAGCCATTCCGGTAAGTATTTCTCATCTCGTTTTCCAGTTTTTCAAACGCTTGTTTTTTCGTAAATCCGGAATAATCTTTTCCGTTTATTGTGGTATTTGGAAATATTCTATTTGCATAAACAACATTAAAATATGTTACAATCGCGGTGATGCTTATGGTAATAGCCATTAAAAATAACAATATTATTTTTAATGGTTTGGTTAATTTGTTTTTTTGGGCTTTTGACATTTATTGGAAATTAAAATTTTTTATTTGTAGTTAATTTATTTAAAAATGATATTTTTCAAAATAATTCTTTTTTGTCATTTCGAAATAGAACGGAGCGAAGCGTAGTGGAATGAGAAATCGCTTAAATGTTGAAAATGGGACAGACGGTGGAATATTAACATTGAAGGGATTTCTCGCCTACGGCTCAGAATGACAAAAAATTTGCGTTTTATATAATTGAAAAGATTTATTAAAATAAAAAGTATTACTTTTAAATTGATTGATTACAAATCATTAGCCGATAGAACATTTTCCAGTACTTCTCTGATAATATAAGAAGAATATCCTTTTGTTTGCAGGTGTGACCCGACCTTTTGATAAATTTTGTTTTTTTCCAAATCTTTGTTCAAAAATTCCAGCTTTTTCCTGGCAGCTTTTTCCGCCAATTTTATTTCTTTTTCTTCGGACAAAAGTTCTTTTATTTTTTCATCTATAATATTTTCCGCAATTCCTTTCTCCCGCAATTCTTTTTTTATCAGAAAACTTCCGCGCGGGTTGAAATTTATTTTGTCGTTTATGTATGCTTCTGCGAATTCTTCGTCGTTCAGATATTTATATTCAAATAATTCTTTTATAGTTTTGTCTATTATGTTTTCTACACATCCTTTTTCTTCCAGTCTTTTTCTAATTTCAAAAACCGATCTTCTTCTGACGCCCAAAAGTTTCATTGCAAATTTCATCGCCTGATTTTCAATATTTTCCTGTTCCATATTAAAGTGATCTATTTTATTATTTCCAATAGTTCTATTTTATCAAAAAATGATTGATTAGCATAGTTTTATTTTTTGGGGTTGGCATAGTTTAAAAATTATGCTGTGATGCTTTGTTGCGATGACAAAATTGCAACCAGTGCGGAAAAGCGTTTATTTCCGGAGTTCAGATTTTAATCTGTAAATTTTACAGGTTGAAACCTGAACTCCAGGATAATATGCTTAACGCCAAGTTCTTTGAAAAAAGGGAAGGAAATTTTATCTTCGGAAAATAAATGCTGTTTATATTGCTTCAAACCATCCATTAAATCAAAATAAGTTTAATCGATAGTTTGGAGCGATATATTATGAACAGAAACAACCCTTTTGGGTCTGGTACCATAGAGTGGTGCCCAGACAATCCTGATTTAGTTATTCTCCGTGACAACGGAGAATTCGGAAAGACGATGTATCTGCAATTTGCAGATCTCGTCGGAATGTTGAACGCCGCTCGCAGAGGAGATGACCATTTTGGGTCTCGGATTGAAATAATCCGGGATGAGGATTTTCCTCATGTGATCACTTTCCGTGAGTGGTACACAAAGATTCTCACTGCACCGATGATTTCAGGTGCAGAGGAGGCGAGATTGACATCGAGAGCGACTTTGATGAGACAGATCGTCTTGTCGCAGATATGCAAGAGGCATATCAGGAACAACTTATACGTTTTGATACTGTTGTGGCAAAACTTGCTGCGGCAGTTAAAGAGCGGCTAAATGAAGCCGCTACTCTTTCTTTGAAATGACGGTGGCTTATCATGTCACCACATTCAAGAAGCTGAAAAAGCATCTTGAGTGTGGAGGCATAAAACCTCCAGTCAGAGTTTAGAGAAGCGTTTTATCAGCAGAACGATTCTCCAATGGGGAAAGTTGGCAAATTGATAAAAGAGAAATTTATCGTAAAAAAATTTTTTGATTATCTCGCCAACCTCCCCTTTCTTTTTTCCACTTCATAAAAAATTGTGAAGTGAAAAAAGGAAATCAAAAATTTAAGAATATGCGATCTTATTGCCTAAATAATTATTTTATGTTATAAGTTATTTATTATAAGTTATAGGTTGTTTTTTTCGGGGATCGTCTAACGGTAGGACACAAGGTTCTGGTCCTTGCAATCGGGGTTCGAGTCCCTGTCCCCGAACAAGTGTTGGCTCCGCTCTCCTGAGTAATAAAAAGTTCTAGTCTCCAAAGAATCTTCTTTGGAGATTTTTTGGAAACTGGAACTCTGGGAATTTTAGATCAACGGCAAAATGATTTAAGTTTACTTATTAGATTGTCCAGCGTTGTTTATATCTCGTCTGGATAAAAGTAATTGATTAATTTTTCAATTGGAGTTTGATTATCTATTCCCTTACGCGGTTTTACTGTATTGTAATAGTTAATAAATCTGATTAGCTCTGTCTTTCTATGCTGTCTGCTGTCAGAATACGCTTGTTCTATCGTATAAGGGCATTCATCTATCACTTGTTCTAAGAATT
>Ga0164318_10006053_pt1 | contig 11729 bp, 13 predicted proteins | sample GuaBasSedimGuay9_FD_113734 | JGI IMG/M metagenome (GOLD analysis project Ga0164318, IMG submission 113734) | Subseafloor sediment microbial communities from Guaymas Basin, Gulf of California, Mexico - Guay9, Core 4571-4, 0-3 cm | ecosystem: Environmental > Aquatic > Marine > Hydrothermal vents... | reverse complement strand
TTCATTTGCAATTTTTATTTTTAAATCTAGAAACGAGAACTTGGGACTTTCAAGTGAAGATAAAGATATTTTATTTTTGTCTATATCTTCAAGAAGTTGAAGGAAACGATTACGAGTCTCGTTATGAACATCCCATAACATGTCAAGAGAATTATCGGTTTCCTCAGCGGGAGTCTTCTTTGCGATCAAATACCTAGCTATGCGCTTATTCTTTAAAATATCGTAATATCTAGATAATCTTCTGCGTACCTCTTTGTCTCTCCACACGAGTTCTGCGTCAGGTCTTATCAAAAAGTACATTTCCACTCACTAAGAAATTATATAATTTTTCAATAAATATGTCGTATGTGGTACTATATTTATTTTGTTCTTAACTAATTTTAAAATTAGATAGTAAGAAAAATTATAGTAGCTAATTGGAGGATATCTTCATGTTTTTATTTTCTTCAATATCTTATCGATATATAAATTCATATCTCTTAAGGCACCCTCAAGTACTAGTTGGCCATCGTGAGGACTATCACCAACGAATGTCATCGGTACTGCTTGGACATTATACTTTTCAGCTATTTCAGGATATTCCCATGCATTTATGCATTCTGCTTGCAATTTTCCTTTTGTAGCAATAGCTAATTGATTAGCCATTAAAACGGAAAACGGACAATATGGACATGTAGGCGTTACTACAGTTTCAATTCGATATCTTTCAACATCCTTAAGTTCGTTTATAAGTTTATTCCTCTGTTCGGGAGTTAATCCAGAATCTCCAGTAGATAGCATTATTAATGTTTCAATAAAAGCCCATCCTTCATGTCCTATTGGAGACCCCAAATAAATTATTTCTTCATTATCCCCTAAAATTATAATAGGCCCTCTTGGTACCTCATGTTTATGACCCTCATGTTCTATTACTGCTTTTGATCCCAATTCTTTATAAACTTTCGGTGCTTCATTAATTTCTTTAATTTCTAACTTTAGTTTGCCACCAGATAACTTATTAAGCTCTTCAATTAGTTGTTTTACGGTTTGACAGTGTTCACAATTCTCTGCAATAAAATATTGTATCCGAACTTCTTTTTTCATTACTGCAAACTTCTCTTTAAGAACTTTAGCATCCTCAGGAGATATCATTAAAAATCACCACTTTCTGTGATTACACTCATATATATTATTTAAATCTTTTTTATCTTAAATTAGGTTACAGAAAACCGTATTTTCTTAAGATCTCATCAACTCGCTTATAAAGAGTCTCAAGATCGGAGTCATTAATTATTTTTTCATCAGCTAATTTAAATACCTCATCTAAGTTAAAAATCGAATATTCACGTCTTTCTTGCTCTAGAAACTCATCATATGTTTTAGGAGTGTCTTCTCTTATTCTTTTTGATATTCTTTCATATCTAATTTTTGCGGGAGCATCTATCAATAAAATAAGTATATTCTCTTTGAAATAATTTTTTGGAACAAGAACATCTTCCATTCGTCTCATACCATCAATTACAGCCTTTTCACTCTTTGACTCTTCTATCCTTTTAATTACAAGCTTTGCAAAATAGTCCATACCATATTTACTAACATATTCTTTTTGAACTGCCTGTAATACTTCTCTTGTTGGGGTTAATCCTTTTTTTCGCGCGAGCTCTCTAACTAAATCACCCATTACTACCATGAAAAATCCATATTTTTCACTTAGGTATTTTGCTACAGTAGTTTTACCAGAGCCTATAGGACCTAACAAACCAATTACTTTGTTCATGAGTAACACCCTAAAAGTATAAAGGTTATGAATTAATTTTTGTTATATAAACTTATTATTTCAATATAAGGGTGATAGTATGAAAAAACTTTGGGCCCCATGGCGAATAGAGTATATTCTTATGGAGAAAATAAAAGAATGCATATTCTGCAAGGCAGCGAAAGAGAACAAGGATGATGAGAATCTTGTTCTCTGGAGGGGAAAGTACTCCTTTGTTATGTTAAATAGATATCCATATAATAGTGGCCATTTAATGATAGCACCATATACACATACGGGAGACATCGAACAACTTAAAAAAGAAGAGCTTGATGAGATAATTATACTCATACAGAAAAGTGTAAAACTGTTGAAAAAAGCTTTAAAGCCAGATGGATTTAATATAGGAATAAATATAGGCAAAGTTGCAGGAGCAGGGATCGAAGATCATATACATGTTCACATTGTTCCAAGGTGGAATGGAGATACAAACTTCATGCCTATTATTGGTGATACAAAAGTGGTTAATCAGTATCTTTCAGAAACTTTAGATTTTCTTAGAAAATATATAAGTATTTATGAGGGAGATTAAGTTGAGCGTTGAGAATGAGATAAAACAGAAATTAGTAACTCTTGAACAAATGGGCATTAAAGATAATGATTTTAAGGTAGAATTGGTAAAGCTTCTTGTTTTGGTAGATATTCTAGAGAAAATTAGTAAGAAATATAAAGGCTTAGCACCACTAAACGAAGAGCTACAATATATTTCCATAGAGTATCCTCCTCACGAGTATCATATACCACTTGTTGGCAAAGTTAATTTTTTCGGCTTGATATATGGCGAGATTTCCTATCACAAGAGAATAAATTACCCAGTTTTTCACGTCATTTTAGTTAAAACCTATAGGTCTCTTAATGGGAGAGCTACTCATGAAACTAAAAAATTCGTTGATGAGCTAAAAATGCGTATATATACCTCATGGAGAATTATTGATGAAAAATATTTCAGAGAGGTCATGATGAGTGGCATTTTAGAAGCAATCAATGGATTACAAGATACCCTTAGTAAACTTGTCTACGATGAGCTTCCATTTCCTTTGAACTTTGAAGATATAAGCATTATAGAGAGCCAAATTGAAAAAGCGATGCCGTTTGCAGATACGATACTTAAATATTATGAAATAACACTCGAAACCCTACGAAAGATTAAAGAAAAAATAGATGTAAAAATTCCTACCGAGCAAGATTCAGTAGCACTTGCAAGATATCCTGCTACAGATTTTGAAGATAGGTATGCAAAGCTTATTCCGATAATAATTAAAAAGTTAAAAGGTGAGTTGACACTCAATTTAAATAAATTATGGAAACTTCTTCAAAAACTTCCAAATCCAAATATATTAAGTATTTTTTCAAATAAATTATTAAATTCTAAGTTAAAAGAAAAAGCAACATCACTTCTCCAAGAATATTCAAAGGTATTTTTGGATTTCTCTGATAAAGTTTTCTTACTAAAAGAAAGGATCAAATCATAGAAAGGAAGGGATTATATGATTCCAGTTGTTGAAAAAGAATATCCACTTACTAAGTGGTTAATAATAATAAACGTTACAGTATATATGATATTAGCATTTCTTACAGGAAGTTTTCTATCTCTTGCAGCACACCCAATACTCCTCTTTGTAGCGCAATTTAATGCGTTTGTCTACAGAGGCTTAGTCTATGAGCTATTTACATCGCTTTTCGTTCACTTTGATATACTACATTTACTGATGAACATGTTTTTCCTATATATCCTAGGAAGGCAATTTGAAGTGAGTTTTTCAAAGAAGGATTATATAATAGTTTACTTTATTGGAGGCCTTATAGGCAATATTTTTACCTTAGTGCTAGGTCCTTATGTACTTTCTGGTGGAGCATCAGGAGCTATATTCTCCATGTATGCCTTTGTTATAACAGTATTTTATAAAAGACAACGGCAATCGCTAAAATCTGTAATATATCTTCTTATACTAATGTTGCTCATAAATATGGGTTTTCAATCAAACTTCTTAGCTCACGCTGGTGGAGCCTTTTTTGGATTACTATATGGGCTATATTATCTAAGGAGGTTCAGAGTCTCGAGAGGGGGATTCTATATATATGAAGAAGTTACTTACTGATTTCTATTTTTGGAAATAAAGATGAAAATTATTTGGAATCCTCGGAACAAGAGCCATAATGACTGACAGCTCTACGAATAATTCTCGAGGTATAATACCTCCTGTAAGAATGCCAATCGCACCTATTTTTTTCTTTACATCCTTTTCTCCAAGTAGTTCATCAAAAATTTGTCCAACCTCTTTCTTTTCATCAAATATCTTCTTTATCACAAATGGAGGGTATTCAAATCCAGGGCTAAACCCAATAGTTTTTCTGCCCTCTTCATCAAGAGTTACACAAACTGCAAAATCAATATATCCAGTTATAGTTCTAGGCATCTTTGTAATACCAGCCTCTATACCAAAAGAAAGAGAGGCTTCTGGGATTTTTTGCATAGCTCTTTCAGCTCTATTAGTAGCCCCTAAAATTATATCATCCAACGTAATTGGTTGATCAGGCACCCCAGATTCTACACCAACAGCAATTACATGAAAATCAGAATCGGAAAACTTTAGCATTTTTTTAATAGCAGATTTCACAGCATTGACTTTTACTGGGTTGGTTGATCCAACAACAAATTTCATAGTTGCCACCATGAAAAATTACGAATATCTAATGCTTATTTAAAATTGAATTACTGTATATTTGAGCATTTTAAATTTTCCCATAATTTTTGAAATAAGCACTTTATTATTTTATTTTCTCTTATTTAATGTTGCTATAAACTTTAAATACAACATATCTTATATTTTTCTTAAAGCTAAATTGTTTGTCCTCGTATTGGGGTGAATCTTTTGGCAACATCTGAGGAGATAAAGGGGTTATCAGTTAAATCGGATTCGATTTTAAGTGAGTTAAAAAGTATATTTAGTAGATATGATGAAATTGCAAATCGTTTACTTGACGAAACTTCCAAGCTTAAAGATGATTTAGAGAAACTGAAAAATGAAAATGTCCTACTTAAGGATGAATTGAAAAAATTAGATGATGAATTATCCCAGTTAAAACAAGTTAATATTGAATTAAATGCTAATATTGAAAGCTTACAGAGAAAAAAAGAGGAGTTATTGCAATTAATAGAAAAGCTGGAGATGGAAAATAAATCTCTTAATGAAAAAATAGAAGATGATGAACAAAAACTTGAAAGTTTAGAAAAAGAACATAAAGCATTGCTTGATGAACTAGAGAAATACAAGCATCGTGAAGAAGATTTATTATCAAGTTTAAAAGCCATGGAGGAAAAAGAAGAACAATATAAGTCACAGATTTCTGATTTTGAATTAAAAATAAAAACTATAGAGAAAGAGAAAGAGAGAGTGGAGAAAGAACTTAGCTATCTGAGAAAAGAAAATGAGGAACTACGAGAAAAAATTGAGGAATTTCAAGAAAGAACAAAATCTGCAAGTGAGAAAGAGAAAGAATATAAAGAGAAAATGGATGCTCTAATAAAGGAAAATGAGAATCTTAAGAGAGAACTAAATGAGATTTCTGAACAATTTTCAAGAATATCAAAGATGTACCAAGAAATATCAAAAGAGAGAACAGAAGTAAAGAATATAAGTAATCTATTAAAGATCTATATTACACTTCTAGAGGACGTTTTTTATGGTCGACCGCATGCTAGAATTTTGTGGTTGCTGCATGAGACAAGGGAAAGAATGACACGGCAGGAGCTAAACAATACACTTGGATTCCAACCAGCTGTTATTTTGCGTGCTATACAAGAGCTGAGAAATGCTGATATAGTCGCTTATGATGAAGAAACTGGAGAGGTATCACTTAAGAAAAGGATATTTTAAATAAATTCCTTTATTTTAGGCATCAAAAAATGTTAAAATGTTTTTATATGTTAATCAATCTTATTTATTTCGCATATTATTTTTACAATTGAAAGGAGGGAAACGCAATGAATTTATTAAATCTCATAACCCATCTCAATAAGCAGAATGGGCAACTTGAGCCCTATACAAATAAAACTGTTCGTAAGTTGAGTGATATGAAAAATTTTTATTATAATAGAAACGCTGTTGAGGAAATTTTGGCAAAAGAAGATCCAATCATATATGAGGTATATGCCGTTGAGGTATCTACTGAAGAAGGAAACTTGTCCTTCGCTACAACTGTTTTATATCCAGGAAAAGTTGGTGATGAATATTATATGACAAAGGGACATTACCACTCAAAGAGAAATCGAGCAGAGGTATATCTTTGTATTTCTGGAAATGGACGAATGGTACTTCAAGATGAAAATGGAAATGTAATAGTCACTAAGTTCGATCCAGATGATATAGTATATGTGCCACCGTACTATGCTCATAGAACAGTGAACGTCGGTAATAAACCACTTATCTTTCTTGCTATATATCCATCAGATGCAGGACATGACTATGGAACAATAGAAGAAAAGGGATTCCGAAAAATAATTATTGAGAAAAATGGTAAGCCTGCCGTTATTGATAATCCACGTTTCTGTAAGTAATTCCCTTTGTTAATTTTTTTTGTACTCCTTCTGCGATTCCAAAGGATACAGCAAAAGAATCACCTAAGCCCACTGTTAGTTTTATATCTTTTGATGTCAGCGCCGGTACACACACGCCTATTATTTTTTTATCTGTTTCGTTATCAAATCCAAAAAACATAAAGTCATCAACATCAACACTAAAATTATAATTCTTAGTGATAATTTTGCATAGTTCTTTGCATCTATCAACTTTCGTCTTGTCTAAAAATATTTTCTCATGCAGAAAAGAATATTTTATATCATCAATTGTTGGAAATTTCCCTATTAAGGCACGTGTAGCGCAAACAAGATGTCCGAGCATAATCGATTTTTTTCTCCTCTCTAATATTTCTACGAAGTTATTTTTACTTTCATTATCTTTTTTCATTATATTTATAGCGAAATCATCGCAATGCAATAAAATCTCATTAAATTGAGATTTTTTAAGTATCTCAAATACGCTATCAAAGATAATAATAGGAGATTTATCCTTTTTTATCATTTGAGCCATTTTCTCTTTACCTAGAGCGATCAAAATTTCTGCTAAATCATCGTCACCAATGCCTAAAATATCTATTTCTTTAGATAGAAAATCATTTATCATTCTAAAGATTTCTGTATTTGAAGATGGGCCAAATTCTAAGTATATTAGAGCATTATTGTTATATTTTCGCCAGCGTTGAAAAAGCGCCTTGATTTCTACAAATTTTCTTTTTGGATTCTTTAAAAAATCAGTTCTAATTAAATGGAGACCACCTACTATAAAGCTATCTATCTGGCTAATTATATTTCTTGGTAGCTTTTTGTACTCATATAGAAGTTGACATGTAGCGATATAGGGATCATAAGTGGCGATGAAACGGTTTGACTTGGGAACTGTAAAACTTAATTTATCGATTTTTATTTTTAACCCGCTATGAAATTCAAAAATCCAATGGATTGGTGGTACATCGCTATTTGTGATTTTTCTTGCGCTAATTAATTCTATTTTATTATTAATTCTATATGGGACTTTCACATTATCATTTATAAAAAAAGCTGCTATCTCTTTATTACGAATTGGTAGATTCACAATAACTTTTTTAACACCAAGAGCTGCTGCAACATTTGCCATGTTTCCCCCTTGTCCACCAATTTGTTGAGAATCTTTGCTAATATTCTTATCGATCCAATCAAAGAGTCTCTTTTCTTTTATAATCCATTCATCACCAATGCCATGCATCATACAGTAATAGAGACCTGAAACTAAGTCGTCGATATTTTTAATCGTTCTTCTCGTGATATGCCTTATCTTTTTAGGTTTTGGTAGGCTCTCTAAAAAATTGCAATCCACTCTCTTAATAGCATCAATATTAACGTTAAACCCAACAACTATCCCATCTAAGGTATCAACATTCATTAGTATTTCCTTGATTACTTCGCTATATTGCATCTTTAGATGTTGTAAATTCACCATCACCACCATGTATTGAAGAGATACTCTAATAAGCATAAACCATAAGTAATTATTTAGTATTACCATAGTTAGTGATGATCATGTGGGAGCATATAAAGGAAACATTTCAACTCGAGAGTTCTAAAGACATATGGCCAGGATGGATAAAAATATCTAAGGTTATTGCAGATAAATATTATATATATCCTGGCGATATTTTACTTATGAGTATAAAAAAGAGAACGTTCCTTGCAAGGGCTTTTATAGACGATAATATTCCTCCAGATAAGGTAATAGTTAATGACCTTACTAGTAAGTATCGTTTTGGAAAGCGTGATAGAGTGACTTTGATGCATTATTTAGGTGAAGTAAATAAATTAGACGAAATACATGTAAAAATTTTCCAAAAAAATAAAAAATCAGAGCTAATTGATATTTTTAACTTGCTTGGTGATGATATTTTTATTTCAAGCTCAGGATTATTTTTAAATCTTGGAGATAGAGCAATTCTCATAGATATCAAAGGACTTGGTGAAAGTGTTGGTGCAATATCATATGAATACTCTAAGATTAATTACTCCATGATAGATCTGCATGATTTAACAATAGGTGTAATTATAAGTGCACATAACTCTATGAATCATATGGATGTCCCCTTAAGTGAAGAGGATATAGAATATATCGAAGAAAACATTCAGGATTTTCCTATTTCTATATCTCTTGAAAAAACAATCTCAAGATTATCATTTTCATATATTTTTACATTAACATTACTAAGAAAGCTACTTAACAGTTCACTATTTAGCAAATTTAACTTATTTATATTTCAAGAACAAGGAATTTTTTTCAGTGCAAGACCGCAGCATAATATGGAGAAATTTGGAATTTCATATCCTCTAAATGTTATAAAGGACTCTTTAAGTTCATTAACAAGCTTTTTCTCAACAATAAATATAGGTAAAGGAGTAAATCAGATAGGTAATGCTTTATATAAATATTTTGAGATGCTAAGAAACTTTAAGGAGAAATCTCCAGACTTATTGCTGATTGTCACTGACGATTCCGAAATTTTCGGAGTGCACCCGATAGATGTAATAAAGAGAGAAAGGATTGATAGAAAAATTCCTATAATTGCAATTTTGACCTCTTATGAAAACAAAGACCTTATTGAATTATATAGCGAGCTTTCAGAAATAACTAGTGGTGAACTCTTTCAGTATAGTGGTAATCTTTTAGAGTTTGTGGATAGAGTATTGGAAATAATTTCTTTAGACATATCGGAATGCATATTGCGAGGAATAAGCCATGAATAGTAATTTAATGAAAATAGTTTTTATATTGGACATATCAAAGAGCATGGAGAAAGAAGAAATTTTATTAGAAGATGATAGTTTTCTTACGTTTTTTAAAATATCTCCTAAAACATCTCATGAGAAATTTTTGTCCTTCTTAAATTACATATCTCCTGGTATGAAGATTTCAAAATTAGCCTGCGCTGGAATTCTTCTTCAGACAATAAAAGAGTTATTAAGTGAAAGAAATGTAATGGTCGCTATTGTTTGGTTCAATCATATAGCAGATAATATTACATTTAGTGGTGGAAAAGTATTCATTTCATTATCTGGGGGAAAACCTTCTATTAGGAAAACATTATCCCTAGCTTTAATAGAGCTCTCGAAAAGAGCATTCGGAGGCTCTAATATTTACTTAGGGGTCTTAAAAGCTAAGAAAATAGTAGAGGTTTATGATTCTTACCATTTTATTTTAGTATCAGATGGATTGTGGAACTGTGGGATATCGCCGATAAAGTTTGTGCATGATGAAAAAATAAGTCTGTCATCAATTCAAGTTAGTAGCTCCAAGAAACCTCAAAATTTATTTATGGAAAAATTAGCAAAAGTTGGTAGTGGAAAGTTTTTGTATATTCAGAAACTTAATAGTGAGACATTAAAAAATATAGAGAATTGGACATCTCATATTTATTGAGTGAGGGATATTTTAATGGTTGAAAACATTAAAGAGAAAATAGAACGTGCTAGGAAAATGGTTCAAGAAAATAGAATAAATGAGGCTGTGACCATATATCATGATATATTAAAAATTTTAAAAGATGATGAAAGTAATAAATTATTATATGCGGACATTGCCGTTGAATTAGGTACACTTTTAACAAATTTTGAGTTCTATGAGGAATCTATTAGTTTAATAAAAGAGGCTTATTCTATTTATCAAAGTCTCAACAAGGTTGAAGATCTAGCCAATGCAGCATACAATCTTGCTGTAAATCTACTTAATTTAAGCAAACCAGAAGAGGCATTAAAATACATAGAAGAGGCTATAAAGTTATTTGAAAAGGTAAATGACTCAATAGCTCATGCTGATGCTCTTTATACATATGGGCTTATTCTAAGCGAACTTGAAAGAGATGAGGATGCCATTAAGATCCTTAAAAAGGCAGAAAAAATATATTCTGCTGAGGGCATAAGCGAGGCTCTAATAAGTTTATACCAAGATATGGCGAATATCTATCTGGACATGGAAAATATAAAAAATGCAGAAGCTTACCTTAAAAAGGCTTTAAAACTCGCTGAAGAACTAGGTGACCCATCATCAATAGGTGATGCAGCATCAACTGCTGGTGAAATTTTCGAAGTTGCTGGAAATTTTAAAAAAGCGTGTGAATATTATTTAATGGCAGCTGAAGCTTATAAAAATGCTAAGTTGTATGATCTTGCTCTTGAGATTCTTGAAAGAGTAGAATCTTATTTAAATGATCTTCCAAAAGCTACTGCTAAAAGATTTAGAAACAAAGCCTGGGATTTAGAAGATGAGATTAAAAAACTAAAAAGTGAAAAATGAACAAATTAGGGTTTCATTTTTCTTAGTCTGCTATCTATACGAGGTAATTGGGTAAGAGCCGCACTTATTCTGCATAGCAATATTGCTGTTGCTGCATGAATTGCTCTACGAAAAGCATCCTTTTCTTTCTCAGCCTTTTTAATATGTTCTAAAGCATGTTCATAAATGAGTTGGAAAATTCTTTTTTCTGTTTTAGATCCGCCCCAATTAAATGCTTCCAGAAACATTTTCGCTTCATCTATTATCAAGGAACTATATTCCGACCCTGAAGTCTTTGTTGCAAACTTCCTACTATATGATTCAACCAGATCGACTATTTTTGCATTTTCTTCAGAGATCAGCATTATGTTGCTTGTTTCGTATATTTTGTGTAACAATTGAGAATAGGGAGCCTCTCTTAGAAGTTTATTAATAATGTTTCTAAGTGTAATTGACGGTATTCTTATAGCTTCTGGCGGTATATCTTTATTATGTAATTCCTCTATAATACCAAAAAAGAATAGAGGTATAAGAACATCTAATGATTTTGAATAGTTATTAATCAAATTCTTCGTAGATTCAATTATCCCCCATGGGTCAGCTTGCTTGCTTTCTACGATCATTTCCTCCTCGATTGGAGGCTTGCCTTTTAACTTCTTAATAACTTCAAATAACCTTTCTTTGATCGACACCAAACTCTCTAAATTCTTAAAATTTGGAAAATTTGTTAAAAGCAAATTTATGTATTCAATTGCACCGAGAGCATTCATTCTAAGGGTATTTCTTTTATCTTCATCCAATTTGTCAAATATATCTTCATTTATAATATTCATAAGAAGTTGAAGTTGAAAATCCATGATTTTATATATGGTTTGAATTTTGAGATCTTCCTTTTTCATTGAGACCCCATCCAACAATAATAAAAAAGATGATTATATTTGTATTCCTAGTAAGGTTTTCAGGTCTTCGACAGCCTCTATTATTTTTTCTTTTGGTACTCCTTTAGTTCTTTCAAACCATTTCTCCTTAAGAGGACTACCGCTATGTAGCTGAATCAACATATATGCTTCATTTATTAGATC
>Ga0164318_10006052_pt1 | contig 11729 bp, 12 predicted proteins | sample GuaBasSedimGuay9_FD_113734 | JGI IMG/M metagenome (GOLD analysis project Ga0164318, IMG submission 113734) | Subseafloor sediment microbial communities from Guaymas Basin, Gulf of California, Mexico - Guay9, Core 4571-4, 0-3 cm | ecosystem: Environmental > Aquatic > Marine > Hydrothermal vents... | reverse complement strand
GAATAGTGGAAGGTTACGGCGGCAGAATCAGCATTACACCCGGAGAGGGAGGAGGCACGATGTTTCTTATGGAGTTTCCCGAATGAACCGCCGGGTGAAACTGCATCCCAGCTGGTATTCCCGACTCAAAGAGGAGTTTGAAAAGCCCTACATGGATGAATTAAGAGCTTTTCTTGTCGCAGAAAAGAAGGCTGGAAAGGAAATATACCCTGCAGGGGATAATATTTTTGCCGCTCTGAATCACACTCCTTTTGAGAGTATAAAAGTGGTAATCTTCGGACAGGATCCTTATCACGGACCGAATCAGGCCCACGGACTCTGTTTTTCGGTCCTTCCCGGTGTCCGTATTCCCCCCTCTCTTATCAACATCTACAAGGAAATGATTTCAGATATCGGAACTACTCCTGTCAATCACGGCTTTCTTCTACCATGGGCGGAGCAGGGAGTTCTGCTGCTGAACTCGGTTCTTACGGTGGAAAAGAACAGGGCAGCTTCCCACAAAAACCGTGGATGGGAAACTTTCACCGACAGAATCGCCCATATCATCGACTCTGAACACGAAGGTGCAGCCTTTATTCTCTGGGGCTCTTATGCTCAGAAGAAGGGAGCTTTTATAGACAGAAAAAAGCATCTGGTACTCAGTGCTCCACACCCATCACCTTTATCAGCCTCCAGAGGATTCTTCGGCACCCGGCCCTTTTCCAAAGTGAATCAATGGCTTGTAAGTCAAGGGAGGGAACCTGTGAACTGGCAGCTGCCCGCACAGCCTTCAGTTTCCTGAAAAAACAACAACCTCGCCTCTTTCATCCACAGAGACTGAAACAACCATGCCGTCAGCCTTTCGAACAAAATTATGAACCCCGATAGTAATCTCTCCACTCCAGAACCCCGACTCTGATTCCATTTCTTTTTCAGGTGGATATTCGGAATACCACCGGCCTCCGGGCAGGGGTATTGAAACGTCAACCGTTTGAACCGGCCTGAAACTGTACACCCAGAGTTCCCCGTTCAGTAAATCGGAACTGAGCCTCTTTATATCCAGGTTCCAGGGGTTTCCATTACTCCGGCTCTCCACCGTCTCAACAAATCTCCTGATATTCACTGCATCCGGGGGTATCCCTGATGCTGCAAGGTTCAGAAGAAAGGAGGCTTCAAAGCCCTGTTCCCAGCTTAAATCAATCCTGGGCGTTCCCGGTTCATCCGCTGAAACAACACATCCCGCCGGTTTAATCCGGTAGGGGAGTAGAGATTCAGCCATCACCGGGGCCGCTGAAACAACAACAGGAACTTCCCGGGGAAGACAGATTACGGCCATACTCCCCCGGGAAACCCGTTTCCGAAGTACCGAAGCATCGAATGAAAGCCAGGTGATGTCCCAGAATTCGGGTTCAAGATCCATGGGGAGGATTAATTGAACTTCATCAGAGGTTCTGATAAAACTGCAGGAGATAAACGCTGCCGAAGAGAACAGAACTACAGCCGCCCTGAAAGAGGTCAACAAAAAAGAAAGTTTGAAATTCCGCTTCATACTACTGTTAACTGCTGGAAAATGCCGGCTGCTTGAGTCTGAAATCGGGATAATTGCGGGAAATCAGGATTACATATTAGAACTGTCGGGAGATGGAAGACCAGACGGAAGATTCCGGAACAGCTCAAAAAAATGGGAATCGCAGATTGATCAGTTTCTCCTGCAATGAATTAAACAGGAATCATGCCCCGATTTATTCAAAATCCAGCAGCTCCTGCTATTGCTGTTGCGGTTATCATCACAATGATTCCCGGGAAACTTCCGCAGCCTCGGCGGATATAAAACCAGGGACGGCCGGGAACTTAAAGAAGGGAAGCTCTACCATTCAGGACATCTACACGATCTGACAAAAGCCGATGCTGAATATTTTACACTTGTTGGAGTCCGCTCTGGGGAAGCTTTGAGAACTATGTACACCAGGGGCTGAAACTCAGCGATGAGGATATTAAGACTCTGAAAAATCGGCTTCTGGAGTAAAAAGGGAGTATACCGGAAATAAACCGCCACAGATGAATGGAATCAGCTCGATCGGTAAACCCCGAGGTTTCGATACTCTTCAGCTGCATCTCTGAACGCCGCTTCTGCTTTCATGAATACCGCCGGATTTTCAGGGAGCATAACATCCACGTAGAACATGTAACTCCAGGGTTGTCCGGCGATTGGCCGGGACTCCAGCTTGGTCATGTCAACTCCGTACTCTTTGAGTACTTCAAGACAATCTGTAAGAGATCCAGGATGACTTTTTATCGAGAAGGTGAAGGAGGCTTTATCTGCATTTTCCGGTTCTGCAGTATCCGAAGAAGCTATAACCGCAAAACGGGTATAGTTTCTCGGGTTGGTTTCGATATCCTCGGCGAGTATTTCCATTTTGTGATACTCCGCAGCAGCGGCACTGGCGATGGCGGCTATAGTTGAATCTTTTTCCCGGGCCACCATGGCTGCCGCTCCGGCTGTATCAAAATAAGGAACCGCTTCCCAGCCTCTCTTACCGATGTATTCGGCGCATTGTGAGAGGGCCTGAGGATGGGAGTACACCTTTGTAATTCCGCTCTCTACAGTACCGGGAATAACAATCAGATTGTGCCTGATACGCACTTTTATCTCACCGACAATTTTCACATCCGGATGACGGGTAAGTAAATCATAGTTTTCAAGAACGCTTCCGGCCAGGGAGTTTTCAATGGGAACCATTCCCCAGGAGGCATCCCCGGATAATACTGTGGCAAAAATATCACTGAATCCAGGCAGGGGCATCGGCTCAACTTCACCCTCGGGGAAGTAATTGAGTATCGCCCGTTCGCTGTAAGCTCCGCGTTCTCCCTGAAAAGCAACCCGGGGTTTCTCACCATTTTTGCTGTTTCCCAGATGGGAGCGGAGAACCTCTTCCTGATGACGCTCCGGCAAACGGGCCATTTCCCGGTCCACCGTCGGACAGAGAGCTTCCACATCCCGGAGAAGCTTCTCAAACTGCTGAGGCCAGAGAGACTGAGGCCCGTCGCTGAATGATTTATCCGGATTGGTATGTACTTCGACGATAAGACCGTGGGCTCCGGCGGCGATACTGGCCAGAGCCATGGGGGGAACCTTGTCCCGGAGTCCTGTGGCATGGGAGGGATCGACAATAATCGGCAGATGACTGAGTTCCCTCACTACGGGAATGGCCGATATATCCAGGGTATTCCGGGTGGCCCGACCGAAAGTACGGATTCCCCGCTCACAGAGAATCACATCATCGGTACCTGAAGAAAGCAGATATTCTGCTGCCATAAGCCATTCTTCTATTGTGGCGGCCATCCCTCTTTTCAGTATCACCGGCATTCCCGTTGAACCGACAGTTTTTAAAAGTTCAAAGTTCTGCATATTCCGGGTGCCGATCTGAAAAGCATGAACGTATCGGCTCATTTCTTCAACAGCGCTGGGGGAAACCACCTCGGAAACCACCGGCAGCCCGGTGGCATCCCCGGCTTCCCTGAGGTATTTCAAACCTTCCACACCCAGACCCTGGAAGGCATAGGGTGAAGTTCGGGGCTTGAAGGCACCGCCTCGAAGCATCACAGCCCCGGCTTCTTTTACTGCCCAGGCACAATCCAGTATCTGCTGTCTGGATTCAACGGCACATGGGCCGGCTATGGCGACAATCCGGGATCCGCCTATCCTCACCGGTCCGATGCTGACAACTGTATCCCGGTGATGAAACTCCCGGGAAGCCATCTTATAAGGTTTGGTTATGGGGATAACCCGGTCTACACCCGGGAGAACTTCAACTTCCCGAGAATCGATGAGAACACTGCCTACAGCACCGATAACGGTGTCCTCTTCCCCGACAATTTCACGTACCTGAAAGCCTTTTGAGGAAAGAAACCCGGTAACATTATTCTTTGCCGAATCAGAGATTCCGTTTTTAAGTACTACAATCATACCCGATTTTACCGGATCAACGGCGGTTCGGACAGACTGGCTGTAAGTTAAAGATAGTCCGGGTTTTTCACCGCTTGAATTTCCCGGGACATCAGAACACCACTGGAGGCATACTCATCATAGAAATCCCGAACCAGAGAATCCCGATAGGCAAAAATACGGTCGACATATTCCAGGGTTATACTGGGAGCGCCCAGGCTGCCCACCCGGCCGGGACCGGCATTGTACATCGCCAGGGCGGTAACGGTGTTCCCGGAGAAGTCCAGTATCTGCCGGAGATAAGAAGTACCATGATCGGCATTGAGATAGGGATTGTAAAAATCATCCTCACTCAGCGATGTAAAGGTGGAAGAGTTCAGTTGCATCAGGCCCCGGTCGATTGTGCTGTTTCGGTTAACCCCCGCCGCTGTGGCTTGAAAACGGCTTTCCTGCCAGGAGAGGGCCACTACAAGAGCAGGATCCACCTGATACCGGTCTGCTGCTTCAACCAGGGCTTCCGCCACTTCAGTTTTTCCGATCCGCTCTTCCAGAAACTTCACAACAGAAGCCCGGGTTGAGGGATTGTTGAAGGGAGCCATCAAACCGCCACCGGTCTGACCGGAACTGAAATCCACATAAATATAGTAAGGGTTATCAGCATCATTAATGGCGGCTGGCTGTGAAACCGCTGAATCATTCTGTGCTCCCAGAGATCCGAGAACAATGGCGAAAATAGTGATAAGAAAACGGTTGATATAAAGCTCCTGTTTTTGACAAAACTACTAAATTTGAAACGTTAGGAAGTGAACAGGATTTAAGAGGAAAGGTAAAGTAGACGGAATATCGAATTATATGGAGTTTTTGTGAAGATTTTACGGTGAATATGAAGTGGACTTGCTCCAGTACCGGGGGTATCTTTGATAAGAATGATTCTTCTCAGTGAGATTGCGGAAAATATACGTAACGAAATTCACAGCTGGCCTTCTCATCAGAACCTGAAAGTGGAAATACTGGTAGATCCCTCTCTGGGTGACGCAAGGGAAGGGGAAAAGAATATTTTCACAGAACTTCTGATGATGCCGGTGGGACTGCTTCCCGCTTCTGTCTCCCGTATTGATATCAGGATTTCAGGAAATAATGAGGAAATTCGTGTTTACTTCAATTTTAATTCGGCCTCAGCCCGGTCTATACCGCTGTGGAAAAACCTTGCTGAGAAAGCTGCCGCCTGGAATCCGCAGGTTCATATGAGAGAACATGGGGTTGATATAACCCTCGATCTGCCCGTCTCCCCGGCATATCCCCCGGTGGATCTTAGGGCAATGGCAAGGGAAACAGGAATTAATATTGAGGATGCCCGTACTATCCTGGAAGGATTTCTAATAAATGCCAGGACGTATATCAGCATCCTGAAAACCGAAATTGGAAAACCTGAAAAGACACCGGGAAATGCTTCATACTTCAGGGCGGCTCACTCACTCAAAGGTGCCGGAAAAACACTCAGGGCCCCGGAATTAGCCGCAGCAGCCGGGGCTCTGGAACGAAAAATCAAAGAAAAGGGTGATACAACTGAAGAACAGAGGCGCCTTGAGGCCATCTGGGATAGAATAGAGTTCTGGTTTGAGGGGAACGGTTATGAAAAATAAATCAATCCTTTACGCTGAAGACGAATTTACCAATAGAAAAATAATGGAAATACAGTGCCGTAATTTCGGTGTTGACTGTACATTGGAAGAAGACGGCCGAAAGGCCCTTGAAAGGTGCAGCAGGGAAGATTTCGATCTTGTTATACTGGATCAGTATATGCCGGGGCTCAACGGTGATGAAATTGCAAAAAAACTGAGACAAATGAAGCCGAATCTGCCTCTTGTGGCGATAACCAGCGATGACAGCTGCGTTCCACGTTTAAAAGCGACATTTGACTCGGTTTATGTGAAACCCCTGCGGGCCGATGATTACAGAGAATTACTGGAGACTTATCTCACATGAAAAAAATACCCCTGCTGTTCTGCCTGATTGCCCTTTTTGTATCGGGACTGGGGGCAGACACTTCCGGTTACAGATTTACAGTTCAGTTCAGCCCGGCAAATATCAGTTGGAACCCTCATTATGCCTACACAACCACCGAGGCTCAAATTTTCACGGCCATCTACGAAGGTTTGGTTATTTTTAATCCAGCCACCTTGCGGCCGGTTCCCGGCGCTGCCGAATCCTGGGAATTATCAGAAGAAAATACCCGGATTACCTTCACTTTGAGAGAAGGCATAACCTGGAGTAACGGGGATCGTCTGACAGCTCAGGACTTCAGGGATTCATGGCTGGTGCTGCTTGCCCCGGAAACTGAAGCAGGATACGCATCACTACTGGATGATATAATCGGTGCCAGAGAGTACCGAACCGGAACAGGGTCTGTCGACGATGTCAAAATTAACGCCGTTGATGAGAGGACTCTCGTTGTCGATCTGAAACAGCCCTCCCCTCAGTTTCTGTCCATTCTCTGCCACTACAGCTTTGCCCCGGTTTACAAGGATTTCAGGAAGGTATCGGATTGGTCGGCCCTTCGCTCGGTTCCTGTTAACGGACCCTACACCATACGGGCCCGAAGTTCCGGGGAAATCCTGCTGGATAAAAATTCGCTCTATTGGGATGCCGATTCGGTAAAGGTTGAGGGCTTGAGACTTCTGTTTACCGATGACAGTGATAAAACCATGGAAGGTTTCAACCGCTTTCAAATTGACTGGATTATCTCCGGAATGGATACAGCCCAGCTTGCCATACCCGAGGCAATGAGCATCGAGCCCCTGTTTTCCACTACCTACTATTATTTCTCCAACACTACACCGGTCTGGTCGAACCCGGATATCCGGAGGGCCATGGCGCTGCTTGTTCCCTGGGATGAGATTCGAAGCACACGGCTTATTCCCGGAACATCCCTTGTCCCGCCCATCCCCAATTACCCCATGGCCGATGCCGGATTTCCTCCGAAAGAGGAACAAAAAGATGCGGCGATGGCTCTTTTTGAAAAAGCCGGCTATCCACTGGGAAAGGGACTACCGAATCCTGTTATCCGGGTTCCCTCTCAGGATGCCGTGGCTGAAGCCATGAAGTCCGCCTGGGATGAGGTTTTAGGAATGAACACTGAAATTCAGATTGTCGAGTTTCCGGATTATTACGATTCAGTAAAAACCGGAGGGTACGATATCGCCACCCTTACCTGGACCGGGGATTATGCAGACCCTCACACATTCCTGGGGATGTGGGATTCGGGAAGCAGTTTCAACGACGCGAGTTACTCCAACGCCGAATATGACAAACTGCTGCACGATGCTGCTAAACTCCCATTTCTTCAGAGATTTGCAAAACTCAGAGAGGCAGAGGAACTGCTGCTCAGATCTTGTGAAGTGATACCCATCGAGCATTTCCCCGCCGTTAATATTATCGACCGGCGTTTTATCGAGGGATGGTACCCCAATGCTCTGGACATCCATCCTTTTAAAAATCTATCTCCCCGGCTGGGATACGATATTCCCGGTGTTGTTATGGGTTGGTAAGCAGATTCACCTTAACAAGTGCCAGATCCCTAACCCCGTACACCTTTTTTGTACCGAAGGGCAGTGTAATCACAATTTTTTTATTAATCTCATGCAGTCCGCCGCCCTTAAGCAGGGCCAACCTCCATTCGGCATCATCGACTGAGGAAAAATCACTTAATTCTTTTTCCGAAAAAAACACATTAAAATAGTCGGTCAACCAGTCCTTCCGGCGATTCAGCCAGGATTGTGTCCGGCCGTCGCGAAATGAATACCCCAGATTCACCTTGGCAAAGAATATTGTAACATCCTCAACATCCGCCGATCTGATCTGCCCCGTAAGCTCCGGAATATTTTTATAGTAGGAAAATTCCGGTAGCCACATGATGCCGGGGCCATCAGTATCTGCTACCAGTTTCATCAAATCTTCATGACGGCGAAATATATCTGCCGCCAGAACAATCCTCGTTAATTCGTCCAATTCGGATTCCAGCTCCGGGTAGTAGTGAACCGCAATCAGCCACCGGGGGTTCCTCAAGAGGTTGTACATGGAGGCTGCAAGTTCTTTCCATCCGTCATCAATACCTTCCATCCGTTTGCCGAAGCGTCTGTTTCCTATTAGAAAATCACGAATTTCCTGACGGTCCGGACTGTAGGTTGCTTTTGTTTCTCCCCTGGGCAGCCACATCATCGCAAAATGTTCCACCGCGGCTTCAGTGTCCCGGGTAATTGATCTCTCCGATGAATCCCCCCGGGGTAAATCCGTCAAGCTTTCAGGAATCCCGGTGATAACAAGAAGATCGTTTCTGACATTGTCAAAAAGCGCACGAACCTTACCGACATATTCCGGTACCCATTCCGGGAGTTTCTCCGGGACTCCGGAAGCCATCATATCGGCAGTGTACTGCTCAGCCCTGATGCCCGTTGCACCACCTGAATAGCCGGCAGACCTCCTGCGGTCTCCTGCTCCGGCAAAATCACGGCGCCCGGGGTCTTTTGAAAGAAAATGGTACAGATTATCCAGACTTCCGCCGGTTTCACAGGGTTTGTGCAGGTCCTTGGCGATAAGATTCAGATTCAGCGGATTGTCCTCAGGGCTATCGGGACTCCGGGACAACAGGGTTTTCAATGCCGTACTTCTGAATTGTCTGGCAACCCGGAAATCCGGGGAATTCAGCATGAAAACAACGATAACAACCAGCACAATAAGGAGAACGGCTATGGATGCCATCAAAATAGGGATAGTTTTTCGGCTCATATGCTATTATTATCGGAAGATGACCCCAGTGGTTTGACGCCCATAATAGTTTTCGATATATTAGGACGGCCATGGCCAAAAAGACCTATACAACCGAATTCAAGAAGGGACAACAAGTTGTTTACCCTCTGCAGGGCGTCGGCCTTGTAGAAAACATCGAGGAACGTCTGTTTAAAGACGAAATGGTCCCGTATTACGTTATGTATTTTGATGTATCAGATATGACCATCAGAATTCCTGTCGCCACTGCTCCTGAACAGGGTATTCGAGCCATTGTTCCCAGTGCCGATTCCGAAGAAGCCCTGGAAATTATCTCCAGTGAATACGAGCCGGTTCCCACCGACTGGAAACTTCGCTATCAGATGAACTTGGACCTCCTCCGGAAAGGTGCTGTAACCGATATTGCTTTGGTGGTAACCAAACTCTATCACCGCAGTAAGGTAAAAGAGCTTCCCATCCTCGAACGGAAACTCTACGATAACGCCCTCCGCCTTCTCGTTGATGAGGTATCCTTTTCTCTGGGAAAGAAGAAAGATGAAGTGGAGCAGTTGATCTTCATGAAACTTGAGGCCGGCGAGTAATTAATGCCCCGGGACTGGGACAGGGAATTAGCTGCCCTTGAAGCACTTGTCCGCTCGTATCCCGAACCTTCTGTAAACGAAATTAAATCGATAAACGGAACACCCTGGAGTGTTCTTGTTTCAACGATTATTTCATTACGGACCAAAGATGCGGTAACTCTGAAATCCTCTATAAATCTTCTTTCCCTGGCGGGAACCCCTCAAGATTTAATGAATCTCGGGGAGAAGAAGGTTGCCGGGCTTATATATCCGGCGGGTTTCTACAATACCAAGGCGGCAAATCTGATTCAGATTGCACACATCCTGATTGAAAGTCATCAGGGACAGGTTCCCCCCGACAAAGAGACTCTGATGAGTCTCCCGGGGGTTGGATTAAAAACAGCCAATCTGGTACTGGGTGTCGGGTTCGGGATTCCTGCACTCTGTGTTGATATTCACGTTCACAGGATTGCCAACCGCCGGGGGTGGATAAGTTCCGATAAACCGGATCTGACAGAAAAGCTGCTCAGCGATATACTCCCGGAAAAATGGTGGATTCCCATTAACAGACTGCTGGTAAGTTATGGACAGATTATCTGCACTCCGGTTTCACCCCATTGCTCCACCTGCCCTGTCAATGAAGACTGCCCGAAGATCGGGGTGAAGAAGTTCCGCTGAGATTGACGGTAAATCAGTATTGAGTAACAATAGGCCCCGCTATGAACGAATGTGAATTTATCGAAAAATGCCCGTTCTTTCAGGGTAAGCTGGCTGAAAAACCGGTTGAAACTGAAGAGCTTAAAGAAAAATACTGTAAAAATAACAACCTGAACTGTGCCCGGTACATGATTGTCCAGGCAGCGGGTCCTGAAAAAATGCCGGAAGACCTCTACCCCGATGAAAAAATCATCGCCTATCAGATAATTGCCGAACTCAACTGAGAAACATGACGATTTGGTAATCTTCGTTGCGACTGATAACCCAGCTCTTTATACTCTCAAGCGGTATCAAACCAAATCCAGGCCAAGCGAGGATTCAGGAAACAATGATCCGCGGGGAACAACTCTCAAGAAACTTTGGAAGAATTGAAGCTGTCAAAGAAATAAACTTCCACATCCAGAAGGGTGAAATTATCGGATTTCTCGGCCCCAACGGGGCCGGAAAAACAACCACCATGAACATGATTACCGGTTATCTGGCACCTACCGAGGGAAACATCTTCATCGACGGTATCAATATACTCGAAGCCCCTGAGGATGCCAGAAAACAAATCGGCTATCTTCCGGAACAGCCACCTCTTTATCTGGACTTGACTGTTGATGAATATCTGAACTTTGTAAGTGAGTTTAAAAAAGTTCCTAAAAGCCAACGAAAATCAGATTTGGAATCAATCCGGGATCTGGTAAAAATCGGCGATGTTCGGGGACGGCTGATTAAAAACTTATCAAAAGGCTACAAACAGAGAGTGGGATTGGCCCAGGCCCTGGTGGGGAGTCCTCCCCTTCTCATCCTGGATGAACCGACAGTCGGATTGGATCCCAAACAGATTATTGAGATTCGGGAGCTGATAAAGGATCTGGGGAAAGAACATACAGTAGTACTGTCCTCCCATATACTTCCGGAAATAAGCGCTACTTGCCACAGAATTCTTATTATCAACAACGGCGAAATCGTTGCATCTGATACTCCGGAAAATCTTTCCGGCCGTCTTTCGGGAACCTCTGGATCGGCCAGGCAGAAACTTCTGATTAAGGGCGACGCCTTAAAGGTGAAATCTATCCTGGAGAAGATTTCGTCTATTGATTCAATAACCTCCGAAAGCGGCCCGGAGGATGGATTGACTGAAGCGGTGATATCCGCATCCGGAACCAGAGATATCCGGGAAGACGTTTTCAGAGCCATGGCTTCTGCAGACTACCCCATTCTTCAGATAGGTCCCATGGACCTGAGCCTGGAAGAAATCTTTCTCAATCTGACAACCAGTGAGGAGGAAGCCTGATGCTGGCCATATTCAAAAAAGAACTGAAAACATATTTTCTGACGCCCACCGGATGGATATTTCTTGCTGTATTTCTTCTTATTTCAGGAATCCTGTACTCCATACAGCTGGTTTTTCCCGGGAATTCCCAATACTCCATGTTCCTCTCCAGCCTGCTTGTTATCTACATTCTGGTTGTTCCTTTGCTGACAATGAGAATATTCACCGATGAGAAACGATTCGGAACAGATCAGCTCATTCTCACCGGGCCTTCAAACCTCTGGGGAATTGTCTTTGGAAAATTCCTGGCGGCTTTCACCGTATTTTTAATCACTATAGGGGTAACCTTCCTATACCCGCTGCTGCTGAGTTTTCATGGGAAACTTGACTGGCCCATGATATTCGGAACTTACATCGGATTCATTTTGCTCGGCGCGTCATTTATCGCCATCGGAGTATTTGTTTCCCAATCTTCCGAAGG
>Ga0164318_10006051_pt1 | contig 11730 bp, 11 predicted proteins | sample GuaBasSedimGuay9_FD_113734 | JGI IMG/M metagenome (GOLD analysis project Ga0164318, IMG submission 113734) | Subseafloor sediment microbial communities from Guaymas Basin, Gulf of California, Mexico - Guay9, Core 4571-4, 0-3 cm | ecosystem: Environmental > Aquatic > Marine > Hydrothermal vents... | reverse complement strand
CTCGAACTGATGCGATATACCTCAAATTACAAAAACAAATTCAGGCACGTGAGATTCAAAGGAAGTATCTGGCTCTGGTGTGTGGCCATCTGAAAGATGAAACCGGAACAATCGATGCGCCTATCGGAAGATCCCTGCGTAACCGTAAGAAAATGGTGGTAACCAACCTTAACAGCAGGGAAGCTATTACCAGTTACCAGAGGGTCGAGAGGTTCGCTTCCTATGAGCTGATCGAGGTGTCACTTCATACCGGTCGAACACATCAAATACGTGTACACTTTGCCCATTTGGGTCATCCGGTATTTGGTGATCCCGATTACGGCGGCCGCGAGAAATGGGTGCGCGGTATGTTCGCTCCAGAACGTCCACTGGCGCGCAAACTGCTGCAAGTTATGCAACGACAGGCGCTCCATGCCTACCGCCTTTCGTTTGCTCATCCGATAACAGGTGTCGAGGTATCCCTGAAATCAAAGTTGCCTGAGGATTTCAAAACATTACTGGATACCCTGCATTGATTCTACTCATCATGATAATAATAAAAGCATAAGGCAGGACTGTCCTACTTAGCAGTAGGATCAACGATTCTGAACCATCGCGCACCATCCCAATCAGGAATAATGGAGCCATCTTCCGTAGACCACAACCAAGCTCCCCCTGGAGGATAGAAACTCGAATCCAGGCAAATCCGCTGGCCATGATAAGCAGCATCAATAGGTCCAATCCGTATAGTAAAAGCGATGTCATTAAAACCGTCCGGTATACCTGTCCCTAACAGTTTGAAACCTCCAAATCCGATTGTGTCAACGTTGGATCCGTTGGTGCTGAAAGGAACAATAAAGAATCCACCATCGAACATATCGCCGGCAATGGTCTCACTAACTTCGCCAACAGTTGTGTCCCAGAGAACAGCGTTTTGATAGGAATACACTTTGAAACCATGTGTTAAACCATTAATAGCCGAACCGGTGTTATTGTTAAGCCTGAAAGAAAAAGTAATCGGCACACCGGTTTGAATGCTGGTATCATTGTATAAGCCATCAACTTGAGCGAGCGATATTTGACCAGAGCTATTCTCTGACCCAGTACCGTTGTCGTCTTCACCATCACAACTGACCACAGCAAGACCAAGACATATTATTATAATTGAGAATAGCCGAATAAACATGAAGTAGTTTTTTAGCATTGTGTAATATCTCACTTGAAAATTAAACAAAAGTGAATTGCTTTTACCTATAGATAGCTAAAACAGGAATGGCTGTCAATCGATCCTACAGTGAATACCTTTCCAGCAATTCACTTGACTAAGAATATAAAACGGAATAAATTCATTCAAATTATGCTTATTAATATGAGGAAACTAATATGAGTACTGTTCAAGCTAAGCCTGTTCCCAGTCAGGCTAAGGTAACGTTCATCAGTTCCTCTATTGGAAAGAAGATATTCCAGGCCGTTACCGGTTCTCTTATGTTCTTCTTTGTGGTAGGGCATATGCTGGGCAATCTTCAGATTTTTATCGGTCAGGACCAATTGAACACCTATGCACAGGCGCTGAAAGATTTGTCAGCCCTTCTTTGGTCAGTTCGTTTTGTAATGTTTGTCTGTCTGGTGATTCATGTTTGGTGGGGCATCCAACTCTACTTTGAAAACCTATTTTCCAGACCAATACGCTATATAGTTAATACAACCGTTCAAGCTTCACTTTCCTCTCGTACGATGATTTTCACTGGTGGCGGTATTTTCCTCTATGTAGTTTATCACCTTCTCCACTACACTTTCATTGTTACAAATCCTCAATATGCCGGCCTTCACGATTCTTTAGGTAGACACGATGTCTATTCGATGGTCGTTCTTGGATTTCAGAATGGATGGATATCGACTGTTTACTTTATAGCGATGTTTAGCTTGAGCTATCACCTAACACATGCTATTCCTTCGCTTTTTCAAACCCTGGGATTAAACAACGATAAAACCAAATCTAAATTTGAAGTTCTGGGGTGGCTTGTTGCGATTGTAATATTTGTAGGTTTTTCCGTTATACCGGCAGCAATCCTGCTGAAAATAATTAACTTACCGGAAGGGGTACTCTGACATGAAGCTTGAATCGAAAGTTCCATCCGGTCCGCTTGCCGAGAAATGGGACAAACACCGCTTTGAAATGAAGTTAGTCAACCCGGCCAATAAGCGCAAATATACCGTTATTGTAGTTGGAACTGGCTTAGCCGGTGCATCAGCCGCCGCCACTATGGCTGAACTTGGCTATAATGTTAAGAATTTCTGTTTTCAGGACAGCCCTCGACGGGCACACTCTATTGGTGCCCAGGGGGGTATTAATGCAGCAAAGAATTACCAAAACGATGGTGATTCTATTTGGCGCTTGTTTTTTGATACAATTAAGGGAGGCGATTTCCGCTCGCGTGAAGCCAACACCTATCGCTTAGCTCAGGTGTCCAATAATATCATAGATCAATGTGCAGCTCAGGGCGTACCATTTGCGCGTGAATATGGTGGTCTATTAGCAAACCGCTCGTTTGGGGGAGCTCAGGTATCCAGAACTTTCTACGCTCGAGGACAAACAGGCCAACAGTTACTTCTGGGCGCTTACTCAGCTCTTCAGAGACAGATTGGTCTGGGAAAAGTACAGATGTTCCCTCGTACTGAAATGCTTGACCTTGTACTTGTTGATGGTCACGCTAAGGGGATTATCATTCGTGATCTAGTCACGGGAGAGATTAGTTCGCACGCTGCTGATGCGGTTGTGTTGGGTACTGGTGGGTATGGACGTGTATATAACCTGTCCACGATGGGTCTTGGATGCAATGTCACTGCCGCCTACCGCGCATATAAAAGAGGTGCGCTGTTTGCCAACCCGTGTTATCATCAGATTCACCCTACTTGTATTCCTCACACAGGAGAATATCAGTCAAAACTTACTTTAATGTCTGAGTCATTACGCAATGATGGTCGGATATGGGTACCTAAAAACAAGGGCGACAAGCGTCCCCCGGGGGAAATTCCCGAAGAGGAACGCGATTACTATTTGGAAAGAAAATACCCCAGTTTTGGTAACCTTGCCCCTCGTGATATCTCCTCGCGTTCTGCAAAAGAAGTATGTGATGAAGGCCGAGGAGTTGGACCTACCGGATATGGTGTATATTTGGACTTCTCAGAAGCTATTGGACGTCTGGGTAAAAAGGTTATTAGTGAAAAATATGGGAACCTCTTTGATATGTACGAGCTTATCAATGACGAAGACCCATATCAAGTCCCAATGCGCATATATCCAGCCTCTCATTACTCTATGGGCGGTTTGTGGGTTGATTACAATTTAATGAGTAATATCCCTGGACTTCATGTTATAGGCGAAGCCAATTTCTCTGATCACGGAGCCAATCGACTTGGTGCATCAGCTTTGATGCAGGGGTTGGCTGACGGCTACTTCGTTTTACCTTATACTATCGGAGACTACTTTGCACGGGTGGGAGCTCAAAACATTACTACAGACCGACCTGAATTTCGCGAGGCAGAGGAAGCAGTCTCAGCGAAAATCAAGAAACTGATGTCGATTAAGGGTGAACGTACGGCTGATTCTTTCCATAAAGCTCTCGGTGAAATTATGTGGGAGAAGGCTGGTTTGGCCCGCAATGAATCCGGTTTGAAAAAGGCGCTTGAAGAAATTGCGACTCTGAAGGAAGAATTTTGGCAGAATGTAAAAGTTCTGGGAAGTAATGAATCATTAAATCAGACATTGGAGAAAGCGGGCCGTGTAGCTGATTTTCTCGAGTTTGCTGAAATTTTTTGCTATGATGCTCTCAATCGTGAAGAATCCTGTGGGGCTCACTTCCGAGAGGAATATCAAACTAAAGAAGGGGAAGCCCTGCGTAATGATAAGAAGTTTGCATACGTCTCCGCCTGGGAATATAAAGGCGATGGTGTAAAGCCAGAGCTGCATAAGGAGGAGCTTGAGTTTGAAAACGTAGAATTAGCGACAAGGAGCTACAAATAATGAATCTAACACTACGTGTTTGGCGTCAGAAAAACTCTCAGGATAAAGGTCATTTAGAAATCTACCAAGCAAACGACATCAACGAAGATATGTCATTTTTGGAAATGCTCGACGTGGTGAATGAAGATTTGATCAAGAAAGATATCGAGCCGATTCATTTCGATCATGATTGTCGCGAAGGAATTTGTGGTGCTTGTTCGCTTGTGATAAACGGGATCCCTCACGGGGGGAAAAAGGGATGTACAACCTGCGAGCTTCGTATGCGCAATTTCAAGGATGGTGACACCATCACAATTGAACCTTTCCGCGCCAAAGCATTTCCGGTAATCAGAGATCTGATGGTTGACCGTTCTTCCTTAGATCGCGTTATGCAAGCGGGAGGATTTGTTTCAGTTAATACTGGGGGTGTCCCTGATGCCAATGCTATTCCCATCCATAAGGAAATCTCAGATAAAGCTATGGATGCTGCGGCCTGTATTGGCTGCGGGGCTTGTGTGGCAGCCTGTCCGAATGCCTCGGCTATGCTCTTTGTCTCAGCTAAAGTCAGTCACCTTGCTACCCTTCCACAGGGAAAAGTGGAACGAGAGCAACGAGTCCGTAAGATGGTGGCACAGATGGATATAGAAGGTTTTGGCAACTGTACGAATTACTATGAATGTGAGGCTGTTTGCCCAAAAGAGATTTCAGTTAAGTCTATTGCCATGATGAACCGTGAGTATATGCGGGCGCTTGTGAAATAATAGTTGGATCAGAGTCCTGTGACTATATAAGAAAATTTAACTATAAGTATTATATATTTTTCTGATTATCGTAGAACATAGATTGCCAAGATCAGGGAATAAGGATGTATCCCCTGATATTAATTTCAATTTTCCAGTTGAAAATATAAATTTCTTGCCAAATAATTCGTTTTCAGTATATTATTGAGCTTTTTTATTTTACCGTATCCCCAAAGGGGACTTAACGGTAACTAATGATATGAATGATTTGACGAGGTAGAATCTCGCCGAGGATTCGAGCGGGAAAGCTATTGTTGATTTTGTATGTTTAGTAATCTGACTGACAAATTGGAAACAGTCTTCAAGAAACTCCGCGGTGCGGGGATGCTTTCGGAGAAGAACATCAAGGATTCGATGCGCGAAGTCCGGCAGGCATTGCTTGAAGCGGATGTTAACTATAAAGTTGCCAAACGATTTGTCAAAAGTGTCCAGGAGAAAGCGGTCGGTGAGAGTGTTCTCAAGTCGATTGAACCCGGCCAGCAGGTTATCAAGATAGTTCATGACGAACTGGTTTCTCTTCTGGGGAATAAAGCCGAACCAATAGCGCCTATCGATAAGTCGCCAACCGTTTACATGGTTTGTGGTTTACAGGGGTCGGGCAAAACCACGCTTTGTGGCAAACTTGCCCTGATGCACCGTCGGAAAAACAAGAAGCCTCTGTTGGTAGCAGCCGATATCTACCGTCCAGCAGCGGTGAAACAGTTAAAAGTTATTGCCGACTCGATTGCGGTGGAGCATTTTTCACTAGAAGGGAAGAAACCACCGGAAATATGTCGCGAAGCAGTTAAGTATGCCGAGAAGAATTTCATTGACCTGGTTATCCTTGACACGGCCGGGCGGTTGCATATCGACGATGAGTTAATGACAGAGCTTGAAGAAATCAAGGAACAGGTGAAACCGGATGAGTTATTGCTGGTAGCTGATGCCATGACCGGCCAAGATGCAGTTAAAGTTGCCGAGGAGTTCCACAAAAGGTTGAATATCACCGGTGTTGTGCTATCCAAAATGGATGGTGATGCTCGTGGTGGGGCGGCGTTGTCTATCCGCGAGGTAACCGGTTGTCCTATCAAGCTGGCTTCAATCGGAGAGAAGTTAGGTGATCTGGAACCATTCCATCCCGACCGGATGGCCTCCCGTATTCTCGGCATGGGGGATATCGTCTCACTGGTCGAGAAGGCTCAGGAAACGATCGATGAGGGAAAAGCGATTGAGATGCAGGAGAAACTCCTCAAGGCTCAATTTAACTTTGAGGATTTCCTGGAGCAGATGAATCAGATAAAGAAGATGGGACCGCTCGACGGATTGCTAAAAATGATTCCTGGGGTGGGCAAAGCGCTCAAAGGGGTCACGGTTGACGAGAAGAACATGGAACGTATGGTGGCGATCATCAAATCTATGACTATTCCTGAGCGCCGCAATCCAGGTTTAATCGATGGTTCACGTAAAAGGCGTATTGCCAGAGGGTCTGGTAATTCTGTTCAGTCTGTCAACCAACTGTTGAAGCAGTTTTATACAATGCAGAAGATGTTTAGTAATATGAATAAAGGTAAGTTCAAAGGGCTACCCAAAGGGATGATGCCCTTCTGAACTGAAACCTGAAAAACGGAGGTCAGGATTTTTGGCCGTACACATTAGACTTCGTCGGATGGGCAAGAAAAAACAGCCCTTCTATCGTATCGTCGCTGCAGATTCGCGGCGGGCACGCAATGGTAGTTTTCTTGAGATTTTGGGGACCTACAACCCAATTGAGAAACCGGCTCAGGTAAAACTGATAGAGGATCGACTCAACTACTGGTTGGATCAGGGAGCAATCCCATCGGATACTGTCAATTCAATTTTCACCCAAGTAGGTTTCAATGAGAAATACCTGCGCATTAAAAAAGGTGAGGATGTTTCTGAAATAACTTTATCTACAACCATTACTGAGCGTCCTAAAAAAACGCGAAAAATGAAGAAAGCGGCAATTGCCAAAGCTGAGGAAGTAAAGACAGCTAAAGTAAAAACGGAGGAAACAACAACTTCAGAAAATACCGAGGAAAGTAAAAAAGCCGATTAACCTAACGGCTGCAATCGATATCACTACGAGATAATTAGTTTGGAACCAGTGTGACTGTAATTTCGATTCTGAACCGACTTTGGAATAAGGAAAGGATGGATACCATGAAGGAATTCGTCGAGTATATTGTTAAGTCGATTGTTGACAACCCTGATCAAGTGGATTTAAAGGAAGTAGTAGGTAGCCGCACAACAGTGTTTGAGCTTCATGTGGCTCAACCTGATTTGGGCAAAGTAATTGGTCGAGGTGGAGCTACTGCCAGATCTATCCGTATCTTGTTATCAGCTATGGCTGCCCGACAGGGAAAGCGTGCGGTTTTAGAAATCCTTGAGGATTAATAAGTGCCAGATAGTGAGTTGGTTATAGTTGGCCAGGTGGGTCGTCCTCGGGGAGTGAATGGAGAGATATTCATTACACCCGACACCGATTTCCCGGATCGCTTTATCGATTTGGAGGAAATTCTTGTTAGTATACGTGGTAATTGGGAAAAACTGGTTATAGAATCAGCTCGCCTGGTGTCCGGGCGACCCGTATTGCTATTTGAAGGAATGAGAACTCCCGAGGATGTAGCTCGACTCACCAATTGTGATCTGGCTGTCCCTAAGAAAGAACTCGTGGAGCTTCCCCTCGGAAGTCATTACATCTTTGACCTGATTGGCTGTGAAGTGGTAGAGAAAAATACAGGTCAGTTGCTTGGGGTAGTCGTCGATGTGGAGCAGTACCCGGCTAATGATACTTACATCATCGACACTGTAGACGGCAATCGGATACTATTTCCAGCAGTGAGACAGTTCGTAAGCAAGATAGACATAGAGGCTAAACAAATTACGATTGATCCTTCTGGTATAGTGGAGAACGAGAATAGTTGAACGGCCTTTGATGAAATTTAATATAGTTACGCTTTTCCCTGACTACTTCAGCTTGACGTTGAAGCAATCACTTTTGGGAAAAGCGATTGAGAGACAGCTCTTTGACATCGAAATAATCAACCTGCGTGACTACGCTACCGACAAACATCGCACAGTCGATGATACCCCATTCGGCGGTGGCGGAGGTATGGTGCTCAAGGTGGAGCCTTTAGACCGGTGTCTGAAAGCGCTTGGATATTATCATAGTGACCATCGGAAAGCCGGTAATGATAATGAAAGAATTATACTCACTTCAGCAGCCGGTAAGAAGTTTGATCAGCCACGAGCGATCCGCTATTCGTTATGTGAGCGGCTGACCATCATTTGCGGTCACTACCTCGGGGTAGACGAGCGGTTGAGACATCTTTATGATTTGGATGAGGTGTCTATAGGGGATTATGTCCTCTCTGGAGGTGAACCGGCAGCATTGGTAATTGTAGATGCAGTAGCGCGACTTATTCCCGGAACGATGGGCAATTTCGAGACAGCCTTGGAGGATTCCTATATGGACAATATCCTTGGCGCTCCGTGTTACACAAAGCCGGCAGAGTATGAAGGTTTTGAAGTTCCTCCAGAACTTGTTGCCGGTAATCATAAAGAGATTAAACTGTTCCGCCGTCGGGAGGCTCTGCGAAAGTGTTTGGCAAACAGACCTGACCTGATAACCGAAGCTGACCTATCAATTGAAGAGGAAGCTGAACTGAAGCGATCCACCGATAAGATAAAGAAAGCTGAAAAAGAGAAAGATAATAACGGTTAATAAAGTTAATAGATATTCAGGTTGATAGTTAATGAGAAGATGTTTGAAAATACAATATTATAATATAGAGTACGAAAGGACAAAACGATGAAACGTATTGCCCACATTGAGAAGAGCTATCTTCGGGAAAATATCCCGGCTTTCGGATCGGGTGATACCCTCCGTGTGCATGTGAAAATTAAGGAGGGGGACAAAGAGCGTATCCAGGTCTTTCAGGGCACAGTAATTGGACGTCGTGGCGGAGGTACGGGAGAGACCTTTACAGTTCGTAAAGTGTCCAGTGGAGTTGGTGTCGAGCGTGTATTTCCACTACACTCACCCAACATTGATAAAATTGAGAAAATTCGCTCCGGTTCAGTGCGACGCGCCAAACTGTATTATCTGCGTAGCCTGACCGGCAAATCGGCTCGTATCAAGGAAGAGCTAAGCGACAAATCCTCAAAGAAAGCTAAAGTAAAGCTTTCGGCTGAGATGCCTGTTGAGCCGGATACCAAGCCGGAAGAAAAGCCAGTTGAAACTGTTGCTGAGAAACCAGCCAAAACCGCCACTTCCGAAGAAAAAAACGGGGGAAAAGTGGAAGCCAAAACTAAAGAGATCTCAACTAAGCAGCCGGATAAGTCCGAAGAGAAATCAGAGGATAAATCTGAATAAGTAATTTGCTGAATTGGTTTATGAAAAACGCCCGCACTCCGGGCGTTTTTTTTGAATAGAGCGTTTGATATAACTAATATTACGATTGCCGGGTGGTTCAAGCCTGTAGGGTTTGTTGGTAAAGTCCCAATATCTGTCATTAGGAAATACTCTACTGGCAGTGACCGATATCATTTTGCTGATCCTGGCTTTGGGCGTGGTCGTTATGGCCATCATCAAATTCGTTCGTCCGTCTCGTTATGAGCCTTCCATTTTCCTATATAGTCTTCAGTTTCATAAACTTTCTATTGCCTAAGCCGATATACTGTGTATACGGTGTAATGCGGTTATGAAACTATTCCTCGATAGAAACAAGACTCTCCTGCCGCGTCTTGACAGCATATATTTGCTAGCCAGGCTGGGTGTACTGGTTATCTATGCTTTGTATATATTTGATCACGGGCTCGATATACAAGACCCTCTGCTTTTTTACACAATCCTCATCTCTTTTGTAATCCATCTGACTATTTTTTTCTATGCCAATAAAGGATTATTTGATATCAAATTGGCATACTTGTCATCTATTGTTATTGATATTCTCGTGGTGCCGACAATGGTGATCCAGAGTGGAGGACTCGATTCTTCATTTTACCTGATGTTTCTAATAACGATTTCTGTGGCGGCTTATGTGTTGCGGTTCTGGTTAGCAGCAGCAACCATATTTCTAATAATCGGTGTTTACCTGGTCTCAATATATAGCTCCTTGAATATTACTTGTTTGTTTGATGTCTCTCTCCGTACAGGAATGTTTATTGTCTCTTTCCTTGCCATTTCTTATATCTCTGACTATATGAGACGCTCTGAAAGACGATTACTTCATCTGTTCGACACTCTTAATCTTCGCACATCCGAGCTGGAACGATTCCAGGGGCAGATGGAAATGGTGTATGCAAACATGCGACATCTATCGACGATCTTAGAACCTGAAAGTGTTGTCAAGGAGATGACGAAAATTCTTGGTTCGATACTTGACTATCCTAACCACGCGATAATCTTCCAGGACAAAACAGATGGTTTCGTTTACCGGGTAAGGTCGATGAACGGTAGTACAAATTTCGGCATTAAGTCTGTTGATATTGAACAATTTAATTTGGTCAAAATGGTTTGTGAATTGGATGAGCCTGTGCGTATTCTTGATACTAAAAAGCAACATGACTATAATACTCTGGTCGAGGGAACTCAATCAGCGATGGTAGTGCCTATGAATTCGCATGGTCGAATAAAAGGTGTAGTAACAGTTGAATCTGATGCTCTGAAGGCATTCACCGAGAGAGATTTGCAGACCTTGTCAACCGTGGCGCGATCGGCTGCTATGGCTCTGGAAAATGCCGAGTTACACAAACAGACAGAGGAATTGACGATTATTGATGACCTTACCGGCGCCTATAACTACCGTTACTTCATTCGCAAGTTCGAGGAAGAAAAGCGTCGTGCTGGCCGGTACAACTTGCCACTGTCCATGATCATGGTTGATATTGACTGGTTTAAGAAATTCAACGACACTTACGGTCATGAGAAAGGGAACCTGCTTCTTAAGCATCTGGCTGAAGTCATTAAGAGCAGCATCCGCGATGTTGACATATTCTCTCGCTATGGAGGTGAAGAGTTCGTTGTCATCCTGCCTCAAACTCAACAAGACGAGGCATTTGTCATTGGCGAACGAATTCGTGAACGTGTGGAATTGTCATCTGTTGTTACCGATAATGAGCGTTTGGGTATTACTGTTTCGGTTGGAGTCAGTTCTTTTCCCGAGAATGGTCACACCCAGGAAGAGCTCATATCAGTAGCGGATCGTGCCCTTTACCAGGCCAAAGACAAGGGAAGGAATCACGTATGTGTAATATAAATTTATATAAAAGGCTTTTAAGAATAGCTAATAATATCATCCCAGCGCGGGGGAAATAGTTATGTCGGATTTTAGAAGTAAGGTTGGTCAATTATTCATAATAGGGTTCCATGGTGAGGAACCGTCACAGGAGTTTCTCGATTTCCTGCGAAAGGAACAAATTAGCGGTGTCATTCTCTTTGAGGAAAACTGTCCTTCCCATGAGAAGACCAGGGAAAACATTGCGCAGATAAGAGAGGCCTGTGATAGCAATCACCCGTTTATTGCAATTGATCAGGAGGGGGGGCGTATTTGTCGTCTCCGGGGTGTGCCGGCGGAGTTCCGCTCGGCTGAAGAATATGGTCAGGGCGGAAATGTGGATCAGTTCCGCGAGGATTATTCTCGTTCGGTTATTTTTATGGAATCAATCGGAATTAATCTGAATTTTGCCCCCGTTTGCGATATTTTTACAAACCCGATGAACACCTGCTTAGAAGGGCGGTGCTTTGGAAAAAACCATAGAGAAGTACAACCCTTTGTGGTTGCTGCAGTTGAAACAGCCAAAAACGCAGGCGTATTATCCTGCCTGAAACATTTCCCGGGTCTGGGGGCAAGTACTATTGATCCTCACAAGCAGACAGCCAGAGCTGATTATGATGAGTTGATCTGGACCAACCGTGAACGCATTCCGTTTGCTGCCGGTGTGGCT
>Ga0164318_10006047_pt1 | contig 11737 bp, 10 predicted proteins | sample GuaBasSedimGuay9_FD_113734 | JGI IMG/M metagenome (GOLD analysis project Ga0164318, IMG submission 113734) | Subseafloor sediment microbial communities from Guaymas Basin, Gulf of California, Mexico - Guay9, Core 4571-4, 0-3 cm | ecosystem: Environmental > Aquatic > Marine > Hydrothermal vents... | reverse complement strand
TCACCTGATACATCCCAGCAGCTGCTTCATATAGATCATACTTCAATGGTTTGGCTATTTTTTTGATGATCGCATCCTCTGCTTTTTTTAAGTTCAGAGGTATCTTGCCACCAGCAAAAAAGTCCTTATCAAGATATCCAAGGACAAGGTCCGCATCTGTGCAAGTAGGTTCAGTACCTCCCATATCATAACAGGCTGGACCTGGTTTGGAACTTGCACTTTGCGGTCCCATCCTCAAAAGTCCTCCTTCATCTATCCAACCTATTGAACCACCACCTGCCCCTATTGTAACCACATTCAACATCGGGAGTGCAAGCCTCAAACGGTTGATCTCCCCAACCGTAGTAACAAATGGGGTCTTGTCCTTCACAAGTGCTGTATCAAAACTAGTACCACCCATATCCATTGTTATACAGTCTGAATAACCATGTATAGATGTATATTCTATACCAGCAACAGGACCACCTGCTGGTCCAGATAACAAAGTAACAGCAGCTTTTTCCATCGCAACCTCAGGAGAAATAACACCCCCATTACTTTGCATGATTAAAAGTATACCTCTATATTCCACTGCTTTTAACTTATCTAACAGAGCGGTTAAATATCTCTTTAAAATTGGCCCAACATAAGAGTTCAAAACAGTTGTAGATATGCGATCATAAAATCTAATTGAAGGAAGGATATCAGTGGATAACGTAAGATAAGCATCTGGGATCTTTTCGCGAATGATTTTAGCAGCAATATCTTCATGTTCACGATTAGCAAAAGAGTTCATAAAACAAATAGCAATTGCCTCAATACCCTCTTTAAGAAATAGTTTGCTTGCATTATAAACATCCTCTTTAGAGATAGGTGTAATAACATCCCCTTTATAATCAACTCTTTCATGAACAGGATATCTTAAATATCTTTCTACCAATGGTGTTACATTTTTATAACGATTATTATATTGTTCCTCCCTTATTCCTCTTCGCATCTCAAGAGCATCTCTCACACCATGAGTAGTTAGAAGGGCTGTTTTGGCTCCAGTATAAGTAAGAACAGCATTAGTGGTTACAGTAGTTCCATGAACAATCACAAGTACATCCTTTAAAAATTCTTTTATTGAGAGATTACGATCCTTAGCCATCTCCTCAATACCCTTCATTGTTGCTATAGATGGATCATCAGGGGTTGAAAGCACTTTATAGATTTGGGTAACCCCATCTTCTCTAGCAAGGAGAAAATCTGTAAAAGTGCCCCCAACATCTATTCCAATTCTGTATTTCATCCCTTCCTCCTTCAAAAAAGGCTAGGTTCTTCAAATTCTCCATAAATATCTCTAAAAACGTTTGTCATTTCACCAACAGTAGCATAAGCTTTGCAACAATCTACTAAATATGGCATTACATTCTTTTTAGCCTTTACCCCTTTCTCAAGCTCTTTTAAAGTTCTTGTTACCTCTCGATTATTCCTTGTTCTTCTTAACTCTTTAAGGCTTTCTATCTGTTTTTCAGCTGATTCATAGTTATATTCGTGCAATTCTACTTCCTGAGGCTCCCCCTCAACATATATATTTACTCCAACTTTTTTTAACTCCCCTGTTTGAACTCCTTTTTCAAATTCATAAGCTTGTCTTGCTACAAGCCTTTGAATATATCCTGTTGAAACCGCATGAACAATACCTCCAATATCTTCTATCTTTCTCATCTCTTCTTCGATTTTTTCTTCCATCTGTTTTGTAAGGGTCTCTATAAAATAGCTTCCTGCTAAAGGATCAACAGTATCGCGTAGGCCCACCTCATCCATTAAAAGCTGGAGTGTCCTTAATGATATAAGAGCTGAATGAGGTGTTGGAATGGTATAGGCTTCATCATAACTACAAAGAGCAATTGTTTGAGCACCTGAAAGTGCAGCTGCCAAGGCATAATATGCCCCTCTCATTATATTATTTTCTGGTTGTGCTTTTGTAAGACCATACCCACCACCACCAAAAAGTCCTCTTAAAAAGAGATTCTTTGGTTTTTTTGCACCATATTTTTCCTTAAGATTTCTTGCCCATAATTTACGTGCTGCTCTAAATTTTGCCACTTGTTCCCATAGATTCCCAAATACATTTAAATTAAAGGAAAAACGTCCAACAAAATCATCTATATCATATCCTCTTGCCAAAACATTATCTATATAAGCATTAGCAATAAGTATGGCATAGGCTATCTCCTGAGCAGGGGTGGCTCCTGATTCGCGGATATGATAACCACAAACACTCACAGGATTTGTGCGTGGCATCACTTTCATAGAATACTCAATTGTATCCCCTATTAGATTTACAGCAGGTTCTACAGGAAATATCCATGTTCCTCTTCCTATCATCTCTTTTAGGATATCATTTTGAGGTGTTGCAGAAATCTTTGTCCTATCAAACCCAAATTTCTCGGCTACTGCCTGATACATTGCCAACATTATAGATGCAATAGCATTTATAGTAAGTCCTGTTCCGATTTTTTCAAGATTGATATCCTTGAAAGCAATCTCAAAGTCCCTAAGAGAATCTACTGCCATACCTACTCTACCAACTTCTCCTTCAGCTAATGGATCATCAGAGTCCAATCCCATCTGAGTTGGAAGATCAAAGGCAACATTTAGCCCTGTCTGACCATGCTTTATCATCAGTTTGAATCTCTCGTTTGTTTCAGCTGGTGTGCCAAAGCCTGTATATTGGCGTGTTGTCCATGCCCTACTCCTATACCCTAATGGATGTATTCCTCTTGTAAAAGGATACTCTCCAGGATCTGCTAAATCTTTTTCATATGAAAAACCAATATCTTCTAAATCCTTTGGACCATAAACAGCTTTTACATGAATCCCAGATTGTAGAATAACATCTTCAATTTGATCCTTTTCATTTTTTATATATTTTGCTACTCCCATGGCCCCCTCCTTATTCTTTTACATTTCCTTTCAAAAAAGATATAATTTCTGAAAAGGGTGTACCCCCTGGAAAGACAGCATCCGCTCCAAACTCTTTTAGTTTTGGTATATCCTTGGAAGGAACTACCCCACCTATTACAATGACTTTATCCTCAAGCCCCTTTTCTTTTATCTTTTTTGACATTTTTTCCATTATGGGGATATGTGCACCACTCATGATAGAAAGACCAATAACATCAACATCTTCTTGTATTGCTGTATCAATAATTTGATCCACTGTTTTATGTAAACCTGTATAGATTACTTCCATACCAGCTTCCTTTAAAGCATGAGCAACAACTTTTGCTCCTCTATCATGCCCATCAAGACCTGGCTTGGCTATTAATACCTTTATTCTTTTTTCTCCAACCAATTTTTATCCTCCTTTAAAAACTCATAATTTTTCCCCTTTTTCTATCTCCCCTAAAATATACTTCTTCCCTCGTAAAATATGTTTTCTAACAAGTCTTTCAACTTTATTTTTATTTCCCTGTCTCATAGCTTCAACAATTCTTTTATGATCAACTAATGAGACCTTTGCTCGTTTTTTGGATTGGAGTAGAGATCTGCGGTAGATGTAGATATATGCCTTAAAATTATTTATCAATCCATATAGGTTTTTGCTCCCTGATGCCTGATAAATAATCTCATGGAATCTTGTATTCAACTCCATTAAACGTGATAGATCATTATTGTTAAGGGCTTGTTCAAATTGTTTTATACTTTCAGTTAACTTCTTAATAATTTCTTCGGTTATCCTTTCAGTAGCCAAATAGGCTGCATAACTTTCAAGAACCGCCCTAATACCAAAGATTTCCTCAATATCTTCGGTAGTAAGGACTTTTACAATGCAGCCTCCTTTTGGTAAACGTTCAACCAATTCTTCTTGCTCAAGCCTTCTGATAGCCTCTCTTACTGGGGTCCTGCTCGTATTCATAAGCATAGATATTTGCTCTTCGACGATTCTCTGCCCAGGTTTTAATTCACCAATAACTATTGCCCTTTTTATTGCTTGATATACCCTATCTCCAACTGATTTTTTTCTTATAACAGGTTTTAGATAGGTAAAAGGGGCTAAAATATCTTTTTTCCTTTGCTTATCCATATCTGTATTGAACTCCATATTCTCCACGTGGATATTCCCAAGAAATTGCTCCATATATACATACAATCATACATGTTCCACACTCAAGGCACCCTGCATATTCTACTTGCATTTCAGATGTTTCTTCATTTAAAGAATATAAATGTCCTGGACAAGCATAGATACAAAACCTTTCTTTACATTCTTTGCAAATTTCTTGATCAAGTAATATATGACTTTTTTTATCATTTTTTATCGCATTGATAGCAATCTTTTCCTCTATCTTCATTCTTATATCTTCCTCATCAAAAGAAAATCCTTAATTCCTTTCATGTTAAATAGATTTTTCTTTGTTATCGTAGAAAGTGTCTTAAATATTCTCTCTTTTGGTATATTGTTAAATGTAAAGAGCTTCTCTAATAAAGAACAGATAAGGCTTGGGTAGAAATTATAGAATCTCGGGTTTTCCAGAACATTCTTAGAATGTCTAAAGGTTTGCATATCTTTGAAAAGAAAACTTTCTTTAAGAAGTTTTTCATATTCTTTTAAAGTTTCTTTACTCGTATCACCTTTTTTAAGGGCTTTAAAAGCAACCTCGGCTGCCATTACTCCTGAAGCAATAGCGAATTCCATTCCTCTAACTGTAATTCCCATGTTTAATGAGAAACCAGCCGCATCACCAACAACCATAATTCCATCTCCATATAATTTTGATAAATTGTTTATCCCTCCTTCAGAGATAACATGCGCTGAATATTCTTTTATCTCAGCATCCTTGATTAGAGGGTTGATTTCAGGGATTTTTTCAAACTCCTCAATAAGCCTAAAAGCTTCTATCTTTGGATCTTTTTTCATAAAGGATTCCAAACCTATAACCAACCCTAAAGATAAAGTATCCTTATTGGTATAGAGAAATCCGCCTCCAAAGATCCCTTTTGTAATTGAACCAACAAAAAGATTAGCCGCACCTTGATTAGTTAATAATCCAAATCTATCCTCAATGAGCTTCTCATTAAGAGCTAATACCTCTTTAATTCCAACAGCATAATTATTTGGATTTAAAGGTTTTCTTAATCCTGCTTTCTGCGCCATAAATGAAAGAACACCATCTGCTGCTATAACAATATGAGCTAAAATCTCTTCATCACCTACTTTTACCCCTACTACTTTATTACCATCTTCAAATAAGAGATCATCAACCCTCTTTTGAGGAATAACAAAACCTCCTTTTTCTATCACCTTGTCAGCTACCCATTTATCAAATCTTGCCCTAAGCAGGGTACAACTATGATAAGGTTTTTCATCCCATTTTTTTGATGTAAACTCCAAAGATGTTGACCTTCCATTATCTATAAAGGTGAGTATCTCTTTTGTTACATGCCTTTCAAAAGGTGCTTCATCAAAGATATCAGGCAATAAGTCTCTAATTGGGGATAGATATATACGCCCACCTGTAACATTTTTACTTCCGGAGAAATCACCCCGCTCAATTAATATTACCTCTTTTCCTTTCTCAACTAAATTATAGGCGGCACTAAGCCCAGCCAGCCCACCTCCTACTATAACTACATCTACTTTTTCCATTTTTTACTTTCCCAGTCTTTTTTTAAATTCTTCAGTCATTACTGGAAGTACTTCAAATAGATCAGCAGCAATTCCATAATCTGCATAGTTAAAAATAATAGCATTTGGATCCTTATTTATTGCTAAAATCACTTTTGATGTATCCATTCCCATAATATGATGAATTGCACCAGAAATCCCTGCTGCAATATAAAGTTTAGGAGAAACAGTTTTACCACTTTTTCCAACCTGTTCAGACTGATCCCTCCATTTGCTATCAACAACTGCACGTGAAGCACCTACACTACCACCAATTACTTCTGCTAACTCTTCAATGAGTTTGAAATTTTCTGGGGCTTTAAGACCTCTACCACCTGAAACAACTATATCTGCCTCTGTAATATCAACCTTTCCTTTTTTTGGTTCTGTTACTTCAATAGATTCTGTCTTGACAATCTCATCAGGGATATCTACTTCCTGTATGATTATTTCAGCATCTTTATCAGCTGGTGATTCAATTGGAAAAGAGTTAGGACGAATCGTAGCAACAATAGGTTCTGTTTTAAAGGATAGTTCAGTAATAACCCTTCCCCCAAAAATTGGGCGAATTAATTTAATAGGTTCTTGCCCCCAGTCTATTGAAGTGCAATCAGAAGCAATTCCTGTTGAAAGTAATACAGCAAGCCTTGGAAAGAAATCCCTTGCCATTAATGTAGCACCTGCCAAAATCATTGCAGCATTATTATTCTTTGCATATTCAGACACCACAAATGAGAAAGCTTCAGGAGTGTAATGTTCAAGATATGTATTTTTGAAATGTATTATCTTATCTGGATATCTTTTGATCCTATCAAAAACCTTTTCATCTAAATTTCCTAAAAAGATTGCGGAAAAATTCCATCCTTTATCATTAGCAATCTTTCTACCTGTGCTTAAAAGTTCGATAGAAACCTTCCTTGGTTCATTATCTTTTTGTTCTACAAACACAATTATTTCTTTTGCCATTTTTGTCTCTCCTACTCCTTTAAAGAATTCTTTCAACCTCCATAAGAATCCTCACAGCTTCTTTTGCTGCTTCTTGAGGCTCTCCTTCAATCATCTTAACCTCACGCCTTTTTGGAGGAGGCAAATATCGTTCGATCTTTATTTTTGCACCTTTTTCCCCAACTTGTTCTTCTGATAAGCCTAACGCTTTAGCATCCATTTTTGGGATTTGAGATTTCATTGCTTTCATTACACCTGTGATAGGAGGTACCCTTGGTTCATTTAAACCTTTTTGTGTGGTTAAAAGAGCTGGAAGGGGCACTTTAACGACCTCTTTTCCGCCCTCAATCACTTTATCCACAACTACCATATTATCATCTGTTTTTACCTCTAAACGAGTAATCTCACCTACATGTGGAATACCAAGAAATTGTGCTACCATAGGACCAACTTCTCCTGCATCATCATCAAGGGCTTGTTTTCCTGCTAATATTAGATCATAGTCTGATTTCTCTATTGCTTTGCTTAAAACAAAAGCCGTAGAGTAACCATCGCTACCTTCAAAGTTAGGGTCTTCTAAAAGAAGAGTTTCATCAACACCCATTGCAATTGCCTTTCTAAGAACTTCTGTTGTTTTAGCTCCACCTAAACTTATTACTTTTACTTTTCCCCCATTTTTTTCCCTAATGCGAATAGCTTCTTCTACAGCAAACTCATCAAAAAAATTCATGGTAAATTTCTGCTCTACTTCTAAGCCTTTACCATCCCCTTTTACCTCCACAATAGCTTCAGGATCTGGTACCTGTTTTACAAGGACAATAATATTCATTTATTACCTCCCAATTAGATTTTCTATATTTTTCCTATAACTGAGCGACCAATAAAATCCTTTAATATTTCATGAGTTCCACCACCATAAAGTAAAAATCGTGCATCCCTTAGATGGCGTTGTGGGCGGTATTCATGAGCGAAACCATTAGCGCCCCAAATCCTTGTAACCTCATCTACTACTTTAAGGCATGTCTCTGTTGCAAACATCTTTGCCATAGCAGCTTCTTTACGACAGGGGAGACCTTCCTTGATCAACCATGCCGCATAATAAACCAACAATCTACTTGCTTCCATCTCAGTAGCCATATCAGCAAATTTTGCCCTTATTAACTGATATCTTCCAATCGGATTACCAAAAGCCACTCTCTTTCTTGCGTATTCAAGTCCTTCCTCATAAGCAGCTCTTGCAATGCCTAAAGCCATAGCCCCAGTCATAACTCTAATCTCGTCCAATATTTCTCCCACATAAACAACACCTTTCCCAAGCTCATCACCTAAGAAATTCTCCTCAGGAATCCTAACATTATCCAACACCAATTCCCCTGTTATAGCCCCACGGCAACCAAGTTTACTCAATCTTTGTCCATAAGAAAGACCTGGAGTCCCTTTTTCTACCAGGAAAAAATTCAAACCTTTCATCCTCAATGACGGATCAGTTGTTGCTAATACTGTTGCAAAATCTGCAATAGGACCATTAGTTATCCACATCTTTGTTCCATTTAAAACCCATTCATTTCCATCTTTAACCGCTGTAGTTCTTGTTGCACCCAAATCAGAACCAGACTGATCCTCTGTAAAACATATAGTAGCAATCTTTTCACCTCGCATAGCAGGTAGCAAGCATCTTTCTTTTATAGCATCACTACCAAAGCGATAAACAAAATATGTCCCCATAAGAATGTTCATAATCACACTTTGGGCGAAACCTACCGAGCCTCTGGTGATTTCTTCATAAAATATCATTGCAGTAACTGGATCGGCATTCATACCACCTATCTCTTCTGGATACCTTAACCCTAAATAACCCAATTTTGAAAATTCCCTCCATAAATCCCACGGAAATTCATCCTTTTCATCGATCTCATCTGCTTTAGGTACTATCATCTTATCCACGGTTTCTGCAATAGTTTTCCTAAAGAATTCCTGCTCTTCGGTAAGCCTAAAATCCATATCTCCCTCCTTTTTAAGTATCTAACTTCATATCGCCTCTTTTAATCTTTCTCTTGCTATTATGATCTTTAATATTTCTGATGTTCCTCCCCCAAAAAGGAGAAATCTTGCATCTCTAAAATAACGTTGGGCATTATATTCCTTTGCGATGCCATAAGCACCATGAATTCTTGTTACTTCATCAACAACAAATGAGGCTGTTTCAGTTGAATAGAATTTTGCCATCGCTGCTTCCTTATAATGTGGTCTACCCTGGTCCTTTAACCAAGCTGTATAATAGGTGAGAAGCTGACTATTGGTAATTTTTGTATCCATTTCTGCTATCTTTTCCTGTATAAGTTGAAATTTACTAATAGGCCTCCCAAAAGCCTCCCTTTCCTTTGCATATCTAATACCTGTCTCAAATGCACTTTTAGCAAGACCCAAACCTAATGCTGCCATCATTATCCTGATCTCGTTTAATATCTTTTCAAGATAGATTACACCTTTACCTTCTTCACCTAAAAGATTTTCTTTAGGAAGATAACAATTATCAAAGATAAGTTCTGCTGTATTAGCCCCTTTTGCAGAAATTTTTTCAATCTTTTGCCCAACCGAAAAGCCTGGTGTTCCCTTTTCTACCAAAAAAAAAGCCAAACCATTGATCCTTTTTGATGGGTCAATACTTGCTACAACTGTAACAAAATCTGCGACAGCTCCATTGGTTATCCACATCTTCCTTCCATTTAATATATACCCATCACCTTCCTTTTTTGCATAAGTTTGTATGCTCCCTAAATCTGATCCGCAATTAGGTTCAGTAAAAGCAATTGTGCCAACCTTTTCTCCCTTTATGGCGGGGATCAAACACCTTTCTTTTTGCTCTTTAGTACCAAAACTATGGATAAATTCAGTACCCATAAGACATTGCATGGTTGTAATAGCAGCAAAGCCCATAGAAACTCTGGCTAATTCCTCAGCAAAAATAGTAAAGGTTATGCAATCTGCATTCATACCCCCAATTTCTTCAGGATAACGGATGCCAAAATAGCCAAGCCTCCCAAATTCTTTAAAAAGATTCTCAGGGAAGCCCTCCTCTTCATCTATACGCGAAGCATGAGGAAGAACCAGTTTTTTTAATAGATCTGAGACTCTTTCTCTAAAAAATTTATGATCTTCGGAAAATTCAAAATTCATCTGTAAAGTCCTATCAAATCTCTCATACCGCTCTATAAATATTTTTTATTAAAGATTAAAAACTTGGAAAATTATCAACAATAATGATTAAAATTATAAAAAATAAGGGACATTCTTTTTTATATTCAGGCTGACGTAGTCTGTTTGAAAATAATTAGTCTACTTTTCAATATCGAGTAGTTAATAAATAGCATTCTTATATCTATAGTAACTACTCTTTCAGGATCTCTTTTATTAAGCTGTTAGCAGCCATGTAAAGATCAATCTCTCTTTTTATAACCTTATCAACAATTTGCTGAAATGTTCCACTATTAATTAATTTTTCAGAAACTTTTTCCATTAGGATTTCTTTAAGAAGTGATAAAATTAAACCTTTAGCTTTTTTACTTTGCAACTCTTCAAGCTCGCTTTGTTTTTCAAGATATTTTTTGTGCTCACTAATAGCATCTATTAATCCATCGATGCCTGTTTTATCTTTAGCAGAAACTAAAAATAAGCGAGGAATCCAACTCTTTTTATTATCAATATTGCTCATCGTTATATAAGCAGAAAGACTTCTAAAAGCCTCTTTTGCACCTTCAAGATCGGCTTTATTAATAACTACTATATCACCTAATTCTACTACCCCAGCCTTAATTAACTGTATATCATCTCCAAAATCTGGAGAAAGAACTGATATTACAGTATCAGCTAAATAGAATATATCCTTTTCACTTTGTCCTACCCCAACACTTTCAATAATAATGATCTCTTTGCCTAAACCTTCAAGTATATATACTGCTCCAATAGTTGCCTTAGCCAACCCTCCACCATATCCTCGATTTGCCATTGATCTAATAAATATTCCAATTTTTTCTGCTTCTTTCATTCTAACCCTATCGCCAAGAAAAGCGCCTTTGTTATGTATACTGCTCGGATCAACAGCAATAACACCAATCTTCTTATTCTCTTTAGCAAACCTCAGTGCTATTTTATCTATAAGAGTGCTTTTCCCAGCGCCAGGAGGACCTGTTATCCCTAAAATATAGGCTTTCCCTGTATACGGAAAAATGGACTCTACTGCTTTAAACCCTGCCTCGGCTCCATTTTCAATAAGGGAAATAAGCCGAGCAGCACTTTTCTCATCACCTTTTAGAAGCTTTTCCACTAAATTCATTAAATAATTCTATTCTCCTTTAGTTCCTGGATTTCAGCTTTTGAATAACCTAAAGACTTCCCATAAATTTCCTCATTATGTTCCCCAAAACGTGGAGGGAAAGACAAGGTTTGATCATTCTCTTTTAAAAAAGGAGTCATATAAGGTGGAGGAGGCATCCAGATTTGAGTTTTAGTTCTCGGATCAATTGAGGTTAAAAGAGCATCTTTAACATAAGGATCTTTAAGGACATCAGATACTGTATTAACCTTGGATATAGGGATAGTTGCTTTATTACATAGCTCTATCATCTCTTCGGTGCTTTTCTTTTTTGTAAATTCATTAATCATTTTATTTAGATTTTTTACATCAGCTATACGACCTGCATTTTTTTCATATTCAGGCTTATCTAATAATTCAAAACCAGGAAGTTTAGTAAAAGATTTCCATTGCCTGTCATTTCCAATTGCAATATAGACAAAACCATTATTCGTTTCATAAACCGATACAGGGGCAAAAAATTCATGAGTATTCCCTCTTCTTGTAATCTTTTTCCCAAATGATTTGGTTAATGTTATTGGAACAGTAAGCCATGATGTTGAGGACATAAACATTGAAACATCGATCCTTTCACCTTCGCCTGTTAATGATCTCTTGAGTAAGGCTTTCATAATCAAACCATAACAGTGCTCACTAGTACCCATATCTGGCAAAGGAATACCTAAAACCTGAGGGTCCCCTTCTGGTTCACCAGTAAGATCCATAAGTCCACTTCTTGCTTGAAGGATAGGATCATAGGCTGCTTCATTGCTTTGAGGTCCAAAACCTGTAACACCAAGCCAGAT
>Ga0164318_10006046_pt1 | contig 11737 bp, 10 predicted proteins | sample GuaBasSedimGuay9_FD_113734 | JGI IMG/M metagenome (GOLD analysis project Ga0164318, IMG submission 113734) | Subseafloor sediment microbial communities from Guaymas Basin, Gulf of California, Mexico - Guay9, Core 4571-4, 0-3 cm | ecosystem: Environmental > Aquatic > Marine > Hydrothermal vents... | reverse complement strand
GAGACCCTCCCGCAGGTTGAACTCAAAGGCGATTTATGCGCGGATTTGCCTTCAAAAACCGAGTGTTTTGGCATCGAAAAATGGCAACCTGCGGGAGGGTTGCCCACTTTCCAACTGAAATGAAACACACCCATATGAAAAGTACCTCATCGGACGTATTGGATCCACGCTTCCCCTAGAAAGGTTCGCTCCCCGGTGAGCGGATCGAACAGATTGCCAGTCGGATAGTGGTCAGCTGGATCGTCCAGGCTGTACCAGCACCACATCTGCACCAACCGATATCCATCAGCCGAATAGCCCAGTCCCGTGTCCGCAGCCGTCAAGAAAAAATCGAAGGTCGCCGTCATAAAGTCCGCCACCCGTTCGGGATGAAAACCGTACTCCGGCGGCATCAGAATGCCGTATTCCGAAACAATCAATGGGGCATCTCCAAATCCCCGATCCGCCATCCAGCGGCGAAAGTCGTAAATCTGCCGTCGGAAAATCTCCATGTTGCCGCTATCATTCACCTCGTATAACATCCCCTGGTTGTCCGGAATGCCCGGCGGGATGTCCACCCCCCACGATCCGCGCAACTCCTGCAAGATAAAGTTGTGAACGTTCCACACGTCCACCGGCATCTGGACGCCAAACCGAGCGTGATACGAAGCCAGTACCATATCCAGATAACGCATACGGAGCGGAGTGGGTTGAGAGACCCCACCAATGGCGACTTGAGCCGTCGGATCAGCGGTTTTAATGGCTGTATACGCATCGTGGTAAAGACGGGAATACGTGTCGGGGAGCACGTTGTCCTGCCACTTCACATCCGGCTCGTTGCCGATCAACCATAGAGAACCGGGGTTGGCCTGTGCAATGGCGGCGATCTCCTCGGCCGACGGACGAAGCACTCCTCCGCTGACCCGGACCATTTGGGCGTACAGAATGCCGTCAGGTCGAGCGGGGGCCGGCTGCACGCGCCAGTCCAGATACCAGCCCAACCGCAGCGGTGCAATGTCGTAGCGGGTGATGGGGCCGGTGGCGACGCCGATCCCCCACCGAGACCGCCCATGCCACGGCGCGACGGACACATCCGACGGCACAGACGGTGCGGCAGTGGGCATCTCCGTCGGGGTACTCACAGGTGCCTCCGTAGGGGGAGGCGGGGAAGGAGATGATGACGACGGCGGCGGCGGCGAAGTGGGAACCGGTGTTGCCGTCGCTCCCTCGACCAGCGCAGGAGTCGGTGAGGACGTGAGACGGGATGAGGTGGGCATCGCCGAGCCAATCTCCGAGCCCGAGTACGGAGACGACCAACGGGCCGGCGTCGGTGACGTGTACGGCCGGGAAGTCGGCGAGAGCAGGTCGGGTGGCACAGTCGGGATAAGCGGTTCGGGGGTGCGCGTCGGCGTAGGGGGCGCCGTCATCGTCATCGTCATCGTCACCATCGTTGCGGGCCGAGACCCCCACCCCACCCCACCGGACATCGCCGGGGCTGCCAATCCAACCAGCACCACCCCCCCCAGGATCAGAGCGATCCCCCCCCAGAACAACAAGTTACGTTTATCCACGCAGCCTCCACACGACCAACAACAGCAAACCGAGGAGGATCATCCCAATCCCCCCATAGAACAATGGGGATACACTGACGCCGGTAGTGACGCCACCGCCGGGGGAGGCGGAAGACGAATCCTCGGACGAAGTAGTCGGGCTGATCCCGACACCGCTGCTCTCGCTGGAGTTTGCCTCCGGCTCCATTGTATCCACCGGCTCAACTGGTTCCACTGACTCCACTGGCTCGACGAGTGAACCGCCCTCCGAAGACGGTGAAACCGTCGCAGAGGTGGAAAGTTCTGTGGTTCCGGCGCCGCCAGCCACCAGTGTCCCCTCCCCTGGCGTCAGAACCAACGAGGTAGGTGTGCTCTCCACAGTGACGTCGCTCGCCATCACCGTGACCGTTGATGGCAACTCTGGTGTGGACGATGGCGACGGCGATGGCGATAGCGTGTGTGTCCCGGCCACTCCAGGTGTGAAAGTAGCCAGCGGCGTGCCCGGTGTATCGGTGGCCGGCGGCTCTGAGGTCGGCGGTGGGTTAGTGGGTGGCGGGTTGGTAGGCGGCGGGTTGGTGGGCGGCGGAGCCGACGGTCGAGCAGTGGGGGTCAAGGTTCCCGGCGGGACCGTCTGCCGGTGCGGGGCCTGGCCCGGCGCAGCCCACAGGGTCGGGCCGGCCGTCAGCACCAGAGAGAGCACCACCAGCCCCACCACCAGGGAAACTCCCCAAAACCATCTCCTTTTTTGATGCATGTCACCTCCTCTTGAAAGACAGCGCAAACACCCGATCCCGACGCAATCTGGTGCGGTATATCACCTGATTAGCACTCACCGCCTGGGGAGCCGGCGTAGTTGTCATCAATTCAACCCCCTCCGGCAAACGGACGTGCACCGTGAGCGCATGGCCGACGGTACCGGCCTGTTTCTGCACCCGCAGAACATACCGGCCTGTATCACCGTCCCATTGTACCACATCCGCCGGAAGCGTCCAGGTGAATTGCCTGGTCTGCGTAGAGGAGGGAAGTACCAGGCCCAGGACGCCAAACACCACCCAGGGGCCTTCCTCAGCCGGCCAGATGCTGATGTCGCCGGCATAATCCTCGCCGGTGAGCAGGGCATCACCGGGCACAGGAATATGGGTAGCATCCAGCAGATGGCTCCCGGCCGCTGCGTAGACGCGGATGTAATCCCAATAACAACGGTTCATCATATCCTCGTACACCGCGCCGTAGTGAGGGGCGTGCTGACATGGCCCCACGAGTTGACCGGTATGAGTGTAGTGCAGGGTCAGCGTCGCTACCGGCGGCGACGAATGCAGGTCCACTTCGTAGGTCAATGCTTCCGCCACCCGTGCATTGACCTTATTGTATCCCATATTGGTATCCAACACCATCAAAAAGTCACGGGCATCAGGGTCGGGGCACAGTGAGCCATCCCATCCCTGGCTGGCCAACAGAGAGGCTGCCTCCGGATGACGAAGGTAGACGAAGATATGTTTTTCGTCCAAAAGCGACCACATGGTTTGGGCCAACTTTACCCAATCCACATCGCCTCCCTCGATCCGCTCCCAGGCCGCATGGGCCACAGTGCCCATGAATGATTTCCGTTGGCTCCACCACCCACCAGTCGTCTGACCATCCTCCGGATTCCATACCTCCCGGATGTACGAAAGGATCGTCTCTCCGGTGACCGGTTCCCCTGCGTCGCTCAGGCCCAACGGTCCAATCGCCCCCACCAGTTTCTGGAGCGCCCACTGATCGAGCGCGATGACACCATCAATCGTCGCCGGGCGGGATTCGGCCGGATTGGGCCGGTAGAGCGGAATGGCGGTCTCCATAGCGGAAGGAAAATCGGGGGACCAGTTGGCATCCCGGAAGACCCACAGAGTGATACCCATGAAGCGCTGGATCGGCTCCGGCGGCGTGGGGTACGGGAGCGTGAAATCGTCTACCGCGTAACTATCCCGGAACGTCATCGTGACCAGTTGTCCGCTCTGGATGTGCACCTCCCCCACCCCGCTGATGAATCCACCGCCGGCCCGCAGTTCGTCCTCGTTGACGGCCAACGCCAGATAGGTACGGGGGCCATCCATCCCCAATAGATCGGGGGCGATGTAGGCCGCTGAAAGCCCGGCTTCCAGCAGCGGCAGCCCCTGGTCGAGTAGAACGACTTTTCGCGCCAACCGGGGAGAGAGTGTCTGGACGTCCACCTGCGCCCAGGCGGATCGAGCAAGCTGTGTGGCCGCCAACGCCTGTTCGATGACCGGGCGAGCGTCGGCCAACAGGCGCACCAACTCCTGTGGGGAGATTCCTTCACGGCTCGAGTCATCGCTGAAGGCGGCCAGGGTCGGGCCAAATGTGTCGCACATCAGGCTGCCGGCCTCCGTCAGGCCATCCCCCACGGTTAACAAATAGGGTGCAGCGGCCAGATCCCCACCGACCACCGGCAACCATCCCAGGGACGGCCCTACCTGGGCCAGGCCGCCAGCCTGTCGGTTGAGCGCGACCAGGTGCTCGCGGGTGTCATGCAGCAAATCACACGCCGCCACCGGATCGAGCGTTTCGGGCGATTCCAGCAGTGCTTCCAACGCCACCAAGTCTTGCCACAGTGAGCGGCCTAGCCACGCCAATCGGATGCCCCATCCCAGGATGAAGGACATCCCCAAGACGAGAAACCCTATACCCAGCCATTTGGGCCACATTCCGGCCCGGTTGGACGAAAGGGCTACGGACATATCAATCTCATTTTCGATCTCGTTTTCGATCTCGTTCACGACCTCGTCCTCAATCTCGTTCACAACCCGGTTTCCATTCCCAACATTCCCGCCCCCGTTCCTAACTTCAGTTGGGTGCCGGAATGGGGATTCCGGCGCGGCAGCCCGCAAATCCACACGGCGACTGCCTCGAAAATAGGACTGCCGTCATCCTGATGTCCAGAGCACCGGCAAGATACGGATGAATCGGCCTATCCATCGCTATGCGCCCAGACGACCGGCCTTCCGGCCCGGATGGCGGCCTGCTCGGCCGAGAGCACCCCATTGCACGCATCCGTGAGAGTGGAAAGCCCCAACCGGACGCACGACATCCGTCTGTAATGCGGCTGCGTCCACAAGTCCACATCCAGCACGACGACATCTGGGCGTTGCCCCAGGGCGCTCTGGAGATACCACAGGACGAACGTGTGTCCATCCTGATCCGTCAGCACCACGGCCTCTTGCGGAGCCTGACGCAACGTCCACTCGGCCCACACCACTGCCCGGCGATCCTCATGGAGATCCATCTCCGGCCCAAACAGCGCGGCCTGGAGCACAGGGAGCAACAGAAGCAGAAGCAGACCAACGGCACGCGGCACATGAGGGCCTAACCACCCGACGATTTGCTCCCACCCGCTCCCCAGCCACAATGCCATCAGCGGCAAGGCAGGCAGCAGGTAAACCAGGGAATCGGTCGTGTCGTACCCCAGCGCGTACAGGCTGATCGCGCCCCATGTGACGGTCGAAGCCACGGCCCACAGACGTCCCCGGCGGTCTTCTTCCTCTTCTTGCCCCTGCCACAGGTGGAGCCAGCCGCTCACCATCGCCAAAGCCCCTGGCGGCGTGAACTGCCGAACCAGCAGGCCGATCCAGGCCCACACCCGCTGCGGCCAGGCGGAAAGTGACAAGCCGAATATGTAATGCCGGTACATCTCCCCGCTGACAAACGCCCACCAGCCGGACAGCGTGCGGAGGTCGCCCCACGGCGAGGGAACATTCCGCCGAACCCACAACACAGGCCCGTACAGGAACCCCCAAGTCGCCAGCGCCCATAGCCCCGCATGGAACAAGAAACGGCGGTCGCCAGAACGGCGGCCTCCGCTAGCGGCCCATGTTACCAGAGGTAGCAAAAATAGCAAGGTGGGATGGACCCCCAGGCCCAGCCCCCATGCAAGACCCACTGCCCAGGTCGGTGCGTTGCGCCGGATCAGCCACAAAGTCAAAGCAGTGAAGCAGGCAGCCGTGGTGTACACTTCCGCGATCAGCGCCTGAGACCAGAAAAGCGGCGCCAGTCCCAGGCACAGGCCGGCCACCACTGCTGGCAGCGAGCGGCGAAAGGTCGTCGTAGCGGTCATCGTCACGAAAACAGCCGCACCGACGGCCATCGTAGCGCTCATCAGGTTGAGTCGCCAGGCCGGATCAGATGGAAGCAACGGGAGCGCCAGAAAAAGTTTCCCCAGGATCAGATACGTGGGGAATCCCGGCGGATGGGGAATCCCACCCGTGACGACGGCCGTCGCCAGGTCGCCGCCATCGGCGCCATCGTGCGCCCACGTCAGGCCTGGCGCCATAGTGGCCAGGTAGACAGGCAACAGGATCAAGCCCACGAGCAGCGCCCCAAGCCACAACCGAGACAGGGATACGGGAGCATCCGGTCGGCTCATCGGGCCTTTTCCCACGTCACAGGCTGCCTGTTGGTCACATACCGCCAGAAGCCGACTATAGCCGCCAGGTTGGTGAAACAAAAGTAGAAAATCGCTTGTAGCAGACGGGGAGGCGTTCCCTGCCGCGCCCACACGTACCCCACCAGCGCCGCCAGATAGAAGCCGGTCTGTCCCCACAGGAGCAGGCGGTAGAACGGCTGCCCGCATAGGATCAGGTTCGTCCCGTAGATGATGGGCAACAGAAACGGGGTAACGAGCCAGCGGAGCACACGGTGGGAAATGTACTGCCAGGCGATCCGTCCCCGGCAGGGGCTCATCAAACCGGGCAACCAGCAGATGGATTGGATGCCTCCGGCAGCGATGCGCACCCGTCGCCGCCAGTCACCAAGCATGGACGGAGAGGGCGGTTCTATGGCAACGGCAGCCGGTTCGTAGACTACCCGGTAGCCCTGTTCCACCAGCCGCAGGGAGATCACAAAATCGTCAAGCAGCGTATTGGCAGGAGGTGGCTCGAATCGCTCCCGCCGAATGGCAAACAATTCTCCGGCGGCCCCCATCACCGAACTGATCACACTGTCGCACCGCTTCAGGAAAGACTCATACCGCCAGTACAGCCCCTCCCCTCCCCCCAACACGCGCTTCTCCCCGGCCACTCCGGCGACGGTGGGATCGGCGAAGTGCGGCACGATGGCCTGTAACGCGCCCGGCGTGACCATCGCGTTGGCGTCGGTCATCACCACAATGTCTGTGGTCAGCAGAGGCATCACGCGATTGATGGCCGCCATCTTGCCCTGGCGTTCCGGTTGATGATAGAGCCGCACACCCCGGTCGGCATACCGCGCCACGATCTCCGGGGTTCCATCGTCGGAGCCGTCGCTGACGACGACCACCTCCAAGCGGTCAGGGGGATAGGTCAGCGCCAGGCTGTTCTCGATCTTGGCGGCAATGACGGCCTCCTCGTTGTAGGCCGGGATCAACACCGCCACGGAAGGCAAGTCGGACTCCACCGTCCGCACCCCGTCCGCCGGACGAAGAGAGCGCACACGCCGGGCCAGCAAGCCGATCAGCACGGGATATCCCCCAAAGGTGTAGACGACGAGCGCCACAGCGCACCAGAACAATCCCTGCCAACCGCTCATCGTCCGTTCCTCTCCAGACGGGAGGGCGTGACGCCAACCCGCCAGGCCAACGCCCCACCCCATGCCATCGGCACGACGACCGAGATCAGGTGTAACAGGACGGCGTATACCACAGCAGTCGCCTCATCTACGTTGGAGACCATCAGCACTTGGACACACAGGTAGTGGAAGACTCCCACCCGGCCCGGCGAGGATGGGACGGCCACCCCCACTTGCAGCACGACGAGCAGAAACAGCGCCGTCAGGAAAGCGGGGGGTTCGCCGACGGCCCCCAGCAATACCGCATTGACGGCCCCATAGAGCGCCCAGATGGCGACCGAGTATGCCAGGACGGAGAGTAGCCGGGCAGGCTGGCCCAGCGCGTCCAGGCTGGCAAGAGCCTGTCCGCCCGCTGTAGCCAGCTTCGACAACACTGGCCGGGGCCAGCGCTGAGCCAGGCTCACAAGCAGACGGGCAATGACGCGACGCAAGGTCACCATCGCGACGACGGCCGTCAGGGCGACGGCCGCGGTTCCGATCAAGGTCTCCCCCGACCCTCGCCACCAGGTCGGCAAGGCCGCCTGGGAAAGCAACCAGATGGTCAAGGCCGTCAACATCACCAAATCGAGTGCCACCTCGGCTCCCAGCGTCCCCAGGGTGTAGGCAACGCCAATCTGCCCTCCGTCGCTCCTCAGATTGTCGCCGACCAGCGCAGCACGGGCCAGGTCCCCCAGTCGGGTGGGAGTTAATACGTTGATCGCCTGGCCAATCAGCAAGGCAACGAGGGCGGACGATGTGGAAGGGCGGGATGTGGAAGGAAACATCCTCTGCCAACGGAGCGTCCGTAGGCCAACGGTAGAGAGGTTGAGCAGCAAAGCAAACAGAACCAGGCGAGAGTCGGCATGGCGACCTATCTGCCATACGTCTCGCCAATCCACTGTGATCACCAGCCAGGCGACACAAACCAGACTGAGCAGGATGCCGGCCCACCGTCGGAGGGAAGCGAAGCGCGATGACGGCCGGGATGATTTCGAGGTCGTATCCGAGAGATGCACTGTCAATAGGCCCCCTCGCCTCGCAGAACGGCGCCAACCGTCATCCACAAAATGCGCAAGTCAAGCCACAGGGACCAATTGCGGATGTAGTACAGGTCGTCTTCGATGCGCAGGGCGTAGTCGGCCCGGTTGCTCCGCCCGTTGACCTGCCACCAGCCGGTCATTCCTTGGGGGACGGCGAAACGTTTGCGGTGCTGTGGCTGGTACTGGGCCACCAACCAGGGCAGCTCCGGGCGTGGGCCGACCAGGCTCATCTCCCCTCGCAAGACATTGATGAGTTGCGGCAATTCATCAATGCTGAAGCGCCGCAGGATGTGCCCCACGCGGGTAATGCGGGGGTCGTCGGGCCGCTTGAGGAAGACCGGAGGGCCATCCCCGTTCCCTCTTGCCAGGGTCTGTTCCAATGCTTCGGCCCCCTCGATCATCGTGCGAAACTTCAACATCAGAAAGGTTCGCCCCCCTTCCCCGGCGCGGGCTTGACCGATGAAGACCGGGCCAGGAGAATCCAACCGGATCGCTACAGCAGCCAGGAGCATTATCGGGGAAAAGAGAATCAAGGCCGCACCACCGACGATCAGGTCGAAGAGACGCTTCAGGACCCGGTCAGGCCCTTCGATGACCGGCTCACGCAGGCCAATAAGGGGAATGCCGGCCAGTTCCTCCACGGAGGCCCGAATGAAGACCAGATCGAAAATGTCCGGGACGAGGCGTACATTTACCGGTAAGGCCTGAAGGCGCAACACAATGCAACGGGTCCGCTCCTGGGCCTGAGGGGGCAACGCCAGCAGGACCTCATTCACCCGCTGCGCCGTCACGATGGTCTCGATCTCGTCCAGGGCACCCAATACCGATCGGCCGGCAATGGTGCGACCCTGCTTGTCGGCATCATCATCCACATATCCGACCAGCCGTATGCCGGTCCAGTGATATGTCGCCAGTGCTTCCCCTAACTCGCGTCCCAGCACGCCGGCCCCCACGATCAACACACGCCAGGGGGTGTTCAGGAACCGCCCCCACCGGCTGCGCAGTCCATAGCGCAACACCACTCGCCAACCTATCAGAAAGAGCACATCGAGGAGGTAGAAATAGAAGAACAACAGGCGTGAGAACTCACGAAAGAAGAGATAAGCAATACCGGCGAAGATCAGGGCCGACCAGGTGATAGCACTCCAAACCACCTGGAAGTCATCCGGATAGCGCATAGTATGAGCGGAGTCGTAGACCCGCAGGGCGAAGAAGGAGACACCCCAAATGGCGGGAACCAACAGGTAAAAACCCGGCCCAAACGCCAACGGTTCATCCAGGTAGATGCCGAACGGGAGAGCCAGACGTAACCAACGAGCCACATAGAGGGCCAAGGCCGTCAACCCCATATCGGCGCACAGGAGGATCACCCCCAGGCGAGTTCCCACACGTTTGAACATCCCCCTCACCCGTCATACCGACTACCGATGTTCCGCCTTCCATGTTCGCCAGGCCACCCAAACCTGCCAGGCATTCAACAAAGCGAGTAAGGCCCACAGTCCCCGCTCCCACCAGCGATGGCCCAACAAAGCCAAACTCACACTGATCAACGCCATGCCGGCGGACAACCAGGCTTGACAGTCCGGCGCGGCCAGGCGAGTGCGCAGGCGTTCGCCCCGTTGCAGCGCATCGTAGCGGAAGAAACTGAGAGCGGCCAGGATCAGCGCGGCCCCCAGTACCCACAGGGCGTTGAATGCAACACCGACCCAATCAATCATCTCAGCCATGCGTCACCTCGGCTTCGAATTCCCCATCGCCGACCTGGACGCGGAGGAGATCCCCGGCAGCGACCTGTTCCACCGAGCGCACCACGTCCCCGGTATCCCGCCGGTACACGATAGCATAGCCGCGTTCCATCGTTCCGATGGGACTGACGGCTTTCAGGCGACCCGCCAATCCCCTCACCCGTTCGCGGTGCAGGGCCAAGCGATGACGCAGAAGCGTCTCGGATCGGGAAGATAGTTCGTCCACGCGCTGGCGGGACTGGGCCAGTCGAGACAAGGGGGAAAGATGCTCCAGGGTGCGGGCATAGATATTCAGGGTTTGCCGATGGCGGGCCACCATCTGGGCCACTGTAGCCGTCAGAGCCGCGCCGAGTTGCGCCACGTACGTCCGTAACTCCCCACGGTCTGGCACGGCCAACTCGGCGGCCGCTGAGGGAGTCGGCGCACGCACATCGGCGGCAAAATCGGCCAGGCTGTAGTCGGTCTCGTGACCCACTCCACAGATTACCGGATGACGAGCAGCGGCGATGGTCCGAGCGACGCGCTCATCGTTGAAGGCCCACAAGTCTTCCAGGCTGCCACCGCCGCGCGCGACGATGATGAGGTCCACATCGTCACGCCGATTCAGGGCTTCCAGTGCAGCCACGATCTGCTCAGGCGCTTCTTCCCCTTGCACCTGGGTCGGCGCCAACAATACTTCGGCCAACGGATAACGCCGTCGAAGCACGTTCAGAATGTCCTGTAAGGCGGCTGCAGTCGGCGAGGTGACAACACCGATACACCGAGGCATAGGGGGGAGGGGACGTTTTCTCTCCGATGCGAATAGCCCTTCGGATTCCAGCCGCGCCTTAAGCCGTTCGAATGCCAGGTAGAGCGAGCCGGTACCGGCCGGTTGGAGGCGATCCACATACAGTTGATACCGCCCCCGCAACTCGTAGACACCAACCCGTCCGTGGGCCAACACCTGATCACCGTCTGTCGGCAGGAAGGTGTGCTGTCGGAGCACATTACGCCACATCACACAACCGATTTCGGCACCGGCATCCCTGAGGGTGAAGTAGGCATGCCCCGAGGAGGCTTGTCCGAAGTTGGAAACCTCACCTTCGACCCACACGTCTGCCATAACCGGATCTTCTTCGATCAACCCTCGAATGTAACCGGTCAATTGACTGACGGTATACGGTTGGGCCTGGCTAACCGGGCGGACCTGGGCAAACAGGGAGAGTTGTTCAGGCATCGTGGGGGTATGATAACGCAGGGATAGCTATATGTCAAGCTCACTCCCGACATTTTGACCCTCCCGCAGGTTCAGAAGCGGTTTGGGGGCATTTTGTGCAACTGACGTAATTTCAAACCTGTGGGAGGGTTACCGATCAATATGTCGGGTAGTGAATGTGTCAAGTGTAAATCCCTGCCCCCCAGCCATGTTCAGGTCACACTTCGCTCACAATGGCACGAAACTCGTCGAACGGGATGGCGGTCAACGTTTGGGTATTGCCGGCCCCGAAAGTCTGGGCCAACAGAGCGACCTTGGTGGCCGTCCGGGCGTCGGGCGCTTCGAAGATATGGAGGAAGTCGTAAGCCCCCAGCAAAGCATAACTGGCGACACGCTTGACTTCGGGACATTCTTGAGCCAGCTTTTGCTCGAACTCCCGATCCATCTGGAGCATTGTCTTGACTTCTCCGGGGTTCCGCAACGACACTTTAGTCAACAGGATAAACGTGGCCATTTCAGGAACTCCTTGTGAAGTGGTAAAAGTGAACTGGTAAAGTGAATTGGGTGAAAGAAGGTGAGGTAAGCAGTTACGATCCTTCTTTACTACCCGACACCTGACCGCAGATGACGCAGATTCACCGCAGATTGTCGCAG
>Ga0164318_10006045_pt1 | contig 11738 bp, 10 predicted proteins | sample GuaBasSedimGuay9_FD_113734 | JGI IMG/M metagenome (GOLD analysis project Ga0164318, IMG submission 113734) | Subseafloor sediment microbial communities from Guaymas Basin, Gulf of California, Mexico - Guay9, Core 4571-4, 0-3 cm | ecosystem: Environmental > Aquatic > Marine > Hydrothermal vents... | reverse complement strand
TTTTCGCTTGCCTGTTTCCAATTATAGTCCAAACCGCTTATGGTGTAATCAATGCCAATCGCGCTCGGATTCGACTAGTTGAAAGAATGGGGTTTGATCAGTGGAAGGTTCTGGTCAAGATTGTCTATCCTGAGGCCTTGCCGTACATCTTCGTTGGCTTGAGAAATGCTCTTTCTTTATCCATAATCGCTGCCGTGGTTATCGAGATGATGATGGCAGGTTGTGTTGGCCTAGGGTATTCGATATTCAACGCTTATCAAGTATTCCGCATATCGGAGATGTATGCTTATATCATTGTCACTGGATTGCTAGGATGGGGGGTTAATAGATTGTTCCACGTATTTGAGCGCAGGAAATTGCACTGGGTAGGGTGGTAGAGTCCTGTAGAGAGGTGCTTCCAGTGAAAGCAGCGGAACCCATAGCAAACAGCCATCCTCGCTTCTTGCAAAGTATCGGGGAGTTGATCCGATGGCAAGAGTGGTACGATTCCAAAGTCCCGCTCCTCTTTGTCTGTTTCTATCATCTGTGCTTGGTCGAATCTCCACCTACGGATCTGGTGCTTCCCAAATTCGCTGTTGTAACGGGTTTTGCCAGTTTGTATCTGGCTTTTGGGTACTACATCAACGATTTCAGTGACCGGGAGGGTGATATTCTCGCAGGCAAGAAGAAACTGATAGCTCATCTGCCTGACCAAATTGTCATTGGATCCTTGTGCTTACTTGGATTAGCAGGAATGGCAATTCCGTTCACCCAGGTTCATGATTACCCTTTAGCAGTGTGGCTGGCTGGAGTTGCTTATTTCTTTGCGATTTTCTATTCGATGTCGCCTATCCGGTTTAAGGAAAGAGGTGTATGGGGCCTGGTAGTTTCTGCGACGGCTCAACGTTCTCTCCCTGTGCTTTTTGTGTTTGCCATCTTTAATCACTTTGCGTTGGATACCTGGCTGTTCTTCCTGCTTTTTTGCCTGATTGGTGTTCGTTGGATATTGGTACACCAGCTAATAGATCTGAAAAACGACCTCAAGGTCGGGACTCGTACATTCACAACGAGGTTGGGATGCAAGCGAACCAAACATCTACTTTGTGGCCTAATCTTTCCTCTGGAAGTGACTTTCTTGGCTGTTCTGTGGGGATGGCTCATTATCAGAATCCCCAGTTTGTGGACGCTGCCACTTGGGTATCTGATCATTGTTGCTATCAACTGGGTTCTCTGGAAGGGTATTGATACGCCCTATAGTTTTACCTCTTATGGTCGTCTGCCACTTTCGGATTTTTACTATGCTTACTGGCCTTTAGCGTTGGCGACTGTTTTAGCCCTGCAACGACCGATATTTTGGCCGATACTGGGATTTAATGTGCTGTGGCAGGGAAACTATCTGTTTAAAAAAGGCAAAACAGCCATTCATCTATTACGAGTCAAGTTGGGATTGGTAGAACAGCGATGTACTCACTGATTGGATAATCCTCGCCAGGAAGAATTGGAGGACATCTAGTACTGCGCGCATTTTCAAAAGGGGTGGAGGTGGATTCAACTTCTTCAATGTCCCAAATGCTGGCTTCTATGCACGGCCGAACCCAGCTTTTACGCCGAAGGTGACTGAGGGCCGGGAAGATATGATAATGAGATGGGGGGAGTTTCTGCTGTATCTATATGTGCGGCTGGTGCGCCCCGAGCGAATGCCCTGTTTGCCTCTTACCATTCATTTAGAAACGACAACCCAGTGCAACCTGGCCTGTACAATGTGTCCCAGGACTTTGGCCCTGAGCCGCGCCAATAGCCAGAACAAGAACCACTGGCACAGGAATCTATCTCTGGAGCAATTCTCTGCGGTTTTGCACCAGTTTGACAGGCTGCGCTGCATTCGGCTTCACGGCCTTGGAGAGCCTCTGATGAACCCAGACCTGATCGCCATGGTATCGCTAGCGAGTGCTCAGGGCATTGAGGTAGAGTTCACAACAAACGCTGTTCTTCTTTCTCCTGCCGTAAGCAAGAACCTAATTCAATCTGGCCTTTCACACCTGACCGTCTCCCTAGATGGCGCTACTGCCGGCACTTACGAAAAGATCAGAGTGGGGGCACAGTTCGACACCGTCGTCGAAAATGTGCGCCGAATGGTCGAAACAAAGGCGCGGTTAAACAAGAGGCATCCCATCCTGAGCATCAATATGGTCATCACCAGAGAGAACTTGCACGAGCTCCACGATTTGCTTCGACTGGCCAAAGACCTAGGTGCAACAGAAGTGCGAGCCTCGCCCCTTGAGCCACCAAGCCGGGAGCTGGCAGCTTGGGTGCCGGACCGCTCCGCGTGGTGGGAGGCCACTCGCCACGCTAGGAACCTGGCCTGGCAACTGGAGATTGCCTTCGAGGATTATGGCGCCTTCCACCAATCTCAAGACTCAAACTCGTCGCCAACCTATAGGGGTATAAGATGCACTCGTCCCTGGCTGGCTCCCTACATTCGGCTTGATGGGTACGTTACACCATGCTGTAATATCTCAGATTGGCGCGTCTTGGGGGGGCTAAATGTGTTTGAGAAGAACTTTCGTTCGATTTGGAACAGTGAACAGTTTAGACGGTTTCGCCGCCAGTTGAAACGAGGCCCTCTCCCGTCAATCTGCCGGCAGTGTCCGCTTGCTTGACTTAAGCAAATAGAAGAAGATGAAAAGAGATCCACGGTCTATTGCAGACAGAATTCTTGGCAGAATCATAGGGCTTGATCGGAGTTAGGACACTGCCCTATTTGGCATTCTGTATATGTTAGATAGTCGCAAGCGAAAACCATGGGAGGGCTTCTGGTGAATACGAATAACTCATCTGATCAGGCACCAAGTTATCTTGAGCAACTCTCCCTGTCAGTGCAGCACGATACACTGCTGGTCGCTCCTTTGACAGCTGGCTTAGACACCAATAACTGGTGCAACTCAAAGTGTGAATACTGCAGGATGTGGAAGAACCCAGCGGTGAATACCCCCTTACAGGATTTGAAGCTGGCCGTGGATGAGTTGTGCGAATTAGGTGTCTATGCGATTAGCCTGACTGGGGGAGAACCTTTCCTTCACGATGAATTGCCACAACTGATAGGCCATATGCGAACCCGTGGAGTCATCAGTTCGACAATGACGAATGGAATGTTGTTAAAGCCGGCACACCTGCTCCCCATCCTGGAAGCTGGTTTGAATTCGCTCTATGTTTCTCTGGACACTATCAACCCGGACACTTACAGAAAGATCCGAGGTGTGCCGCTGCCCCCTGTTCTCAAGGGGCTGGAGTATCTTTCGCAGAGGCGACAAGATTTTCCTGGTCTTAAATCTCTTTCAGTGAATTGCGTAGTCTCCAGAGCAAATATCGAAGAGATTGATACTTTGGTTAAGTACTGTAGCGATCTTAACATCTGGGTAGGTTTTCAGCCCTTGCACGCGACCTTCGGCAGTGGTCATGAGTCAGAAAAGCTTGCATTCAGTGAGGGGGAGAGGCCACGTATACATATACTTATTGAGCGACTGATCCAGATGAAACAGGATGGTCACCTGATCGACAATGACGTAACCTATCTGGAGGGTTTTCCTGATTTTTTGAGTTACCGACAATTACCGGATGGCTTTGAATGTACGGCGGGTTTCACGACGGTTGCGATCGACTATCAGCTCAACGTCAGGTCTTGTTGGCCCATGAAGCCAATAGGCAACTTGCACACGGATAAGCTCACGGAACTCTGGTACTCCGAAGTGTACAACCAGCGACGTGCTGCCATGCTCAAGTTGCAGTGCCCTAAATGCTGGTTACGTTGTCATACAGAACATCGGTCTGAGCAATGGCTGAAAAGATTTTTGCCCCGGGTAAGCACTGAATAGGTGATCTCAAGGGTGATTGAGATCGCAGTTGGTGAAGGGGGCGCTGACAATGTCCTCCAGCCTGGTGATATCCGTCAGCGAATCCTTTGGAGTGGTTAACTATTAGGGGGAATACCAATGCTGGCCCGGCTATGTACTGCGCTGAATCGATTCTTTCCAACGCCGCCACACCCGTCCGGGCGGGACAGCCCTACCAGCTATGCCACCAACCAATTTCAGCGAGCGGCTCAGCGCTATCATCAATTTCTCCGGTCCCTCGTTCACTTCGCGGGCAGAGACCTACTGGATGTTGGGTGTGGCTATGGGGGGAAGACGCTTTTCTATGCAGTAAAGACAGGACCCCATTCCGTGACGGGCATGGATATCTCCGATGAGGTCCTTTGGTTTGCCCGGCGCTTTGCTGCACAGTCAGCGGCCAGTCTGCGGTGGGTTCGGGGTTCGGTTGAGTGCCTTCCTTACGCTGATGAGAGTTTTGATATCGTCATCGCTGAAGATGTCTTCGAACATGTGAGTGACCCTGACGCAGGACTGCAGGAATGCAAGCGGGTGTTGCGTGCGGAAGGTATCTTGATTGTCATCATTGATCCGCTATACCACAGTTGTTATGGTTCGCACCTGTACGACTACATATATGTCCCGTGGGCGCATCTTATTTTCCCCAAGTCAGCTTTGATATCGGCCGTGAGAGAGCAATCGTCTGTTGGTCCAGTGCTCGATCCAGCACGTGCCATCGCGTTGTTTTGCGGGCTCAACCAGCTCACGGTGGTTCAATTCGATCGCTTGGTCCGAAACCTGGATATGCGGCCGGTGTACACAGAGCGGCGGACAAGCAACGATTGGTGGGCTCGCTTACCGCTGATCCGGTTGCTCTTCATTGAGGCGGTCACCTACGTCCTTCAGAAGCCGACATCAACATCAGAAGATGCGCTGTAAGGAAAGAGCCATGCTCATTGAGACTATCCTCGGTCTTCTATCCAAATACTCGCCGAGGGAAGGAAGCAAGCAATGGTAAACCCTGACTTCTGGATCACGATTGCACAAGTATCTGCAACGTTTGTGGGACTCGTTTTTGTTGGTCTATCCATCTATCTGACCAGTATTCGCGCGGCGGCCAACGAAGTAGAAGCCGACCTGGGTATGGTAGAGCAATCAAGCCGAGTAATGTTCGTTTCAGTGCTATCCAACCTCTCGTTTTTCGTGTTGCCCGTGATCGCCTCGCTCAGTCTGATCGCTCAACAGAGCAGGTTGGACGTCCCGAATCTTTTCTGGCTCTCTTCAGTCATCTGCTTGCTCTTGTACTGTGTACTACTTTGGGGGCATGAGAATAACAAGACTCGGCAGCAAGTGAGGCTCATCTTGTCTGAGAGAGCAGAAGGATCAAAGAAGCTCCTACACTGGCGAGTTGAAGTCGGTAAATGGCCGCTTTATCTGCTTGTGCCGATATATATTGTGCTATTGGCTGTGATCTTAGTGGGGCAGCCTCCTATCTTAAAAGCAGAAGATTGGCTTGAGGGTGTTACCCTCTTTTCCATCGCCTTAGGGTTGAGCTACGGGATATTGGATTTGATCCTCTTTGATGTTAAAAATATCCTGTTTCGTGTGTCCGATAGGGTTCGGGGGTATGTAGAGCGCGTGCAACATGACCTACAAAGGCAAGCGCAAGAGGTGGAGCAGCTTTATCACGAGTATGAAACCATTATACAAAGCCATGATTATCAAGAAGAGTTGGAACGGCTAGCGCACGACCCGCGTATCATCTCGATGCTAAGCCCAACTGGTGTTCAAGAGCAAGTACAGGCGGAACAAGCTAGAATTCGTTCTCAGTACAATAGGCTTCGTGAAGAGATTCCGGCGGACGGTGAGGCAAAACTCGTCCAGCAGATTAAAGCCAAGGGTCAAATCCTTACATACGCAGAGATCAAGATGTTCAGGGAGCAGACCGAATGTCTGTTTCGAGATATTAGCTCATATAAGGATCTGCTCGAGGATAGGTTGAGGTCTTTTGAAGAGCGAGGAATACAAGCAAATGGAGCGGGTTGAGGGTCACCCTTCGATATGCGTTGTCATACCGACGCACGGACGATATCATCTTCTGATTGCTTTATTCGAGTCCTTGCGAGCTGCAAGAGAACACTTTCAACGCCCCGTGGAGGTCTTCATCATAGACAGTAGCCCTCAAGTGACAGCCGAGCGCATAGAAGCGATCTGTTCTGAGTTCAACGCGCACTATATTCGTCACAGGAACAACGTCCGCGAGAAGCGCAATCTTGGCATTGAGCTAGCGCGGGCTCCAGTTATTCTTTTTGTGGATTCAGATTGTGTACTCACGCCTGCTGTACTTCTCGAACATTACCGCTCTTACGGCGAAGACTCGATTGCCGGAGTAGTCGGAGTAACTCAGTTCGTCGGCAAAAGTTCACACATCTGGCGTATCATCGCAAAGACTTCCTTTCTGGACGCCTTCTCCTACGCCGAACGGCTAGAGTTCGCGCCCTGGGGCCCAACCTGCAACATCTCATACCGTAAGGATGTGCTGGAGGCGGTTGGCAAGTTTGATACCAGCTTTCCCTTCCGGCTTGGTGGAGACGACACAGATCTGGGACTGCGAGTAACAGCAGCTGGCTACAAAATTAGGTGTAATCCCCAAGCCATTGTAGAACACACACGAGAAACCTGGAGCGGGATACGTCTCATTGGTCGTCGTGTCTTTCGCTGGGGTCGTATGCATTTCCATATGATGCAAAAACATCCTCATCGCGTGTTTGTAAATCCACCTACCATTCCGGGCATTTTCTTGCTACTTGCTCTTCTTTTTGCTCCACTGGGATTAGTGGGGCAATCTGCTGTATGGGCAACGATTCCTCTCGTATGGCTCTTCTTGGACCTGAACCTAGAATCGCTCTTGATCAGTCACAAGCAGGGCAGACAGCCGACAGAGTTCTTTTACACGCTGGGCTCACGCATTCTGGCATTGATCTTCCAGGTGGGTACTGTGCTGGAAGGTATCAAGAACTCCAGCCTGACTCCATTGTACAAAGACATATCCTACACTCCCCCATCCTCAAAAGGTCGCCGCCGAGGAGTTGCTCAAATATGGGCTATGATGCTGGCATTTCCCCTGGCAATCTTGATACTGGTTATCGTCCAACTTATCTTCAGGAATGTTTGATGGAATCAATATCATCGTCCAACGGAATTTCTATGGTGATACCAACCTATAATAGCTCTCGTTTCTTATCGAGACTACTCATTACGGTTGAAAAGTATGGTCGGGCTGTGGATAACGTAGAGGTGTTGATCGTTGACGATAGTTTTCCTGAAGAAGCAGCGGTCACCAAAGCACTCTGTAAAAAGTATGGTGCCCGTTATCTCTGGTGTAAAGGGAACGTCGCCCGGAAGCGCAACTTTGGCATTGAGCACGCTTCTCATCAGGTTGTCTTTTTCACTGATTCTGACTGCGAACTTGCTCCATCCACGCTGGCAGAGCACATAAAACTCCATAACACCAGCGAGGAAATCGGTGCTATGTATGGGGTGGTCGAGTTCAGCGGCAGAACGAACTGGGTATGGTCTGTAGTGGAGCGGACCGGCTTTCTGGGCGCGTACTCTTTTGCCAGACGGATGCCGTATGCTCCCTGGGGTGGCGCGGGGAACCTTTCTATCAAACGGCATGTCCTGCAAGAGATTGGGGGATTTGACAAAACGTTCTTGCGCACTCCCGGTGGCGAGGATGTTGATCTGGGGCTCCGCATCAACAAAGCTGGTTACAAGATTGCCTGTAATCCTGATGCTGTTGTCTATCATACCAGAGAGACGTGGAACACTCTCGGGCGGATGCTTCGGCGTGTATTTGGATATGGGCGGGCTCATTATCACTTGCTTGTCAAACATGTAGATAAGGTTGGATACGAATATCCGAGATTGGCTGTTGTTTTCTTCCTCGTTGGCTTTTTCCTTATCTTCAGAGCAGCTGTAACCCGTCATTGGTTGCCCCTGGTTAGATACGTAATCTACATCTTTTCCGTCATGGCTGCTCAGGCAGTTATGGTTCTGCTGGCTGGCAAACAAAGTTTGAAAACAATCCTGAAGGAGATGATTGCCCACGGTCTGGACTTGACATTCGAGTGGGGAATTCTCTACGAATCCCTGCGTCACCTGGACACCCGTGGCTTCTGGGCCAAGATGATCTATTCGGAAAAACAGCTCATCCACGAACGTGAGCGAAAGATAATCCAGTGCTGGAGCATAGTCATTGGATTCCTAGTTCTGCTCCTTCTCGTGTAAACCAGCAATGAAAGCAAACAGCTTTTCGATTGTAATCCCAACACATAATCGGAGTGCCCTAGTCGCTGTACTTTTGCAGACATTGAGCATTGCCCGTGCAGGGTTTACAGATGCAGTGGAGGTCTTCGTTATTGACAGCAGTGAAGGCGACGAGGCAACCACGATCCAAGAATTATGCGTAAAGTGGGGGGCAAGTTATCTACGATGCACCAACAATGTCTGCAAGAAGCGAAACATAGGAATCCAAAGAGCAAGCGGCGAATACGTGTTCTTCACAGACTCTGACTGTGAAGTCCCTCCCGACATTTTGAACCAACATGCCCAGGCATACGAATCGGCTGGAGAAGATGTGGGAGGCGTCTTGGGACTGACGACAATCACCGGGAATTTGGCTCCCATTTGGCGAACGTTAGAGCTCGACTCGTCGTTCACGGCAGCGTTTTCCTTTGCACGTTGGTTGAAGTATGCCCCGTGGGGAACTTGTAGCAACATCTCGTTTCGGAAGGAGGTATTGCAACAAGTCGGTGGGTTCGATGAGAATTGGCCCCTTGCGGTTTACGGTGAAGATGTAGACCTGGGGCTGCGAGTTAATGAAGCTGGTTTTCGGATTCAGTGTAACTTACAAGCAATTGTCAAACACAACTCTGCATCAATCTCATCCCTGAGACAGGTACTGCGCAAGAAGTATCTGAGCGGTCAGGCCGATTATTATCTTGGACAGAAACATTCTGTTCGTCTGTCACCCGAGTTCCCAGGGTGGCCAGGAATGACACTTTTGTTACTTGCTGTGCTGTTATTGAAAGGCTTGATAGTGCATTCTATTCTTCCGATGTTGGGTGGGGTAATCTGGTTGTTGGTTGGCGTGTTGTGCCAGGCAATTCTTACAGCCAGAGCAAGCAGGACCGGTTGGCGTTCCATCTTGCGACATGCGGCCGTTATCTTGTTTGAGGCTATCTTCGAACTCGGACGCCTGATCGAATCGTTTCGCTACAGTGAGGTCAAGCGGCTGTGGACCAAGTTTGTGTACGTCGAACGGCAGCTTGTCGGCGAACGAGATAAACGTATTCGACAGATGTGGGCTTGCGTGTTTGCCTTCTTGGGCTTGCTTGCGTTGTTGGGCAATGTTCCCTTGCATTGACATAGAGTAAGGGTTTGGTTACGAAAACTGGTGTAGAATTACAACAGATGGGTACACATCTTTGGAAGAATCCCTGTAGCAGTTCGAACAACCTGGAGTCCGTCCGGCAATTGAGGTCGTGTGCGAGCATCTTGCTCAACTGGAGGACTCACGTGCCCATTGAGCCAGAATGAATCGTATGTCAGAGCAAGACATCCGCTTCCACTTGCAACCTGTATCTGAGCGATACTCTCTGGATGAGTTAAGACAACGTGAATGCACATATTTGCAGAACAATCGGCATGATCTTGGGTTGCCCCCTCCCGGTTCAGGACTGAGATTGATTATCGTCATACCAGCGTGGAACGAAGAGGAGGCTGTCAGCAAGGTCCTGCAGTCACTCTATTCACAAAAGTTGCCTTATGAACAGTTTGAGGTGATTGTAGTTGACAATGGGAGTAGCGATAGTACAACATCTATTGTGCTGGATTTCGCTCGCCACAGTGATATGGCTGTCCAACTTGTTGTAGAACCTGTTAAGGGCTGTCTGCGGGCAGTGCGCACAGGGATGGACGTCGCATTGCATCGGCTGGCCCAGGTATCCTCTCCCCAGGAAGGTGTAATCGCTACTATTGATGCGGATGACCAAGTAGGTCCGCACTGGGTTGCGACAGTCCTGCAGATCATGACGAAAAGAAAGACAGACATGATACGTGGTCCAACGCAGCTAGCTCAACCATTGCCCTCCCAGGTTGAACTTTGCGTAAAGGCACTGTGCGATATCGAAAACCGTGTCAATGGGTACGTGGAGTTGGCTCGACTAAGGCTAGAAGAGGCGCTATCGAGAATTGGGCGACAGGATCAGCTCCTGTGGCTCCCTCGCATCACCGGTCCCAACATCGCGATCACCAGGGCTGCGTACATTACGGTAGGCGGCCTCGACCCTCGCCCACCAGGAGACCAGGCATCACATTTGGCCAACCCTCTGCTCCGTATAGGCGGGGGCGTCACCCTGTGTAATGATCCGCGTATGACCCTGTTCAGATCCCGCCGGTGCTCACTCCGCAACTTCGATGAGGCTGGTGGTTTTGGGGTCGGATTCGGGCTGGGATTTGGCGACATGCTTTCACGCGCTACCGAGTCCGTTGAAAAAGGAACAGCGATTGACTATCCCAATCCAAGATGGATTGAAGCAGGCCTGAGACGAATCTTAATCGAGTTACAGTCGGAAAGTGAGGGAATGCGGGAAGAAGCCAGGAGGTTAGCAATCCGATTTCTCGATTTCCCACCCGATCCAAGCACATTGTACAGATATGGTAGCTCGCCTGAAGAACCACCGCGAGTCCCTGTTGCTGAAGCAAAGGCCTCACTAATTGAGATAATGGCCCGTGCTGGTGGCATGGATTACTTGATAGCAGAGAGGTTCTTGATGGCTCGAGAACTCTTGCGCAGCCAAGTCCTTTCTTTTGAAGGGCAGTGGGTTCAGTCAAATCGAATGGTAGATACTGTTTTAAGAAGGATGGGCTTCTCTTCAGCGGACATATCACCTCGTATTCAGCGGATGGCTGCAGCGCTGAAAAATATCCCGAATGCGGAGAAAGACAAGTGGTATGATAAGGCCTGCCGTGTATTGGAAAAGATTTACGCTCGAACCACACCACCATAGATTTGCTCGGCAGTGGATGAAGGGCAAGGATAGTGGTTATAATGAAGCAAGACTATTTTCGGATGACAAGAGAAAAGTGGGAGGCTGAATACGTACGCGGTCAGTGGAACTATATCAAGCAACTCGATGAACTTGCCCGCTACAGCGTGATTGTGGGATATTGTTGTTACTTCAGGCCTGGAGGAACAATTCTGGACATCGGTTGCGGGGAAGGAATCCTTCAGGAGAGATTGAGCCCTTGCCAATATTCACGGTATGTGGGCATTGATATTTGCGCTGAGGCGATTCGCCGGGCCTTGCCCAAACAGGATGAAAAGACCTTCTTCATTCGGGCAGATGCAAGCACGTACAATCCAGAGGAGCGGTTTGACATCATTGTATTCAATGAGTGCCTATACTATTTTGAGGATTCGCTGAGCATCCTGAGGAGATATGAGCGCTTCCTGAATCAAGATGGAATTTTCGTGGCCTCGATGCGTGTCACAGAAATGACTGTGGATATTTGGAAAGTGCTAGAAGCCGTATGCTTGACTAAGGATAGAGTGACGGTATCAAATCAGTCGGGGGAGGCTTGGATTATCAAGATTTTTACGCTGCAGTGAACTCTTGTGGATGGGACATCCATAGAGTTGTCCCACGCTTGATGAGGTGAAAGGAAGCCCCTTGTGACAGAACAACGCTTTGGCATCTCGGTTGTCGTACCAACACGAGGACGAGTTAGGTTGCTAGAACGTTTGTTATGCTCTCTGGACAAAGCACGATCTAAATTCGAGTACCCGGTTGAAATTCTAATCGTGGACGATTCCCCTGCCCCGGCTCG
>Ga0164318_10006044_pt1 | contig 11739 bp, 8 predicted proteins | sample GuaBasSedimGuay9_FD_113734 | JGI IMG/M metagenome (GOLD analysis project Ga0164318, IMG submission 113734) | Subseafloor sediment microbial communities from Guaymas Basin, Gulf of California, Mexico - Guay9, Core 4571-4, 0-3 cm | ecosystem: Environmental > Aquatic > Marine > Hydrothermal vents >... | reverse complement strand
CGCTTTTTTCAAATATGTTCTAACATTTTTATAATTCGGGTTTACTCTACTAACTCTCTTAAACAGATAGACTGCTTTCTTGTAATCCCCTGCCAAATAAGCTTGAATTCCCTGCGAATATAATTTGGATAAATTTATTTTCGGTTTTTTCCTAACGGTTTTTTTCTTTGTTACAATCTTTTTCTTTACGGTTGTTTTGGGTTTTGTAACAATTTTCTTTTTAACCACAGGTTTTTCTTTCGTTAATTTCTTTACTACTTTTTTAACTTTTTTCCTTAGTAAGAAGTGCAATTCTCCGGTTGCATCATTTACAATAACCTTTTGTTGCTGCCAATAATAGCCCGGCGCCAATGCCCTGATCCAATATTCTCCCTTCTTGAATTTAAGCATGAACACACCGTTTTCATTTACTGCATATTTTTTGGTACCTATATTGGGGAGAATAATATATGCATCTTTAATGGGTTCCATTGTGTTTCTGTCAACTACTTTTCCCGAAACCTGGTAGTATTTCACCACTGGGGCTTTCGGTTTTTCTATGATTGACGAATTTACCGTCACATTTGCATAGTACCTTGCCGATATTTGAGGGTTATTAGGAGCCCTGTATGCTTCAAGATGTGTTCCGGCAACACTTGCACTGAAATACTTATTGAAATATCTAACACCTGCATTAGCATCCCGTCCATCGAATTCCGCAATAAAATATGTGTTGGGCATTATTCTGATCTCTCCTCCCAAAAATACTCCTACCAGTAAATCCGGAGAAACGTTCTTCCAATCGGAAGAAAAAGCGCTTATGTTAAAATAATGAGATATTCCGGACATTCCGATAAATCTACCTCTTCCCAAGCCTATATTGAATTTTATGACATCCGAAAAACTCTTTGTAGCTACAAAATAAAGCGAAGCATTTTCAATCGCTCTCACATCCCCGTAATTTTCATCCGGAAATCCCACTGAATCGTCACTTCCTCCTCCTCCACTGGAAACATACTTGCGATAAGTCACATTGTACATCCCAACAGCAAGAGCCGGTGCATTACCGTTTTCGTCGAGAATCTTGTAATTCACATCAATAGCCCAATCTTTCAATGTGAACATAGAAAGTCGTAACTCCAGTTTATTCAAAAGTCCGTATGAAAAAAAGAGATCATAATCAGGCTTATTGAGATTTAGATTTTCCACAGGAAAACCCGTTGAAACGGATAATTCGAATCTACCGTTAGGTAACACATTTGCAGTCGGTATATCAATAAATGTATTATCCGACTGAAATTCGGCTTTTAAGCTCAAATCAGTAAAAATCATCAAAGTAAAAAGAGTTATAAAAATAACTATTAACTTTTTATACATATTCTTACCCTCCGTTCATTTTTTATTATTTTACCGCTTATCAAATGATACGTCAAGTATTATTATCAATTTTCTATGAATCCTAAAAATTACAAAATACATCTTAATTTATGTTCATCATAAAAGAATGAAATCGATAACTGACATGCGATAAATTCCCCCTATATTCGCCATATAAAACCCAAGTTACATAAATATACTTATATCTATTGAAAAACGTTTATATTTCAATTTTAAACTACAAATAATTCCCAAATATTGTTTATCTTTGACCTGTTTCGACATCCGAGCCCCTGAAACAAGTTCAGAGTGACATTGGTTAGTGTATCCTAAACTTATTTCGGAATTTCGCTTATTACAGGTTAATATATCTATACATGTCCGCCGGAACTTTAGTGCAGGAAGGTTTATCTACCTAAACCATATAAAGTAAATTGACTAAAATGCCATTTTATGCTATTCTTTCCCATTAGAAAAGAGGTATATATGGTTAAAAAATTATCTTTGGTTTTGCTGTTTATCTCATTTTTCACAATCCTAAATGCTCGTTTGCTCGACTCATGGGATCCTGAATATGATCTCGATTCTAAAGCATGGGAACTCCCGTATTATTATTTGGAGAATTCGCTTATGAGCGCCAATTTTATCGAAGTGTCGGGAGGTTGTACGGAAGTTCACCATCTCAACTATTTCCAAAATGTGTCCATTGAGCAAAAGTTAAGAAATAATATTGATTTCCTATTCAAGTGGAAAATCGAAGACAACCTGCTCTACCATATAAACTACTACAGTTACGGTTTTCATTTTACCGTTTATAAAAACCTATTTCTCGGGATAACGGGAAACCCGCAATTTGAAAAAAAAGACATAGATATCTACCTTTCATCCGGGTACAAGAGTAATAAATTACTAATAGAGCCCTATATGGCACTAATCAAATTTGACAACAACTACTCTTATCAATACAATGATCTGGATTCAATGAATTTCTACACTGCTACTCCCTACCTTTTTGGTGCCAATTTAAAAATCAACACAAAAACAGTAAAAACTTACTTTTCCGGATATTGGGTTAAACCATATACAATGGATGTGGTTTTGGATAAAGATACTGCATATGATTTCAGTGTGGATAGCAGTGCTTTCGATGGTTTTACCGATATTTATCCCTTGAAAAACATAACTCTCGGCTGTAAATATCATTTCTACAGATTCTCAAGAGTAATAGCCGATACAGACTCTGTATACTTTAACGAATGGTATATAAACGGTTATACGGGATATAAAATCAAAAACAATTTTTATTACATAGGTTTGAAATACGTGAACAATCATATGATAAACTATACCGACTCCGTTTATAATAGATCAGTATTTATTCCCTATATAGGAATACGAGGTGACTATAAATGGAATAAATTTACATTCGAATATATGAAATCAATAGGCAATATTAATGCAACGGGCTATTCCGTTTCCAATCCTCATTATGAAAACAGATTTTTATTTCAATGGGATATTTTAATCGGGAAGAACACGATTTTGAGCGGGAGTAAAGGATTTGAACTTGATAAAAACGATATTAAAAACGGGAGTAAATATTTCTTCTACGATAAAGCTTATATACAACTTATAACAACATTTTAATCATGGATAAATTTATAATCGACGGCGGTAATATTCTTGAAGGTGAAATAAACATAAGCGGAGCCAAGAACTCCGTTTTACCAATAATGGCAGCCTCCATACTGAATAACGGAACAACCGTTTTAAGAAATGTACCATTGGTCCACGATGTAATCACAATGAAACAGATTCTTGAATACATAGGGGCAAAAGTGGAAATTGATGGCAATACTTTAAATATAAACACAGAAAATATCAACAAAACGGAAGCTCCTTACGAACTTGTGAAGAAAATGCGTTCTTCTTATTATGTTCTCGGTTCATTGATCGGCAGATTCGGAAAGGCATCGGTATCTCTCCCCGGCGGATGCGTCATCGGAGCACGTCCCGTTGACTTACATATAAAAGGATTGAAAGCCCTTGGAGCCGATATAGAATTGGAACACGGTTATATAAAATCTCGTTTTTCAAAACTGAAAGGGACTAAAATATTCTTGGAAGGAATGCATGGTCCCAGCGTGGGAGCAACAATTAATGTCATGATGGCTGCATCGGCGGCAAATGGAGAATCGGTCATAAGTGGAGCTGCATGTGAACCGGAAGTTATTGATGTAGCCAATTTTATAAACAGTATGGGGGGAGATATAAAAGGAGCGGGAACACATACGATAAAAATAAACGGAAAAACAACATTCCATGACACGGAGTATAGTATAATCCCGGACAGAATCGAAGCGGGGACATATATTATTGCAGGAGTTCTCGCTGCAAAGGAGTTACTTATCAAAAACACAATCCCTTCTCATCTTGAGAGTCTTCTCGTTAAACTTAACGAAATTGGCTTAAATCCGATTGTGGATCATAATAATATTTTAGTCAAAAGGAAAGAGAATTTTAAATCCACAAATATTAAGGTTCTCCCCTATCCCGGTTTCCCCACCGATATGCAAGCCCAATTCGCCGTGCTTATGACCCAAGCGGAAGGAAAATCAATAATTAGTGAAACTATATTTGAGAATCGATTTATGTACGTTCCCGAACTATTGAGGATGGGAGCGGATATTCAAACAGAAGATAATAACGCATTTATTAATGGTCCGACTGTTCTGGAGGGAGCTGAAGTTATGGCATCCGATCTTAGGGCTTCCGCTGCTTTGATTTTAGCGGCTTTGGTTGCAAAGGGAAAAACTACAATTTCACGAATTTACCATATAGACAGAGGGTATGAAAGAATTGAGAAAAAGCTCTCAAATGTCGGGGCTTCTATTAAAAGAGTAAATCCAAACCAGGAGGAATAATGTTTAATTCTTTTAACGATATTTACGAACTCGCTAAAAAAAACGGTAAAAAAAGAATGTCCGTAGCATGTGCCGCCGATGAAACTGTTTTAAGGGCATGTTATGAAGCCTCACAAATGGGTATAGTGGAAGCCGTATTAACCGGCAAGAGAAACGAAATATCCCCCATACTTGAAAAATTGGGCATAGCAACGGATTATTTCGAAATAGTAGAGGGAAAAGATAACCGGGACTCAATTTTGAAGGCAGTAAAGTTGGTCCGTGATGGCGATTGCAAATTTATTCTAAAAGGTTTTACCCAGACTGCAGATTTTTTACGAGGTGTTTTGGACAAGGAAATCGGGTTAAGAACAGGCAGACTACTTAGTCATACGGCTATTGTGGAAATTAAAAAATTTAACAGAATAATACAATATACAGACGGAGGAATGAACATATATCCCGATTTGAATGCAAAAGTGCAAATACTGAAAAATGCAATTGAATTTGCTCACGCAATGCAAATAGAAATACCAAATGTTGCCGTACTCGGACCGGTTGAGATAGTTAACCCGGATATTCAGGAAAACCTGGACGGAGCCATTCTAAGTAAGATGGGACAAAGAGGGCAGTTAGGAAAATGCAACGTTGAGGGACCGCTCGCCATGGATATAATTTTATCAAAAGAGGCGGCGGAACATAAAAAATTGAATTGTGACGTTTGCGGTAATACCGATATAATTCTGGTACCAAACCTTGTTTCGGGAAATGCCATAGTGAAAACAATGGTTTATACCTCTGATATTGAGTTGGGAGGGGTGATTCTCGGAGCAAAAGCTCCTTGTCTTCTGCTTTCGAGAGCCGATACATTAAAAACCAAACTAAACTCCATTGCCCTGGGAAATGTTGTAACCGATTAATCGATATGAAAAGATTATTTTTCGCTTTGCTTTTTTTCTTGCCTGTTTTAATTTTTGCCGGTGAATCCGAGGATTTTGGTGTTGCCGTACAACAGATGAATGACGGATTTTATTCACAATCGGTTTCCACATTTAAATCACTTTACAATTCGTCAAATTCACCGGAAATTAAAGAGAAATCACTTTTATTGCTCGGTGAGTGCTATCTTCGTTCCCAAAAACTTAACAGTGCTTTGATGAGTTTTAACACTTATTTGAACAACTATCCTTCGGGTAAATTCATTGCCTTTGCATATTCTCGCATTGGTATAATCTATATGAAAAAAGGTTCTTATTCATCCGCTGTCAAATACCTGAAAAAAGCTTATCAATTCAACAATATAACTTATGGAAATGAAATTGCCATTAATCTTGCCGAATGTTATGCTAAACTCGGTAAGATTAACAAAGGGGTAAACCTTCTCATAGGCAGATTAAAAACTTCAAAAGGCAATAACGAACCAATTTATGCAAAACTTGCAGAGCTTTACAAAATACAAGGGAATAGCAAAAAAGCCCTTTCGGCAATAAAAATTATACTTTCCAACAAAAAATCCGAATATCTTAACGAAGCCTATTATATTGCCGGGGATATTTATTTCAGCTATGGTGATTACAATAAATCCATTAAATATCTTAACAAAAATCTTCTTTCAAATAACGATTACAAATATCCCTCCATGTACCTTCTCGGAGAAATATATACCGTAACAGGCAATTACTATACGGCTAATAAATTGTTTAACCAACTTATGAAAAACACAAAATATAGAAAAGCGGGTTATTTCGGGCTTGCCTGGCTCAATTATCAAAAAGCCGATTATGAAAAAGCTTTATCCTATCTAAACAATATACCCGATCGATCAGATTTTGCTGAGCGTAAAATCTTCTATGCCGCTTTATGCAATAAGCAGTTAAAAAAAGACAGTATGTTCCTAGCCCTTTCTGATAGTCTTATCAGATTTGGTAAAAGTAACGAACTCATTAAGAAAATCGAATTCGAGAAATTTGATTACTACCTTAATAAAGGCGATGAAGCTGCTATCAAAATGCAACTCAAAAAGTTGAGTAAAATTTCTTCATCCTATTATAAACTTGCATTGGCTGATTATGAATATAAAACAGGTAAATACAACAAAGCTTTAATGAACTTTAGAACTCTTCTCGGAAACCGTGATATTGCCGAATATATGGGCTCCGTAAGATACCATATAATTCTATCCTATTCTAAAATGAAACAATATCAAGCGGCTTTAAAATACATTAATAAATGGTGGAACTCTCTCTCCTATTATAGAAACGAACTTACATTATTGAAAGATGATATCCTAATTAAAGAAAAGAAGTATAAACAATCCCTTGCCCTTCTAAACAACTATTATCCGGGAGCAATTGAACCATACAAAGAATTGTCATTAAGGGCATTGGCATGGACATACATGAAAATGGAGGATTATAAAAACGCGTATGTTTACTTTAAGAAATTTGTAAACGATTATCCGGAATCAATTTACTATAACGAGGCACTTCTCGAACTTGGGAATTGCGCTTATAATACGGGAAAAAAGGATGAAGCTTTATCATATTACGGGAAAATAAAAGGCAAAAAGGAAATACAAAAAGCACTTTTCAGACAAGGAAAGGTACTTTATGAAAAAGGAGATTACAACTCCGCCATACACCTTTTAAAAACATTTATAAACAAATATCCTGCTAATACAGTTGCCGATGACGCTCTATATTATATCTCTCTTGCCTTTTACAATACAAATAAACCAGACAGCGCAAAATACTACTCAAAAAAACTTCTTACACAGTATAAAAACAGCGACAAATATTACGATACCATACTTCTTCTCGGTGATATATCCTTTAACTCGAGAGAGTATTCACAAATGCTCAATTACTACTCCGATATAATTAATAACGATACCGATACAACTCATATAAAACATGCATTCGGTACGACGATTGATTACTTTGTTACAAGTGGGAAAAAGGGCGATATTACCTCTTACTTTAAGAACAATTACTCAAAGATATTGAGAGAAAAAGAATCATACAACATTTTTATTGCAAATTATTTACTTGAAAAAGGGATGTCTAAAATAGCATCCTACTTTATCGATAATATAACTTCATCGCAATATACCGATTACAAGAATTATCTTAAGGGAAAATCATACATGATTGAAGGGGACACATTGAAGGGAATCAACCTTATTAAATCCGTTGATAAAAAATATGCAATATTCGAAACAATCACATACTACTACAAAAAATATGAATATGATTCTCTTCTTTTTTACACGAAGAAATACGAAAGCAAATTCGGAAAAACGGACAGAATCTCATTTTTAAACGCATATGCTTTATTCTGGCTAAATAAAAACATTCCCGAAATAAATCTCCATGCTGAACCTTATCTATCCAGAATTGTCATAATGAATATGATAAGAAGTTATGAGAGCAATAAAAATATAAATCTTATCAATGACGCCTTAAAATACAGTTCAAGTGAGGACCCTTTCACTAGAGCATATGCATTGTACCTTGCGGGAAAAATAAAATTCGATTCTGGCAATTACAGTGACGCTCTAGGATATCTTTTAAAAATTAAATATATTTATAACAGGGCTGATATATTAATTAAAGCCATGACAATCGCCTCAAAAGCTACCGAAACAAATAATTCTCCGGAAAAAAGCAGAATAATGGAGGAGATAAAAAAATATGAAAAAATCCTCGGTCATTAGATTGCTCTTTTTTCTTTTAATCCTTATCTGCTCAAACACTTTGCTCTATGGTGAAACGGCGATTGACACGGTAACCCAAAATATCAAACTCGAGACACCGAATATTTATATATTTGGCAAATTATCAAAAGGTTCAAACATTGCATTCAAAAATGACTTACTTTACAAATTGCTTGATAGTGTAAATGCAAATGCCAAGCTTTTTAATTCTGCATTCGTTGAAAAACATATGATTCAATATTTCCCGTTGTTTTCCCTGTACACCGGGATTATATACGATAAATTACCCTCCGAATACTTTAATCTCATATTTCAAAAAAAGATAAACTGTTATACCGCTTACTTCGATTTGTCTTGGGATAGGGTTGGTTATCTATTTTCAGGCAATAGCTATAAATCTCCGAAAAGCAATATAAAATTGGGTATCCAATCCGATTCGAAATATCTTAATGATATTTATTTAAAATACTCTTATTATAATTTTGCTTTTTATAATAATATTAAATACAACCTTATTAAATTAGCACTTTCGAACTATCTAGGGATTGTATCGATAAACAAATTTAACAATGACATTTCAGGGGAAATAAATGGGAAATATACCTATAAGAACGGGAACTTTAATTACGGCTTGATTTATGAGGGATTTGTAGACACTTTAAATAGATTTGCAAAATTAGGTCTTGATACTCGTCTGCCTGAAATTGCTCATAACACGCTTGCAATCGGTTTCACTATCTACCCCCTTATTTCCTATACACCTCATATATTTGCAAATCTGAGCATGAATTCGGGTACTTTCGGTTACAGTATACTCTATAGCATGGAGAAAGAAGTACAATCGGTTTATGAATCATTTTCCGAAAACAAATTTGTTATAACACCACGAAGTTTCGTTACCAACAAAAAAAATCATTTTCACCCTGTCTTTTACATCAATTCAGGCAATTTTTCTTTTGATATTATAGGCGATTACTACACGGCGGATTCCCTTCTGATCCCTGTTTATAACACATCTTATACAGCTGCTGTTATAAACAATGTTCGCTCCTACTCAATAAGTATCCATTCAAAATATTCAACCGATAGAATGAATATAAAATCCGAAATTTCATATAACCGAATGTTATCTAATTTATACCTCTATAAGCCGGATGACTACGCCATTAAAATCGGATTTCTTGCGAAATTTATCCTCCCATGTTCAATCATTTTTAAGACAAAATTGAAATTCGATTTTCTCAATAAAAATATCGCAAATCTAAAATATCCAAACTCCTACGGAATTAATTTTGAAATTGAAAAGTCATTTAACAAAAACATAAATGCCATATTGGAAGCAAATGATCTGCTCAATTCTTACTATGAATACAATAACATCATTCCGAGAAAGGGCAGAAATTTTAGAATAACTTTAATGTTTACAATATAGGAGGAAATTTATGAATCTACTCACATTGGTATTAAAAAGTGGTATAGTCGGATATCTGATTGTTCTTCTTTCTGTAGTTGCTCTTGCCATTATCATTGAAAGATTTTTGTACTACAGGAAGTACCGCATATTGGGCGATGAATTTATGCAATTGTATGAAAAACAGGTTTCTGAAGGCAATCTTACAATGCTTGAAGAACTATGCAAAAGCTATTCCAACACCCCTGAAGCTCGTATTGCTCTCTTCGGAATAAGAAATATCAACAATACAAAAGGAGTAATCAAGGAGGTTATGACTACAAATGCAAGCGATGAAATCAAGCTCTTCGAGAAAGGTTTTGATTGGCTTTCAACAATAGCCTCCACAGCGCCTCTACTCGGTTTCTTGGGCACTGTTACCGGTATGATTCAGGCTTTTATGAAAATACAACAGTTAGGAGGAACTGTGAATGCTTCCGATCTCGCAGGAGGAATATGGGAAGCTCTTTTAACAACGGCTTTAGGATTAACCGTCGGACTTATAACCGTATTTTTCTACAATATTCTGATTTCAAAACTTGAGAGAAAAATATCTAATTTTAATCATGTTACCGCATTATTTTTGACATTTAAAGAAAACAAAGAGGAATAATATGCCTATACAATCAAATTATTCCAGAAAACCGTCTATCTCCCCTATCTCTATTGCAGATATAGTACTTTTACTACTTATATTTTTTCTCCTAACATCAACCTATGTTGCTCAAACAGGTGTAAAGGTAAAATTGCCTCGTTCGAGCACAAAACAGGTTCTGAGCGAAAAAAACGTGTTTTTAACGGTAACTCTTGACGGAGAACTTTACGTAAATGATAAACAAACAACAGTGGATAATATAGTGGATGATCTAAAAAAGGCACTTTCAATGACTACCGAAAGAGGAGTTGTTATAAGAGCCGACCAGGTAATGCAATTGGGGAAAATAGTCGAAATTATGGATTATGCAAAAGAAGCCGGTGCTATCAAATTATTAATTGCAACAAAACATATCCCGGATCAAGGAGAAAAATGAAAAAGGCTCTGTTCTTTTCTATCTTAATTCATCTGCTTGTTTTTCTGCTTTTCTGGCGCATAGTAATAAATTCCTCCGTGCCTACACAGAAAGAAAAATTATTTCAAGTAAGTATGGTAACGGCAAACGAATATAATAGAATGATGGTAGAAGCCGGATATGCTCCTGTTAATAAGAACATCGATCTCCCGGAAATTCGGATTAACGAGGAGGATATAATTCAGCAGGATGAAATGGAATCCACGAAATTAACGGATAGAAAATATGAAATTATCCCGGAAAACATCTTGGAACCTAAAAAGACAAACGTAGTTTTACCCGGTATAGGAAAAGAATTAACAACGATTTCAGGAGATGAAATTTCAGATAACAAATTTTACAAGCTCAGTGGTATCGTAACAACGAGAAGAATCATGATAAAATATATTCCCACTTATCCAAAAGGATATCACTTAAATACGGATGTAGTCCTCGAGATATCGGTTAATGCAAATGGAGATATTACAGATGTCAATGTAATCAAAAAAGGAGGCCCCCCCTTTGATGAAATATCTGTTAATGCAGCAAAAAAATGGAAATTCGAACCCCTACCTTCTTCCGGAATACAGAAAGGAACATTAACTTTCTTTTATAGGTTGAAATGATGAAACGAATACTTTTTTTGATTTTTTTCTTACCCGTTTTCAGTTACGGTATTTCTCTGAATTACACTACAAGTGCAACCGGTAAAGATATTTCCGGAAACAATCAAATTGCCTATACAAATGCTATAATCAAACGGCCTCTCATTGTTACAATAACCGATTCCACAGGGAAGCCTATCAAAGGCGTCCCCGTTAAATTCACATTTTCTTCAGGCCCCGAACTCATATCAATTCCTGATACAACACTATACTCTGATAATTTCGGGAATGTTAAAATATATTTTAAAATACCCACATCAGAGGGAAAATACACTGTAACAGCATTCTCCAATTACAACGGAAATTCAGTTTATCTCGATTTCACCATAAATGCCGTTAAAAAAGGTTGGCTTCTTATACTTATAATCAAAGTACTCGGTGGTTTCGCACTATTTTTATTCGGATTAAAGTTCAGTGCAAACGGTTTAAAACGTTATGCCGGAGAAAGGCTAAAGAGTTTTTTATGGACATACACTTCAAACCCTATAAAAGCGTATCTTGCCGGAATTGTTTTAACATTTCTTCTACAATCAAGTACCGCATTATCAGTAATGCTTGTAAGCTTAACAAATGCAGGGCTTATTTCCTTCTTTCAGAGTAT
>Ga0164318_10006042_pt1 | contig 11739 bp, 6 predicted proteins | sample GuaBasSedimGuay9_FD_113734 | JGI IMG/M metagenome (GOLD analysis project Ga0164318, IMG submission 113734) | Subseafloor sediment microbial communities from Guaymas Basin, Gulf of California, Mexico - Guay9, Core 4571-4, 0-3 cm | ecosystem: Environmental > Aquatic > Marine > Hydrothermal vents >... | reverse complement strand
TGCAAAAATACTAAACTCATGGATAAATGAAGAACCTATACAATATATAGTCGATTCTTATAAAAATTTTTATGAAAGTGACCTATCAAGAAAATATATGGCAGCACATAGATTATCGTCAGTATTTTACTTTTTAGGAATAGTTAGTCCAAATAGGTATAAATATTGTATAGATATGTCTGTAAGGTTAAAAAAAGGAGTAAGGAGAGAGCTTGTCCCATTATGTACAGTAGAGGGTATAGGTAGAAAGAGAGGTAGAGCTTTATACACAGCAGGGTTCTTTACTCCATTGTTTATAGCATACTCGTTTTCCAAACCAGTGACAACATCAAAAGGAAGTATGCTAAAAAGTCTGATTGATATAAAGAAAGATAAAAAGGTAATAGAGGATGATCCTGGGCTATCTGTGACGATAGGTGGTGTTAGTAGAAAACTTGGTATAGAAATATATAATGCTATAGAAGAGTATATAGTAAGTGAAAAGAAGCCACCAACAAAAAGTATAATATGTAAAAAAATATTCAAAAAAACATACAAAAACCTATCTGAAGATGCTAAAAAAGCTATTGACGAGGTATTAGACAAGCTTATAAGAAAAGGTTATGTTAGGAAAATAGAAGTACCTATAATGTATGAAACTATTGTAGAGAAAAAAGTTACTGGGTATAAGTGGAAAAATAGTATTAGGTATGTGGTACACAATGATGCGTTAGTACTTAACTCGGTATTAGGGCCTAAAATTGCGTTTACTATATTCAATAATATTACAGAAGATGAGGAATATAAAGAGATACTTAGCAAGGTACCTGAGCTGTTATCAGAGATAATAAAGAAACTGACCCAGCGAAAGATACCAATAACAGAAGAGGTATTATATAAAGAGTTAAGTAAATTAAAGAAATTCACTATAACATATACTGAGAAAGTTAGGAGGACTGAAATAGAGAAAGAAGTAGAGTTAAGTAGTGAGGAAGTAAAGTTTATAGTTAACAGAGTATATAGGATGCTCAAGGAGACTAAAAAGATTCCTAAACAGAAGAGGGTACAGAAAAAGTTATTGGAAATTGAGCTTAGTGAAGAAGAGTTACTTGTAAAAAGTATTATAGAATCAATAATAGAGGAAAGACTACTTGAAGGTATAACAAAAGATGAAGACATATACCCGACAATTGAGGATATTGCTGAAAAATATAGAGACTACCTTGACCTGTCTAATGAAGATGCTATGAAAGAAGTCAGTAAAATTATTGCTAAACTTAAGAACTCTGTAATAATAGAGGTACCTGGGTTAGAGGGACACTACCAAATAGGTATAAAATATTAGAAAAATCATAATATAATTCTATCTTTTATTGGTAGTTAATATGAAATGGTATGAACTTGATTTCTCAGATATAAAAAACAGAGTAAAGCTACTAAGATCTATTTACAAAAGTCTTAACAATAAATATAACCTATGGAATATGAAACTGGTAAAAGTGTTTATGATAAATAATAGAGAGCCAATAAAGTTTGAAGAAGAGTATGAAAAGTTCATATCTGACCCTGAAAAGATATATGATGAAAAAGGTAGGCTGATTGGGTACCGAAAATGTTATGTACCGATGGACGATAACGATATATTACTGAGGAGGTTGGGTGTAGAGATCTGTGCAATGACTGAATTTCCAGATATTTCTTTATACAAACCTAGAAATTATGTGATCATAAAAAGGGGTGACAAAGTAAGTAGAATACAGTGCATCCACCCAGTACTGATAACAATGAAATATGATAAGGAGACTGATACTTTCTATGAAGTAGAGTATTCTGAAGAAGATGTTGAAGAAATAGAGATCAAACCAGAGGACTATTATTATGTTATCCGTAGCTTCGTAGAGTTTTTAGTAGAGAACGGGGTGCTTGACACCTTAAAGAATTCGTATGAATACCCTAGTAGCATCCCGATGGACGCGTCGGTGAGACACCAGTTAACTATATCATTAATAAGTATAGCACCTGAGGCTACTGTCCCGTTACTGCTTGAAGTTATAAGATTATTTGCAATAGAAGGTAGTATTAATTCAGTTAACAAAATTATTGAAATACTTAAAAAAAATATTATATACTTTAGAGATGAAGATATTGATAAGCTACTTAATATTATCGATATTAATAAGATAATTGATAAATACCCAGTAGTAAGTATTGATTTTGTTAGTATATTAGGTGATAATAGTTACTTTGCTGAGAATTTTGCATCTAAATATATTGTTAAACTAATAATAAAGATTGCTACACCTAAATATGATAAATATATACATAAGATTTATAGTCTTGTAAAAAAAACTGGTATATTTTTTGATAATGAAGATAAAAAAGAGCTGGTACAACAACTAAATCTTGACAAGTTATTGGAAAATACTCCATATTTAGCATTAAAAATAGTTAGAATATTATATGTAAATAGCCTGATATTATATGAGACTGCATTAGAATACTTTACTAAATTACTGAAGAAGTTAATCTATGACATTGATATAAGTACTACTAAGGACTTTGATTCTATATATTACATATTTACTACTCTAGTATGCAATTTCGATATGAAAGATATTACTATATTATTAGATATATTAGATTTAGACTACTTAATAAATAAAATACCTGAATACTCTTATAAAATCATTTTTGATATGTATATATATTCTTTTATTGACTATAATACTGCATTTAATTATATTATAAAAAACCTCGAGGTACTAGCAAAAATACTAGATATAACCGAAGATAGACACCTAACAATTTTAATTAATTTAGTAGAATATTGTTTTCCATTATTAAATAGAAGTGGAATACTTAAAATTTTTGAGTTATTCGATATAACAGAGTTAGACGATAGTGCTCTTTATTCACTATTATCCAGCTTAAAATATATCCCAGAACATATAGTTGAAGAAGTTATATTTAGAAATTATGAGATAGCAGAAGTGGTATTACTTTCTCCATTCTCTGATGTCACACCCTATATAATGAATAAAATAGTGGATAGTGAAGATGAAGACTTAGTAGAAATGCTTATAAGTAGGCCTAGAAAGATACCTGGTGAAATAATTAGAAAAATATTCTATAAATATGATTTTTTTATAAAGAAAAAAATACTATATTATTCTATTGATATAAGTATAGACCTTGTTAAAGAGTTTTTTAACTATCTTGTGCAACAGAAGGAGAAGCTTATTAAAGAAGGTTTCACAGATAATGATATATATGCAATAGATGAAATTATTGAAAAAATAATTAAGTTACAGCATATAGATATAGATATAGTAAAGAAATTTGTAGTAGATGAAGAAGATATTGAGACTGTATTTTCTAATAGGTTTAAAATATCAGACGATATAATATTATACTGTTTATCTAATTTAAAACTTGCAGATACTATTAATATATTACTTAGCAGGGTACAGACTTTCTCAGACAAAGTCCTAATAAGTATATCAAAAAAACTACTAGATATATATCATAAAAATAGGGATAATGAACAAATAAAAAGTACGGTAACGAAAGCTTATGGAATATTAGTTAGTAGAAAAGAAGTATTACCACTAGAAGTAATTGATGACATTATAGAATTTAAAGACCAGTTCACATTATCATTATTAATTAAGAAGGACCAGGATATTCCTGAAGATAAATTATATACAATTTTTGATATATTAGTATCTTATAATGATGTTTATATGCTAGATAGGGACAGACCGTTACCTGAAAAAATACTACGAATACTTGTATCAAAATATAGGGACAATAAATATGTATTATTGAGGATTGCTAAAAGAACTGAACAGCTACCTGATGATGTTATAGAAAAGCTTGCTAATAGTAAGTTTGAGTCAGTACGTATCGCAGTTGCAGGAGCAAAATATATGTTACCTGAGCAAGTGATAAGAAAGCTAGCTAATGATTCATTAATTGAATGCCAGGTACAATTAATCAGCAGAGACCAAGTACTACCTAAAGATGTAGTTATGAAATTTCTTCGTAGTGATACCCCAATTATTTTTGTAAAAACAATTGAAAGTGTCAACCCACTACCTCGTAGGACACTTGAGAAGTTAGCAAGTGACGAACATGATTTTATTAGAGCTGTTGTCGCTAGAAAGAAGACACCCCTACCACAGCATATAATTGAGAAGCTTGCCAATGATCCTAGTATTGACGTGTTAGTATCATTGTCTAGTAGACCATACTTACCTGATAAAGTGGTAGAAAAGCTAGCTAGTATAGACAATATAAATATACTTAGAAACCTGTTAAGAAATAACTACAAATTAAGTGAAGATATATTCTATAAAATTATTAGATATAGAAATATTAATATCATACAGGATATGTTAAGATACAAAAATAGCATACCAGAGTACATTATTAACATCTTAATTAGTACATATCATCAACAAGCAATAAACACTTTATCTAAAAATATATACCAGAGAATTAGTAGGAGGATTGCCTTTAATATAATCAAACAAATTTATGGAGGGTATTTATATACTGACCCTATCATAAAGATACTTAATAGGAAAGAGTTCTCATCTGAAAAAGCACTACTATATATATTAGATTATTGTGAATATAATATAGAAAGGAGTATAGAAAGTTTTACCTGTGTTAATTATAGGTTGCCTATATCTGTTATAAAATACCTGTTATATAGTATTGATGAAAAGGTCGAACTATATGAATACTCTTATTATATGAATTTATATTTACAAACATGGTATAACCTTAGTGTAGAAAGTATTTAAACTTGAAGTTCATATTAATTTTAAACTCATTTGAAGTTCAAGTTTATAATATTCCATTCTTAGCTAATAGCTTTTTATATTCTGGTTTTAGGTATAACCTGTTACAGTAGTAGCATACTTTAAACTTCTTATTCTTAAGCTCAGGTATTTTGTATTTATCTCTATCTATATCATCAGTAATATTGAATATCTTATTATATGGAAACTTTTTTAGCTTTCTGTCACACAGGTAGCACCTGTATATATCTTTTTCAACCTCTATAATGTCATACTTAAACACATTTAGTAAAGATTGGACCATACTTTGGTGTCTAAGTACTTTTTTTATGTCTCTCAAATAGCCTTTAATTCTCCCTTTTTCTACCAGGTATCTCTCTAAAACTTTACCACCTATCTTACCACTACCTAACATATTTATAAGTGACAAATAATATACTTTTTTACTGCTATTATTTACATTCAAATTATTGATCAGTAAGTTTACGAGCTGTCTATCATATTTAGACCTGGTAACTGGGTTAAAAATTATTAAAATAGACATGTTGTTACATAACTTCTTTAGTCTATTACTAATTCTTTTTTTAATTATAGATCTTTTATTTATGTAGCCTACATTTACTCTGTTATAGCCATAGCTTTCTAATAATAATTTTATAACATCTAGAAAAAGTAGCCATGACGGGTCAAACGTTACCAATAAAATATTTCTGTCTTTAAATTCAAACAGATTTAATAATAATATTTCGTTTACTTCTTTAGCAGTCAACCTAAAACTTTCATCATTACTTATTAGTATCTTCTCATTAAAACCATTTTTTAATTCTAAAATAGATGTAATATATAGTGGTAAATGGTATCCAAATTCTGGTGGTCCATACATACATTATTATATTTTAATATAATAGTATTTAACTATTTCTTACTAAAAATTAGCTTTGAGAAATTTTTCTTACCAACTTATTTATATACAGGTTTATGTCACTAAAATTATTTTTTTCTGCTATATAAAGTAGCACCTTTAATAATGGTATAGATACATCTTTTATATTATCTAGTATAACCTTGAGATTTTTATGGGTAAACACTATTTGGACACTATATTTTGCTAAATAAAATCTAATTAGTTTTATTATATCATTACTTGATAGGTTTCCTATATGTTTTTTTAAAAATTTCATATCATATATATAGGTCAGACGTGACAAAAAAAGTTTTACTGCTATATCTTTAGGTATTTCTATATACGGATTAGTTACTATTATATATACTATTTCAGCAATATTATCTATAGACCCTCTAGCAATTAATCTTGGTAAAATATTAAGTACTATGTTAAACGGTATCTTTTGTTCTCTTTTTAATAATGAGGCTAAAATATGAATATTTCTTTTTCTGGACAGCTCTTCAATAACATAGTCAGATAGTAGCTGTTTTCTTGATGCTACCCTTTCAACAACTTTATCATCTAAATCATTTATAAGTATTCTTATTATAGACTCAGGTAGCGGGGACTCTCTTAGTGCGACAGCCTCTCTTACTAAACTATTTTTATCAGTAGCAAGTTTTTTAAGTATATCATAGGGAATATCTATGTCATTTTTAGCAAGTGCGACCTTTATCCTATATTTATTTTTGAACCTTTCGTATATGTTTCTAATGACTTCACCTGTCATTTTTCTGTTCCCTGCAATTAGTGACTGAATTATTGGTACCGAGTTGCTTTTTAATAACTTATCTATTATATAGTCAGGTATCGGTTGGCTTCTATTACTTAACAAACTACAAACTACACTTATTGATTTATCCTTAACTAATTCTAGTATAACACTATCAGGTAGTCTATATTTCCTGCAAGCTATTTCTTCCTTGACATTTTCATACCCTGTTTCTAATAATAGTCTAATTACATCTTCAGGTAGGTCTTGGTCAATCATAGCAACATTTTCCAGTACTGAACTGTTATCTTTATACAGATCAATAATTTTTAACAATACTTTATGTGATATCTTTTGACCACTTCTTAGTATATTAATTACTGCACTACTTATGTTACTCTCAACTATTTTTTCGATAATATCCTCAGGTAACTGATACCTATACTTTGATAACGTATTTATTGCAAGGTCGTCACCCATGTCTATAATATATTCCATTACAAATTTTGGTATTTTATACTTTCTTGAAGCTATGCTTGATAATATCAATCTTTTATCAGTAAGTAATACTGATATTTTACCCTTTTTACTTATTATACTATCAATATATGATAAAATATTTTTATATACTTCATCAGGTATCTGTTGGTCTCTCTCAACTATTTTTTCAAAAACCTCAAGGTCACCAATCTCTGATAACTTTATGAGTACCCTATCACTTAGGTCATATCTATGATTAGCAACTATAATTGGTGAGACATACCCTCTGTCTAACGCATCAAGTATTAACTCTTCAGGTACTCTCTGGTCCATTATTAACTTTTCTAAAAGTTCAGTGTATATATGTACTTTATTACCACCTTCTCCTATTCTTTTACTAAATCTATTATACATACCTACTATTAAATCCTCAGGCATCTCTATAGTATAGTAAAACAGCTTTTTTATCAGTCTAACTTTCCTAGTGTTAAATATTCTTACTATAGTATCTCTATCAAGTATACATGGTCTCATAATAAGACATTCTATTAAATTACTATCGTTACTATCGATTATTTTATTTAATATTTCATTACTAAAATTTACAAATGGGTTAGTAATAAGGTTACACTTTATCTCGTACAGGTACTCGCCAAACAGTGTCTCATTGATAATTTTATCAGGAATATCACCACATATTTTAAGTATGTTAGCCTTATCACTGTTATAAACATAGGGCCAGTATTTAACAACTATACTATTTTTAAGTAATGTACTATAATATGGAGACATTAATAGAGCTGACCTTGCAATAGAGTTCACATAATTTAATATATTTGGTATTATCCTCTCTAAGTTTTTTACACCTATATTATAAACTGTTTTTATTAATTCATTAAAAAGACTAATAACTTCACTATCAGTAAAAAATAAATTGTTATAATATAACGGGTATAATAATTCTAATGATATTGTATAATCTGTCCTAAAAATTTTATCAATATCTAATATTTCAAATAATTTGTCAATATCACCTCTATTAAAATATGAAATATATACAGTAAGTATTTCTATTATCTTATCTATTGCATTAACATCTCCAACAACAGCAAACAGCTTTATCACTTCAAGTAATAGGGGGATGGTAGCTTCAGGTGCTATCTCAATTAGGGCCATAGTTAACTGGTGCCTGACAGATGCGTCCATCGGGATGCTACTAGGGTATTCGTAAGAACCTTTTAGGGTATCCAGTATCCCGTTTTCTACTAACATCTCTACAAAACTACGAATAACAAAATAATATTCCTCTTGCTTTATCTCTACTTTTTTAACATCTTCTTCTGAGTACTCAACTTCGTAAAAAGTATTAGTAGTAGGGTCATACTTCATAGTAGCAAGTACTGGGTGTATACATCTTATCATCCTTTCTTTTTCTCCTCTCTTAAATATTACATAGTTCCTTGGTCTATACTTACTAACATTTGTATAAGCACAGATTTCGACACCAAGCCTCCTTAACGGTAAGTCATGGTCGTCCATTGGGATATAACATTTCCTATATCCTATAAATCTATCTTTATTATCATAAATCTTCTCATTATCAGATATAAACTTCTCAAACTCCTCCTCAAACCTGATAGGTCCTTTACCCTCTATTGTGAACACCTTTATAAGCTTCATGTTTCCAAGCTTTTTTTCTCTTTTTAGCTTGGTATAAACGGAGTTTAAAAGTGTAAGCTTGTTTCTAAACTCTGAAAAGTCTAGTTCATACCATTTCAATTTACTCACTGATGTTTTTTTTTAAGAAAAAAATATTCTGCTTATTTAAAAATTTTATATAATATATATGTTCAATATTTCTTTTAATTTTTCTATTTGTTCTTTAGTCATATTTTCTTTCTGATACTTATATAGTTCAAATAATTTTTCACCAATTATTATTGCTTTATCTATCTGGTCTTTAGTTAGGGTCTGGTACTCATATAAATAATCCAAGTTCTCTCCAATCTCTAAAGCTATATCTATCTGGTCTTTAGTCATACTTTGACACATATATAAATAGTTAAGATTTTTTCCAATTTCTAAAGCTTTATATACCTGTTCTTCTGTTAATTTTTGATACATATATAGATAATCTAAATCTTTACCTATTTCTAAAGCTTTATCAACCTGTTCCCTTGTTAACTTTTGATATCCATATAACATACTTAGGTCCTTACCAATTTCTAAAGCTCTATCTATCTGATCTTTTGTCAATTTTTGATGTATATACAAATAATATAAAGATTTCCCTATCTCTAAAGCCCTATCTACTTGTTCCTTTGTTAACTTTTGATACTCATATAAATTTATAAATAATAGATTTAAATTCTTATATCCATATAAATAGTTAATATCAGATTCACTTAGATTATGAAGAAACTCAACTATATCTAAAGCTTTATCTATCTGGTCTTTTGTCAACCTTTGATATTTAAACAAAATATCTAAATTTTTACCTATATCTAAAGCTTTATCAACCTGTTCCTTTGTTAGAGTCTGATATTCATATAAAATGTCTAAATCTTCTTCTATTTCTAAAGCTATATCTATCTGTTCCTTTGTAAGTTTTTGATATTTATATATATAGTTTAAAAATAGTCTAGCATCTATTGCTGCATCTATCTCTTCTTTAGTCATGCATCTATATGTATAAATATCCATGATATCATAAAATTCTCTCAATATATTTCTAATACTTTCTAATACCTGTTCAGTACTTAACTTGTTGTATTTAAATACATTATTTAAGTATCTAGCATTTACCATGATATATTTGTATTCAGATATCAAGCTACTAATATCATATCCGACATCTTTCACATCATTATATATTTCTAGTATATCCTCTCTAGTAAAGTATTTTTTATATCCAGGTATTAATGTAGTATCTAGATATCTAATAAATGCTACTCTTATGTCTTCACTTTTTCTTAAATATATTATAAACTGTTTAATTACTGCTATTTTAAACTTAGCTGCTACTTCAGGTACTACTACTGAAAGTATATCTAATATTTGGTGTATAGTAGTACTGCTTATTACTTCAAATCTGGTAGCCTCTTCAGTTTTATTTATATCACTTGTAAAATGTTTATATAATATATTAAGTATTCCAAGCTCAAGTATGGTCTCCACAAATGATTTAACTACAAAATAGTATTCATAAATACTTGATAGATACTTTTTCCTTTCTTCTATATCCATATCTTCTAGTGACTTGTATCTAGGTTTCTTTATATTTATATCTCCACTTTCTGATATCTCTATGTCTACTATAACTGGATGGATACAGGCTATCTCCTCTTCTTTTCTGTCTGTCTTAAACACAATCCTGTTACTAAATGACCCATCTGTCTCAATAATAGTCTTTGCACATACCTGCAACCCTGCCTCCAGCAATGGTCTATCGTTATCGTTAAGAGGTAAATAACAGTTCATTAAATATAGTAGGTTACCCCTGTCGTCAAAGAACATCTCACTCCTAGATACACCTTTTGCGTATTCCTCCCACCTCAGTTCTATCTCTTTAGATTCAGCTGTAAGTATAACCTTTCTTACTATATAGTTTGGTACTTTTTTATAAATCATAAATATTTTTTTATATAACCTTTTTATAGTATTATTTAACATTATGAAAAATATAAAAATTAAAAATTATAAAAATTTTATTTTACTAATAATTTATTTAATTTTAATTGCAACTTCTTCTTCTTTCTTAAGAGTCATATATGCAAAAATAGCATTTACAAGCATTGAAATTAATGCTACTGACATAAGTATAGTACTTATAGTAGGAAGTATCTGTGATATCTGTTCTCCTGGTGTCTGAGTAAATAATAATAGATATGATAGAATCTCAAAGCTAATTATCATAGTAAATACTACTAAAAACATAAATGTCATTAAAACTATTTCCTTTTTTGTTTTAACACTTAGACCTACTATTACTATTGATAGACATAGACCAACAAAATTTAAGGCCACTTGAACTATGTACATATATTGAGCCATCTGAAACATCGAATATACTGGTATTATCCCGATAGTAAATGAAATAGCCAGTAATAGGGACCCAGTGATTAGTAGAGATACACACGAAATTATTAAAACTTTTCTTTTTTTAACCATAAAAATCACAATATATTTTTTTATATTATATATTTAATAAAAATCTTATATATATTTCCTCAAAATCCATGTCACATCCTTCTATGTTAACACCTATTATTACATATAACAGGTTATCATTTACTACCTTATATTCATACATAAATGGTACTGATTGGATATCTATGAAAATTTTAAATCCATTAGCAATAATATCTATGTAATAGTATGATTTATCTGTAGGATACTTATGTATATCTACTATTTCTGCTCCTTTATCTCCTATAGCATGTCTTACTTTAATATCTTTTATATCAGATATCCTACAATATAAACCATCTATCTTTCTAATAACTTCACTTTCTTTACTACTTATAGTCAGGTTTTCTTTATTAGAAGATATTGCGACCTCATATACTTTATCAAGGTTATTTACTATGATATATAATACCTGTCTTGAATAATTGAATTCATAATATTCTGACCGTGGAAGGTTGTATATATCTGTAATAGACATTCTATTCACCACTACTAGCAAAACTATACCTTATGTTAACAATAAATTCTTTATATTCACCGCTATCATCTTTACCGTATATATATAAAACAAGTATTAGTGGAATATCATAATAATATTCTGTAGATTCTAACATAATTTCTTCAGG
>Ga0164318_10006041_pt1 | contig 11740 bp, 11 predicted proteins | sample GuaBasSedimGuay9_FD_113734 | JGI IMG/M metagenome (GOLD analysis project Ga0164318, IMG submission 113734) | Subseafloor sediment microbial communities from Guaymas Basin, Gulf of California, Mexico - Guay9, Core 4571-4, 0-3 cm | ecosystem: Environmental > Aquatic > Marine > Hydrothermal vents... | reverse complement strand
TATTTCCTTCAATTTCTTTTTATCGATAACCTACGTCCTATAAACTATGATTTGAGACTAAATGTCGTATGTATCGTTTTTAACTCCCTTTATGTATTCTACGTTTTCTAATCGGCCTGAATTTTATTCCATATCTAATTACTTGGTTGTATTCGTATATTTTTCTGAAAACCGCCTCAACCTCTAATCCTATCTTTAACTCCTCAACCTTACAATCAGTTAGCTGGGCAACAATCTTTGGACCTTCTACGAGTTCAACAACAGCTACAGGGTACGAACCAACATATTTCTCCTGTAATAGAAATTCTGGAGGCGTACTACCGGCAGCGATGATCGTATAGGAGTATATTTTCCCTTTTCCGCTCAATCTTATAGGTTCAAATTCTGATTTTTTACCGCATTTAGCACATATTTCTCTTGCTGGGAAATTTATGTATCCGCAGTTCTTGCATCTTAATCCGATCAAACTATATCTTTGAGGTATGGTCTTCCAATAAGCTGGAATAGAAACATATGCCATTTTCATCCCTCCAGCCTTTATATTCCCCTCTTAAACTTCAAATACGTCAAATAGTCCACATATTCCTTATCTTCAAGATAATCCCCAACAGTTAAAAAATCCTTCTTTTTCTTAATGTTCTCCGTTACTACAATGCTTAAAGCATCGCTACCAGCACCCGCACCGTAAGAAGCAACAAGTATCCTCTCATTAGGATTAACTGCATCTAAAATCGATGCCAAACTTATAAGGCATGACGCAGAACCTGTATCACCTATCTTAGTGCATAAAAGTGTTGGAGTAACTTGCTCAGGTTTAAATCCAAGTCTTAACGCTACTTCTAACGGAGTTCTCCCGTCAAACTGCTGAAAAACAGCGTACTTATAGTCGTCGGGCTTTCTATTAACCTTTCTAAAAAGTTCACTAACACACGTGATGTAAATTTTATTAAGGGCGTATTTTGCATACGATCTGATTGCAAGATCTCTAAGAAATTTTTCTCCACTCTTTCTAAATCTTTCACCGAAAAACTCCATACTAACAGAATGGATCCCTTCTATAAAGGCTATCAAATCTTCTTTACCAATTATAAAAGCAACTGCACCGCTACCTAAACGATGCTCAATAAAATCTTTAAAATCCGCATAGGGACTATCAGCAGCAACAACAAGAGCAAAATCTCCTCTACCTGAAGCTACAAAATCTAACGCCGCAAGCATAGCTGCCGTGCCCGCTTTAGTTGAAGAAGTGAAATCCGAAGTAGCAATGTTTGAAGGTGCACCTATAGCCGTTGAAATAGTACTAGACATAAGTTTCTCCGCATAGGGAGGATGGGAGGAAGCAAAATAAACACAATTAATATCGGTAGCATCGATACCAGCATAGTTAATAGCATTCATAGAGGCTTCTATAGCCATCGTTATAGGATCTTCATCAAAACCAGCAACAGCTTTCTCCTTTACCCCCGGGGCAGCAAAAATGCCCCAAGCCTTAACATACTCTTCACTCTTTATTCTAAATCTTGGAATATACACACCATATCCTACAATTCCACATTTACCCTCCATAAAATCACCCTCTCCTAAGTATGTGAACAACAGCTGTACCACCAGATCCACCAACATTGTGTGTTAAACCAATCTCTGCTCCACTCACCTGTCTACTTCTCTTCTCAGCCTCATCGCGCAACTGCTTCACAATTTCATATATTTGACCTGTACCAGTTGCTCCAATAGGATGACCTTTAGCTTTTAATCCCCCGCTTGGGTTTACAGGTATTCTACCGCCTATCTCGGTTTCTCCCTCTTCAATTAATTTTGCTCCCTCACCCTTTTTGCAGAAACCCAAATCTTCGTAAGCAATAATCTCAGCAATAGTGAAACAGTCATGAACCTCAGCGACATCAACATCTTTAGGCTCAATCCCAGCCATTTTATAAGCTTGCTTAGCAGCAAGAACAGAGGACATGAGAGTAGTGAAATCTTCCCTTTCAAAAAGTGATAACCTATCAGTTCCAGCACCAAAACCAGCAACATATATTGGCGTATCTGTATATTTTTTAGCTAAATCAGCTCTACATAAAATTGCAACTGATGCACCATCTGAAACAGGACAACAATCAAATATTGTAAGCGGATATGCCACCATCGGACTATTCAAAGCCCTTTCAAGAGTTGTCTCCCTTTGAAAATGCGCCTTCGGGTTCTGTGCCCCATTCTTATGATTTTTAACAGCAACCATAGCTAAATGCTCCCGTTTCGTACCATATTGATGCATGTGTCTTAAAGCCATTAAAGCGTAGACCCCAGGAAAAGTCATACCAGCAAGTCTTTCCCATTCAGTGTCACCAGAAACACCGAGCCAGTATCTAAGCTTATCACGTGGAATATCAGTCATTTTTTCAACTCCACCAGCAAGAACTACATCGCAAACACCAGACATAATTGCCATTACTGCGCTTCGAAAAGCAAAGCCACTCGATGCGCACGCGTTTTCAACTCTAGTAGCAGGAATACCATGCAAACCTATTTGATCTACAGCCATTGAGGAAAAATTTCCAAGCTGAATTCCACCCACACCAAGATTCCCTATATAAGCTTCTTCTATCTCCTTTGGGTCAATACCCTTATCAACATCATTTATAGCCTCAAGAAAAGCCTCAACAAAAAGCTCCTTAACGCCTTTATCAGCAAATTCCCCAAACCTAGTTTGCCCAACCCCTATAATTGCAACCTTATACACTTTAAACCCTCACCACATTAATCTACTTTTTAAGAAATATCCCCATGGGATCTATTTCTTCTCTCAATATCCTGATTTCTTCTTCAGTTGGAGGCTCTGTTTCCTTAGCATTTGGAGATATTTTCAAATCCCAGCTAGTAGCTTCCTTAACCTGATCAATAGTTACCCCTGGATGATAAGAATCCAAATACATCTCTCCAGTTTTAGGATCAAAACGTAAAATACCTAGCGTAGATATAACCACACTCGGGCCTCCACCATGCAAACCTATTTTCTCTCTTGAACCACCCCCCTTCAAGAAGCCTGGGCTTGTCAGGAAATCCAGTTTCTCTACAAAACGCCTTTTTTCATGGGGAGTAATAACTATTACCTTTTTGGCGAAGGATGAAATTGCACATGCCCCGCCGCTTCCTGGAAGTCTTACCTTTGGTTTAGAATAGTCTCCAATTACAGTTGTATTTATGTTTCCATATTTATCTATTTGAGCAGCTCCAATAAAACCCACATCGATATATCCTCGCTGAAGAAGATAGGCAAAAGTTTCAAAGAAGCTGAAAACACCTGCAGAACCGCTCACAATCGTCGGATCACCTATTGAAAGAGGCAATCTGGCTGGTCTAGAACCAAAAATACCTGATTCATATATTATGTTAAGGTTTGGAGCATGTGTTCGTTGAGCTAAAATAGCAGCTAATTGCGGAATTCCAATGCCAACCAAAACTTTGTCTCCATTTTTTAACTCTCTTGCAGCAGCGACAATCATCATTTCTCGAAGAGTATAATCCTTAGCATACCTCTTACTCATTAATATCACCTCTAACCATAATATCCGTAGTCAACAGGAATAGAACTGTAAGTTTTTGGTAGAAGTTTTAATATTCGTTCAACTCCCAGCTTCTTCAAATATTCCTTCCTGTTTTCAACACCATAAACCCATTCATTAAGAAATTTCTCCATACCTTCGACAGTTCTTGTTAATTTATCGTATTCGAGGTAAAACTCGTTATCCCTATCATAGTAGCCTTGTGTATAGGAGGGATGAGCACCCCAAGGCTCCTCTATTATAGCATCGACCTTAAACGCAGGAATAATCGTTCTATTGGGGTCCCTACGTATAACCTCGCTATCTACGATCTCTTCCACGGAAACTATCACTTTCTTGCTTGCCATTGCTATTTCCTTATTTGAACCAATTATACCCCACATTTGTACATTTCCTTCTTTATCGGCTCTTTGAGCATGAATTATAGCAACATCAGGGTTCAAAGCAGGGATAGCGCAAAGCAATTTACCTGTAAATGGGCATTTAATAGTCTTCAAGTTTTTATTGTACTTTGGAAGATCAGAGCCTAAAACGCTTGGAATAATTGGAACAAAGGGAATTCCCGCTGCACCTGCAAAATAGCGGGCACCTAGAGTAAAGTGAGTATATTCCTCGATCTCTATTGGATGAGGAATACCTTTTTCAACGGCTCTGCGAAAAGCATGAAGTAATCCTACTCCCGGGTTTCCAGCCCAACTAAAAATAACCTTCTCAACGCATCCAGCAGCTATTAACTGATCCACAATTAAATCAGGGGTCTCCTTAGAAACAGTTAGGTTTCTCTTTCTCTGACGGATTATTTCATGTCCAAGAGCAAAAGGAATAGCGTGTGTAAATCCACCAAAACAAACTAGATTCCCATCACTCACAAACTTCTTAATAGCTTCCTTAGCCGACATAATCTTATCTTCAATCTCCAAGATCAACACCTCTTACCCGTGGCGCCTTAAAAATAAATTAAATAATTTGTCCTTAAGGGAGTTTCCATTTAATCTAAAACATGTTTTTAAGCGCTCAGAAGCAGAGCTTTTGGAAATACATTGTGGATCTTGTGAAGTTATGGTCATAAATGCGGCCTCTCCTCAAAAATTGGGTTAATACACTTAACACCTACATAACTATATGATTCAACTTACAACTTATATAGTTTATATTACGATTTAGTATAAAAAATTATTTTTTAGTAATGTGAAAGAAATAAGAAAATGTATTTAAAATTGATAATTGAAATGTTAAAGAGACAAATATCTCCTCTAAGGATGCGTTTTAGGTGGAAAGAAGATGCCCATAACGACTGTAAATATACCCGAAGATCTTCTAAAATACATAGACTCCCTTGTAGCGAAGGGGGTAGCTAGAAGCAAGCAAGAAGTCATAATTAAAGCTCTTCAAAACTACCGTAAACTTCACATGCATGAATGGCACGATCCCCTAATAATTATTAGGGGGTTCCGAAGAGCACTAATAAATCAAAGAAGCTTAAATGAAATCTTAAAAAAGTTTAACGAAGAAGAACTTTACGAAATCGGTAAAAAGATGGGCTTTACACTTAAAGATTCTTGTTTAGCCTCTTTTGGTGTGGATTCAACCGATAAGGAAAATTGGGAACTAGCCTTAAAGATTCTTGAAGATAATGGTTGGGGTGTATTCAAAATAGAAAAAGATAAAAATAATAGAGACAAGCTAAGAATAATCATCTATAATCCGTTTTTTCCTAAAAAACTGCTGCATGGGTACTTAGAGACAGCATTAGGTGCAAAATTTTCACTAATACCAACGGTAGAGGACGTCGCAATACTGGAAACCTTATTAAAGTAGAAAAGTCGATATTCCACATGTAGCAGTAATTTTGCTATCTAAATATGTTTTCAAAGTTAAAACGATATTAAATAATTTTATCGTTAAATTGTGGATAATATGACTCAAACTGTTACAGTTCGACGTCACCTAGGTATTTATTGAACGTCAAGCTTTCAATGTTTAAGTTATGCCTCTAGGCGTATGATTAATGAAAATTAAAGTAAGGCTCACAAAAGTAGAGCTTAGTTTAAACAATAATTTAAGATTCATTATGTTTAAATATTTGATTTGTTTACTCTAAATAGTTAGGTAGCATTAGAAACTCATAAACAGACTGAGTGGAGACTTTATAAATGTCAGAAGCACTTTTAGAAGTTAACAACTTAAAGGTCTACTATGATATGATGCAGGGGTCAGTTAAAGCTGTTGACGATGTTAGTTTCAAAATTAGAAGAGGAGATGCCTTCGGTTTAGCAGGTGAATCAGGATGTGGAAAAACTACTGTTGCTTTATCAATCATGAGACTGCTGCCTAAAAACGGAAGAATAGTAAGCGGAGAAATGATATTTAATGGAATAGATCTTGTGGAGCTTAGTGAAGAGGAAATGCGCAAAATAAGATGGAAAAGAATTTCGATGGTATTCCAAGGGGCAATGAATGCTTTAAACCCGGTTCATAAAGTTGGCGATCAAATAGTTGAAGCAATACTGACCCATGAAAAAGTTACAGAGGAAGATGCTCTAGAGAGAGCAAAAAAACTTCTAGAGATGGTAGGACTACCTTCTGATACCGTTAATAGTTATCCACATGAACTGAGTGGTGGTATGAAGCAAAGAGTAGTAATAGCTATGGCACTTGCTTGTAATCCTGATCTAATTATTGCTGATGAACCTACAACTGCGCTAGACGTAATAGTGCAGGCACAAATACTCAAACTATTAGATGAATTAAGGAAAAAGCTAAACTTATCACTAATACTGATTACACATGACCTTTCAGTAATATCCGAACTTTGCAACAAAATTGCAATAATGTATGCAGGTAAACTAGTAGAAATAGGAGACGTAAAAGACATATACACAAACCCGATGCATCCTTACACCCAAGGATTGATAAACGCTTTTCCAAGCATCGAAGGACCCAAGAAAAAATTAATATCAATTCCAGGTTCACCACCAGATCTCCTAAACCCACCATCTGGCTGTAGATTTCATTTACGTTGCCCACATGCTATGGATATTTGTAAGAGGGAAGAACCTCAGCTAATAGAGATAGATAAAAAAGATTGGTACGTTGCATGTCATCTTCATGGGAGGGGAGAAAAATAACTGGCAATGAAGCAGTTCTAAAGGTAGAAAACTTAAAGAAATGGTTTCCCGTTCGAAAGGGAATTCTTGCTAGCATTTTTTCATCAAGACAGGAATATGTTAGGGCTGTTGACGGCGTTAGTTTCGATATAAAACGAGGAGAAATATTTGGACTTGCTGGTGAAAGTGGATGCGGTAAAACAACGACGGGAAAAGTTATACTCAGAATAATTGAACCTACAGATGGAAAAGTGTATTTTAAAGGCACAGATATTTTTAGTTTGCCGAAAAAAGAAATGAGAAAACTTCGAAGAAAAATGCAACTAATATATCAAGATCCCTTTGAATCCTTGAACCCTAGAATGACTGTTTACGATCTGGTAAGAGAACCTTTGAAAATCAACCGTTTAGTTAATGACCCTGAAGAGGAGGAGGAAAAAGTTAGAAAAGCTTTAGAAGAAGTTGAACTTAAACCACCAGAAACTTTCTTTGACAAGTTTCCACATGAACTTAGTGGAGGACAGAGACAAAGAGTCGCCATAGCAAGAGCTCTCGTGCTTCAACCAGAATTCATAGTTGCTGATGAACCAGTGTCAATGCTAGATGTTTCAATTAGAGCAGGCATACTAGAAATAATGCTCAAATTAAGGGATGAATATGAAATATCTTATCTTTTCATTACACATGATTTAGCTTTAGCACGTCACATTTGCGATAGAATCGCAATAATGTACCTAGGTAAAATTGTGGAAATAGGAGAGACAGATAACATAATGGGGAACCCGCTCCATCCATACACCAAGGCTCTTCTCAAAGCAGTACCAGTTCCGAACCCCATGGGTAGACGAGTAGAAGTTTTAATAAAAGGGTTCGTACCTATGTCACCCACCCACGTTCCCTCCGGTTGCAGGTTCCATCCGCGCTGTCCACATGTCATGGATATTTGTAAGAGGGAAGAACCTCAGCTAACTCGCGTAGAGGAAAACCACTATGTAGCATGTCACTTATACTAATTCACCATTGAACAATATTTTCGTAAGCCATCTTTTTATCGTGTGCATCTCGCGAAATTCGGTTAGAATAATGTTAAATCTTTAAAATAATTCAAAATAAAATAAGTAATTAATCACTGTAATTAACACATTCTAGAGGTGGTGACACTTTTACAAGACTAAAAACTTATATACATTGTTAAGCAATAATAAAGATTTAAAGTTATATGAGAGGGTGAGAAAATCTTGTACAAAAATGTAAACACAACCTTCGACAAAAAGAAAATAATTACTGCAATAACTCTAATGACATTACTCCTAGGGCTGATAATAACACCATCATGGTTCCCAGTTTCCTCAGCACAGGAAGAACCAGAATATGGAGGCACCCTAAGGGTAGCATTTATAACAGATATAGATACCCAAAACATCCTATACGCACAAACTTGGTGGACAGCTATAATTACCACCATGTGCTACGATACACTAGTAGTATTTAACCCCGATCTTGAAATAGTACCATGGTTAGCAACAAGTTGGGAAACCAGTGAAGACGGTTTAGAATGGACTTTTCACATAGTTGAAAATGCCACTTGGCATGATGGAGAACCACTCACAGCAGAAGATGTAGCATTTACTTTCACGTACATCAAGGAAAAGGAAATTCCAGCATATCTAAGTGATGTTGAATTAATAGATCGAGTTGAAGTAGTTGATAACTACACAGTTAAATTCTACCTAACAAAAAAAAGTGCAACTTTCCTTACGCGAACAGTTAGAGCAATACCCATATTACCAAAACACATATGGGAAACAGTAGAAAAACCCGAAGAATTCAAAAATGAAGAATTCATAGGAAGTGGAATGTTCATTTTCGAAGAACGCGTACCAGAACAGTATATTAAATTGAGAGTAAATGAAAACTATTGGAGAGGAAGACCTTACGTAGACGAGGTTATAATAAAAATATACAAAGACCAAGACGCAGCGATAGCAGCATTAAGAGCCGGAGAAGTAGACGCAGTAGCATGGTACACACCAACATCACTAATACCTGAACTAGAAGCAGATCCCAATATAGCAGTAGACATGTCCCCAGACTACTACGTATACATAGTTTACTGGAACCTCAAAAAACACCCACTGGACGTAAAAGAATTTAGACAAGCCCTAGCATACGCTACAAACAGATCATACATAGCAGAAGCAATTCTAGAAGGATATGGAGAGCCTCAATATTCATTCATCGCTTCCGCGCTGAAATATTGGTACAATCCAAACTTGCCAAAATACGAGTTTAATTTAACCAAAGCAGCAGAAATACTAGATTCATTGGGGTATGTCGACACTGATGATGATGGTATCAGGGAAGATGAAAACGGAGTTCCTATAATATTTGACATAAACCCACCTAGTTATGACCCTGTCAGAGTCAGGGCAGCACAACTTTTGGAACAATGGTGGGAGTCAATAGGCATAGGAGTAAACGTCATACCCTTAGACTTCGAAACAATTATGAGCAAAGCATGGGTAGAACATGACTTTGATATGGTAATAGTTGGTGACGGTGACATAGACCCAGACTACATGTTAAGCTGCATGTGCAGCTGGGAATATGTACCCTACGGTAACAACCCTATGGGCTACAATAATAGTGAATGGGATCAACTATACCTACAGCAACGATCAGAAGTAAATATGACCAAGAGACGAGAAATAGTCTGGCAAATGCAAGAAATATATGCAGAAGATCTACCATTACTCCCATTGTATATGGCTTACAGTACAATGCCATATAGAACTGATACCTTCACGGGATATGTACCATTCCCATCAGGCATGATTACAGACACAAATCCATGGACTTGGCTAAGTGTATACAAAGTTGGTGAGGTAACCAAGCCAGGCCCTGCACCATGGACATGGATAGCTGTTGCTGTAGTTGCTGTTGTAGTAGTTGTTATTGTAGCTGCTGTTGTTGTTAAGAAAAGGACTTCTTAAGAGTAGCTTGGAGATGTAAAATAAAATGGGCCTACGAAAATACATTGTAAAACGTGGAATCGACACCTCTATAACATTTTTTATTATTATTGTACTTAATTTTCTGTTACCGCGCCTAATGCCGGGTGATCCTGTTAGTAGATTAATTGGGACAAGAGTACAGATGTCAACTGAAGAAAGAATAGCTTTACTTAAGAGATATGGTCTAGATAAACCGCTACATGAACAATTTATAGTTTATCTAAAAGGTCTGTTAAGAGGAGATTTAGGAGTTTCATTATCTCGTTATCCAACGCCTGTCACGGAGGTATTAATGTACGGGCTACCATGGACAATACTCCTAGTTGGGACATCCACGATTCTAGCAATAATAATAGGTACACTATTAGGTATTATTTCTGGTTGGAGGCGAGGAGAAAAGCTTGATGTTGCTAATCTCGCTGTTGCTCTAGCAACATATTCAACACCAGTATTTTGGATCGGCATGCTGCTGATATTTTTCTTCGCAATTAAATTGCACATATTCCCGGTTGCAGGAGCGTTTAGCCCGGAACATGTTGCTCCTGGTTTTTCGCTTACCTACGTTATTGACGTTCTTAGACACATGGTTCTTCCAATAGTAGCGCTAACACTAATACTCTACGGGGGACAATATCTAATTGTTAGGAATTCAATTATAGAAACGCTAACTGAAGATTACATATTAACAGCGCGAGCTAAAGGATTAGATGATAGAGCTATAATGTTTAAACATGCGGCGAGAAATGCACTTCTACCTGCGGTATCGTATGCAGCCATAGAGATTGGCCTTATAGTTGCGGGGGCAGTATTAACTGAAACTGTGTTCTCGTGGCCTGGCATTGGAACAATAATTTACGGTGCTGTTTTAGATCGTGATTATCCAGTCATACAAGGGGCGTTTTTCATAATTGCTATAAGTGTTCTGCTTGCAAACTTCATTGCTGACATAGTATACGGCTATTTAGACCCAAGAATAAGATACGGATAACTATTACAGTGGTGGTAGAGGTGAAAAAACTATTAGGCCCAAGAAGAACAGCTGTCTTGAAGAAACGAATCAAAAACTTTTGGTATCTTTATAAATCAAATAAAATGGGTATGATAGGTCTCAGTATTTTGCTGTTTTTTATTTTCATAGCTGTTTTTGCACACTATATAGCACCCTATGATCCTTATGAGTTTTCTCTTGATGTTAACGCACCACCAAGCTGGAAACATCCTCTTGGCACTAATGATGCGGGCCAAGATATTTTCAGTGAATTAATTTATGGTACTAGAATTTCTCTATTGGTTGGCTTTTTGGCCGCTTTCGTATCAACCTTCATTGGTGGATCAATTGGGATTCTAGCAGGTTACTTTAAGAAATTAGATGGGATTTTAATGCGTATTACCGATATTTTCCTCGTAATCCCATCGTTTCCACTAATGATTCTATTAGCAGCTTACCTAGGTCCCAGCATTAACACCGTTATACTTGTTATTGGCATATTAAGTTGGCCGTACACAGCCAGAGTTATTAGATCACAAGTATTATCGCTAAGAGAACGTACCTTTGTTGAATCTGCAAAAGTAATCGGTGCATCAGATTTCTATATACTAAGGGCATACATACTACCAAACGTTATGCCTCTACTTTTCGCGAACATGGTTCTAAATGTATCAGGCGCTATAGTCTCAGAAGCAGGTTTAGCTTTCCTAGGGTTAAGTGATGTCACATATAAAAGTTGGGGCATGATACTCTACTTTGCACGGATTCGTGGAGGCTTTATAAGAGGTGCTTATTGGTGGTGGGTTCCACCAGGCCTATGTATTGCAACGGTGGTTCTAGCGTTTACATTAGTAGGTTACGCATTAGATGAAATATTGAACCCTAGACTAAGGAAACGCTAAATCCTAACACTAATTTATTTTGGAGCCAAAATAATATTTTCCGCATTAAAATTTAGAGGGTAGGTGTTAATAATGGAAAATTATGGAGGAATTGTTAAAAAACTAGATGAGTGGGTTGAAGATCATATAAATGATCTTGTCGACTTTGTTTGCAAGCTTATAAGGG
>Ga0164318_10006038_pt1 | contig 11741 bp, 12 predicted proteins | sample GuaBasSedimGuay9_FD_113734 | JGI IMG/M metagenome (GOLD analysis project Ga0164318, IMG submission 113734) | Subseafloor sediment microbial communities from Guaymas Basin, Gulf of California, Mexico - Guay9, Core 4571-4, 0-3 cm | ecosystem: Environmental > Aquatic > Marine > Hydrothermal vents... | reverse complement strand
TACACGAAAACACACAAAACCTTGTTAGCCACAAATAAATAGCGTTCTTTAGAATGCTTTCTTCAACTTAGCGCGTGGATTTATCCACTCGCAATTAGTTTAAACTTATAATAATAAAATTACTACACTGCGTAAGTCCTAATATTGTAAAATCGTTAAAACGGTTATGAATATATCATTCTGCGTTCACTGTCTATCAATCAGAATTTACTTTACACAGCAGTAGGTCTAATTTGAATACAACTATAACTTATTTTATATTACTTTGTGTCCTCTGTGGCTACTTTTAATGGACTATGTTAAAAAATAAAAAAATTTTAATTGGGATTAGTGGTGGGATTGCCGCATATAAAATTGTAGATGTAGTCAGTAGATTGAGACAATCTAATGCAATAGTTAAAGTCATTATGACAGAACATTCCAAGAATTTTATCCATCCATTAACATTTCAGACAATTTCTGGGAATAAAGTAGCAAATGATTTGTTTTCTGAAATTACATCATTTTACGGTAAGGTGGAGCATATATCTTTATCTGATTGGCCAGATTTATTTTTGATAGCCCCTGCAACTGCAAATATTATAGGGAAAGTTGCTAATGGCATAGCAGATGATTTGCTCTCAACAGTAATAATAGCAACTAAAGTTAAAACAGTTTTTGCACCATCAATGAATGTGAAAATGTATGAAAATGTTATTGTTCAGCAGAATATTGCCAAACTAAAAGAATTGGGCTATTTTTTCATAAGACCGGACAAAGGGCATTTAGCTTGTGGCTATGAAGGTTTGGGAAGATTACCACAGCCAAAAGTAATTGTGGATTATGTAAAAGTCCTTTCTAATTATTCCTATGATTTGACAAATACAAAAATATTGGTAACAGCCGGAGCTACAAGAGAATATTGGGATGAGGTTCGCTGTATTACAAATGATTCCTCTGGCAAAATGGGCTATGCTATTGCTCAATCAGCAGCTATACGAGGTGCAAAAGTAACGCTCATCAGTGGGCAAACAAGTTTATCCAATCCAAAAGGTGTTGATGTTAAACAGGTAATTTCTGCAAAAGAGATGTATGATGCTGTTATGCAGTATAATAAAGATAGCGATATTATCATTATGACCGCGGCAGTGGCTGATTATAAATTTGCAGAACAGATAAAAGGCAAAATGAAAAAGAAAAATAAGATTTCTGTAAAATTGGTTTCTACTATTGATACATTGAAAAAATTAGGCAGTATTAAACGGCAAGGACAAATATTAGTGGGCTTTGCCGCTGAGATGGAACATCTAAAAAAATACGCTATGATAAAGATGCAAGAGAAGAACTTGGATATGATTATAGCAAATGACATTTCAATAGCTGGACAAGATAATACTAGCTTCACTATTTTCAGTAAAACTGTAAAAAATAGTTTCGTTAATATTCCTAAATTTCAAGCAGCTAATCTTATATTAGATGAGATAAAGAATTTAAATGTATAAATATTTTAAGATTGCTAAGCAGTCTGCTTTGTCAGCTGGGAAAATATTAAAAGATAACTTTTTGAAGCAGAAAAAAATAGAATATAAAGGAAGAATAGATATAGTTACAAATGTGGATAGAGAAGCAGAACAAGAAATAATGAGGATAATTCGTAAGCATTTTCCTGAACATAATATATTAACAGAAGAGACCAAAACTACTATTGATAAAAATATTGAATATTGCTGGGTTATTGATCCTTTAGATGGCACGACAAATTATGCTCATCGGTTTCCTTTTGTAGCAGTTTCCGTAGGATTGCAAATCAAAGGCGAAAGTGTAATTGGAATAGTATATAATCCTATTTTAGATGAACTATTTTGGGGAATAAAAGGTGAAGGTAGTTTCGTGGGTAATAAAAAAATATGTGTATCACAAACGAATAAGTTAAGCAAAGCATTTTTAGCAACAGGATTTCCTTATGATGTTGCAGTAAGCAAAGAGAATAATTTGGATCATTTTGCGAGAATGATAATGAAATGTATGGCAATACGCAGAGCTGGAAGCGCTGCTTTAGATTTATGCTATCTGGCTAATGGTATATTTGACGGATTTTGGGAATTAAAACTTCATCCTTGGGATACAGCCGCAGCTATGGTAATTGTCCAAGAAGCAGGTGGAAAAATTACAAAATTTGATGGCACAGAATTCAATATCTTTGATAAGAAAATCATTGCAAGTAATGGCATTATACATCAACAAATGCTCTCTGTATTAAATGAGAAGTAAATAGTATCGCTTCACGCATTACAACCGTGAAACCCGACTCGAGTTCAAAGAACCCGAGTCGAGTTTCTGTGAAAAAAATCCCATAGGGATGAGATACTTTCCAGAATATTCTTATTGATTTTGCCTCTGTAATCCCGTAGGGATGAAATAATTATAGCAATAATTACAATAGTAAATCATAGCTCCGTAGGAGCGATATAAATGGCTTTAACCATTTTTACCCCATTAGAAATTTGGATTTTAATATTTTATTAGACTTATACAGGACTACCCCAATATGATTCATTCTTCAATAATTTTTACATACACTTTTCTATTTCTGGGACCGTCAAATTCACAAAAATACAATGATTGCCAAGTGCCTAATACCAAATCTCCATTCTCAATAATGAGTTGTTCACTGCATCCGATAATACTGGATTTTATATGAGCTGCTGAATTCCCTTCTAAATGACTGTAATTATCATCAAGAGGAATAATCTTATCCAACTCTTTTAGTATATCCTTTCTAACAGAAAAATCCGCTCCTTCATTGATAGTTATACCAGCAGTTGTATGAGGAGCATATACTACACAAATCCCATTTTTTACTCCTGATTCTCTCACAACTTCTCGTATTTGATGAGTTATTTCTACAAAATCAAATCTGCCTTTTGTGCTTACTGATATAGTTTGCATAATTACACCCCTTCCACAACTAATTTTGATAAATCTGCTCCTTTTAAAAATAAGCTCTTTACCATTCGTAATAGTGCCATTCTATTCTCTCTTATTTTTTTATCTTTTACCATTATCATCACATTGTCAAACAGATTATCAATTTCTGTGCGACAAGAGAGAAGTAATTCAAAAATTCTGTGATAATTTTTTTTGTACAACTCCGTCTCAAATTCTGGTTTAATTAGCATTATCTTTTGATAGAGTGATTTTTCTGCATCTTCCTGAAACAACGATATATCCAATTCATTTTCAGATTGTGAACTCATCAAAATATTAGCCACTCTTTTATAGCCAATAACCAATCTTCGGAAGTCATTTCTATTTTTAAATGCTTGTAAATCTTCTGCTCTTCGTGTTAAATCCAAAATATGATAAAAATCTCCTGCCATCACAGCATCAATTACATCGTATTCAACACCAATTATATCAGGGTCAGAAAGAAATGTTTTGATTCTCTGTTGGAGAAAATCATCAATTTGCATTTTGACTTTCCCTTTTTCAGAAATGATTTTGTCCTGTAAGATATCAAGTGTGAATATAAATACTTTTTCTAAATTCAGATTGATTTTATAATTATACAAAATTTTCAATATTCCTTGTGCGGCTCTTCGCAAAGCAAAAGGGTCATTAGAACCGCTTGGAATTAGTCCAACACAAAAGCAGCTAACAATATTATCAATCTTCTCTGCAAGAGATAATATTATACCTGTATTTGTGTTTGGCAATATATCATTTTTAAATTTCGGTAGATATTGCTCATAAATTGCTTTTGCTACTTCCTCATTTTCACCGTCATTTAGAGCGTATTGATAGCCAATAAATCCCTGTAATGATGTGTATTCCTTCTCATTAAGCATCAATGTTGTCAAATCTGCTTTGGATAGCATTGCAGCTCGGATGACTTTCTCTGGTGAAACATTCAGTTCCTTTGCTAAAAATTTACCTATTTTTTGCATACGAATACTCTTTTCGTATAAAGTACCTAATTTTTCTTGATATACTATCTTATTCAATTGCTCAATTCTGCTATGTAAAGGAACTTTCTGGTCTTCATCATAATAAAATTTAGCGTCAGATAGACGAGCACGAATTACTTTTTCATTACCATATCTAATATTATCCTTTGCTTGTGGACTACCATTGCTTATACATATAAAGTAAGGGAGTAATTTATTGTCATAACCTTTTAATGCAAAATATTTTTGTGTCTCAGTTAGAGTAGTGATCAAAATTTCTTGTGGCAGATTAAGAAATGCTTTATCAAATTTACATAAAATCGCTAATGGATATTCTACAAGATTGGTTACAGTATCAAACAATTTCTCATCAGCAATTTTTCCATGAATTTCATTTTCAATCGCTTTCACTTGTTGCTTTATGAGTTCTTTTCTTTTTTCAACATTTGGGATAACAAAATGTTGCATTAGTTTATTCTCATATTCATCCACATTATTGATTATAATTGTGTTATCCAAATTTTCAAAACGATTACCAAAAGTAATTCTATCAGAGCAAATATCTTCTAATTTAACTGAAATCACTTGTTCATTTAATAGGGCAAGTATCCAACGAATAGGTCGTACAAAAGTTAACTTGTTAGTTCCCCATTTCATTGATTTTTTGAAAGGTATTTGCTCAATGAGTTGTGGAATTATCTGTCCTAATATTTCAGTTGTATCCTTTCCATAAATAATCTTTTTTAATGCTAAATATTTTCCTTTATCAGTTTGTTTAAGGTAAATATCCTCTTGTTTAGCATTTTTACTTTTCAAGAAGCCCAGACCTGCTTTAGTAAGATTGCCTTGTTTATCATAAGAAATTTTTGCAGGTGGACCCATTACTTCTTCAATTAAATCCTCTTGTTTGTCTGGTAATCCAAAAATCGTTATTGCAAATCGTCGTGGCGTGGAATATCTTTTCATTTCTGTAAAATGTAGACGACTATTCATCAAATTCTTAACAAAAAAAACTTCTATAAAATCCATTGCATCTTTAATAATAGAAGATGGAACCTCCTCAACTCCAATTTCTAATAAAAATTTTTTGTTCAGCAATTGCTCCTTCCTTAGTTTAGAGAATTTATGATTACGGCATCCTGATTTTCTATAACTGGCATTACGCATTACGCCCTACGCTTTACGCATTACGCTTTTTATTTTACTATATTTCCATCTTTTAGCATAATTGTTCTGCTAGCTCTCTTTGCTAAATACTGTTCATGAGTAACCATTATAATAGTGTGTCCTGATTTGTGTAGTTCTTCAAATATGGATAATATATTAGAGCCAGCAGTAGAGTCCAGATTTCCTGTTGGCTCGTCTGCAAGGATTACATTAGGATTGTTAACTAATGCTCGTGCAATTGCTACTCTCTGTCTTTGACCTCCTGATAGCTCTGATGGCTTGTGATTAAGACGATCGCCTAAACCAACCTCTGTTAATGTCTTTTCTGCAATTTCTCTACGCTTTCGTCTACTTAATCCAGAATAAAGTAAAGGTAATTCAACATTCTTTAATATATTTATATGTGGTAGTAAGTTAAAAGTTTGAAATACAAATCCTATTTTACAATTACGAATAGCTGCTAATTTTTTTTTGTTTAATGTGCTGACCTCTTCTCCTTCTAGGAAATATTTTCCTTGTGTTGGAGTATCAAGACATCCTAATATATGCATCAGAGTGGATTTTCCAGATCCAGATGGACCAGTTATTGCTACATATTCCCCATTTTCAATTTGAATGTCAATACCTCGTAATGCCAGAACTTTCACCTTTCCCATTTCATATATCTTTTTTATGCCCTCTGTTTTAATTAACATTTTTATCTTAATCCTTATAGTGCTAATAATAAGTTATAGTATAGCGTAGTGCGTAAAAATTGTGTTCAAATTACGCCTACTATTTTACCGACTTTTTCAAATTTTTCCAGAGCTAAATCTAATTGTGCATCTGTATGAGTAGCCATAAAGCTTGCTCTAATTAGTGTATCATTAGGTGGTACTGCTGGTGGCACAACAGGATTTATAAATACATCTTCTTCTGCTAAATATTTCCACATTTTAAATGCGGTCATCATTTCGCCCACATGAAGTGGTATAATAGGCGTCTCACTATTTCCTGTGTTATAACCCATTTTGTCAAATCCATTTTTCATTTTTTTAGTATTATGCCATAGATTTTCAATCCGTTCAGGTTCTTGCTGCATTATATCTATTGCGGCAATTACAGCAGCGGCCGAGGCTGGCGGAATACTGGCACTAAATATAAGAGGTCTTGAATTATGCTTTATATATTCAATCACTTCTTTTTTAGCCGCAATAAATCCACCAATTGAAGCCAATGATTTACTAAAAGTTCCCATAATGATGTCAATTTCGTCATCTATACCAAAATGGCTGGCAGTGCCTGAACCCTTATCGCCTAATACTCCAATAGAATGAGCATCATCAACCATAACCCGAGCAGAGTATTTTTTGGCTAATTCAGTAATCTCTGGCAAATGAGCAATATCCCCTTCCATACTAAAAATACCATCAACTATAATCAATTTTGCCTTATCTTTTGTTTTGGATAGAACCCTTTCTAGGTCATTCATATCGTTATGATTAAATCTTTGCATTTTGCCATAAGATAATTGGCAACCATCAATAATACTTGCATGGTCTAACTTGTCAGTTATCACAATATCATCTCTCTGCACGAGTGTAGATATTGTGCCTAAATTTGATTGAAATCCAGTAGAGAAGGCTAGAGCCGCTTCCTTATGTACCATATCTGCTAATTTTTCTTCAAGCTCAATATGAATGTCTAATGTGCCATTAAGAAAGCGTGAACCAGCACAACCAGTTCCATATTTCTTTATGGCATTTATTGCCGCTTCTTTTACCTTAGGATGATTAGTTAAACCTAAATAACTGTTTGAACCAAGCATCAAAGTCCTCTTGCCATCAACTATTACTTCTGTATCCTGTTCAGAATTAATAACACGAAAATAAGGGTAAAAACCTAATTTCTTTACTCTCTCTGGCTCTTCATAATTCCAACATTTTTCAAATATATCCATTTATTACTCCATAATGTCTTTTGCAACAAACATATATATCTTAAAAAACCCCTGTTACGCACTACGCATTACGCTGTGTTCTCTGTGGCATAATTCTCTCTCTGTGCCCTCCGTGTCTCTGTGGTGAATTTACGCATTACGCACTACGCATTACGCATTACGCACTACGCATTTTGTATGTCCATTTGTTTCTATCCTAATTTTATATAATTTCAAATTGTCTTAAGCTGTTATAAGAGACGACCATAATAGTTTTTATCAAATATACAGCTGGGACAGTGAAGAACATTCCAAGTATGCCAAATGCATATCCACCAGCAATAACAGTAAGTAAAACTAAAAGTGGATGCATTTTTATCTCTTTACCCATAATTGAAGGGAAAAGAATTATGCTATCTATCTGCTGGATTATAAGATGCACTATTAACACATAGATAACATAGATGTTCGGCTTAGGACTTGCTAATACTACTATTAGAGCAGGAATTATGCCAATAATAGGTCCAAAATATTTTATTGGATTAGACAATCCAATTATAATGCCCAATATTAAAGCATATTTGATGTCTAAAGCAAGCAATCCAACTACTGATAATATAGTTACTATCAATGTCTCTATTAACAATGCACGAAAAAATCTACCAAAGCTTTCTTCAATTTTCTGAAATAGATGTAAAGTGAACTCAAAATAGCGGTTTGGGATAATTCTGAAAAAATTCTTTCTGAATGTGTCCTCATCTCTTAATAAAAAAAACCCGATTACCGGCACAATAATCAGAAATGATAATCCAGCAAAAATACCACTTATTGATTTAATCACAATTTGTGGTAATTGCCCTATAAAAGCACCAATACGCTGACTTAATAATTCGTTATATTGGTCAAACTTAATAAATGGAAGTGCTGCCTTTATCTTTTCAAAGAAAGTATCCAACTTTCCTAAGCCTATGGATTGTAAGTTAATTGGCTCCTCTTTTTGTATCATTTCCGTTAATAGATTTGTAAAATCTATAATCTGATCTACAATCTGTGGGATTAAGCCCAAAATAAAGAAAGTCAATATTACAGCAATTATTACATAAATAAATAAAATAGATAATGTACGCTTTATATGATATCTTTCAAAATAATGAACTAATGGAGAAATTAGATAAGCTAACAAAAAAGATACAATAAGATAAGATATAATAAATTTATATAAATAAATACATAAAATTACAGCAAATAGAACAATAAGATAAAATGTGAGTTTAACGATATTAATGTTCTTTATATTCATTTGTCAATCGGCTGTGTTTTAATTTTTCATTAAGATGAATAATGTGTTGGCTAAGGATTTTTCCTAAACTAAATAAGATTTTATTTCCACCTCTGGGAAATTTGTTAATAAAACTTTTAAATTCTGTTTTTGAGATTGCATACATTGCTGTTTCTTTTACAGCCATACAAGAAGCAGTCCGAGAAGTATCTAAAAAAAGTCCAAATTCACCAAAAAAATCGTATTCACCAAGTATATTTAATTCAATTTCCTCACCATTTTCCTTTTCAATGTATATCTTTACTTCGCCACTCTTGATAATATAAAATACAATATTAGGATAACCATTTTTAAAAATTATCTCTCCCTGGGAGAACTCTCTTTTATGAATACATTTTGCCAAATGATGCAACTCAGTAGAACTTAAATTGGTAAATAGCTCAAATTTAGATAGGAACTTTATCATTTCTTTGTCCTCTTGTTCTATGGGCTTTTTTATAGATAAAAATTTCATTTGCACTCCACTCTTCCATATATTTCATTTCTATAGTATAATCAAAAAGTTAATGTTAGTTTGTTGAGTTTGTATTAGTTAGCGATTAAATCCCGTTATATATTTATCAAAATAGAATTTGCTATTATCTTTTTCGTCCCTTAATATATCTGTATAGCCACGATATAAAAAGAAAAGATAATACAATTGTAGCAATAACGGCTCCCCAAATTCCTAATAAGCTAAGTGTAGTTACAATAATCCCTGCTAAACAAACGCCAATAAAAATGCACAGTAAAGATGTAAAAAAGTTTATGCCAAAAAGATATGCCGCAATAGAGCCAGTCCAGGCACCTGTTACAGGCAGAGGGATCATTACAAAAATAATTAGTCCAATTTCCTCATATTTCTCAATGATTTTACCTTTTTTCCGTGTCCTGGCAAATAGCCAATCAAAGAATCTTTTGAAAATTGGAATGGGATAAAGAACTTTAGTTATATATTTAAGGAAAAGCAATACGAATATTATAGGAATCATATTGCCAACAACAGCGAGTATATAAGTTTTTAGCCAATGAATTTTGTAATAATTTATACCAATAGGGATTGCTCCGCGTAGTTCAAAAATAGGCAAAGTTGCTATACTCGTTACAATCAGTTCATTGGGAATATTTTTGCTTTCTAAATAATGTGTAATTTTTCCTGTTTTATCGTCTTTTTGATTTTCTTGGGCAAAACATACAATATTGATAGTTAATAACAATAAAGCAATTATCAGAGATGCATAGTGCGTAGTGCGTAATGTGTAGAATCCATTTCGTTGCATTTTTCTTAATAAGTCCATCCATATTTTCCTATCAAAGGTACAAATATACATCCACCGAATTCTTCTCTATCTATATCATTTCCTCTTTTAGTTAAACGGGTTAAAATTTGACTAAAACGATTTCCATAAGGTAAAATCATTCTTCCATTGTTTGCTAATTGTTCAACTAATTTTTCTGGAATTTTAGGTGCACCTGCGGATATAATGATAGCATCAAATTCTTTTATTGAAGGATATGTGTTTCCCCATCCTTTTGTTCCATCTGATACTTTTATGTAAATATTCTCATAATTCAATTTATTTAGTAAATCTCTTGCTTTCCTGGCTAATGAAGCTATTCGTTCAATAGAGCAAACTGTATCAGCCATCTCTGCCAATAACGCTGTTTGATATCCAGAGCCAGTGCCAATTTCTAATACTTTATCAGAAGATTTCAATTCCAGAAGTTCTATCATCAGTGCAATAATATATGGCTGAGAAATGGTCTGTCCTTCACCTATAGGTATTGGGAAATCCTGATAAGCATTGTATCTACTATGTTCAGGCACAAACAGATGTCTTTCAACTTTCCTCATTGCATCAAGCACTTTCTCATCAGTAATACCACGACTAATAATCTGTTCCTGTACCATCAATTCTCGTTGTTCTTCAAATCTCATTCATACTCCTAATAGGTAAAAATTTTTAGCCATCATTAGATAACAATCATCTAACGGTGTAAGCACCAATCATGCCATAGGCATATCAAGCTCTGGCATTATATTGCTATTTATTCTCAACTTGTCAAACCATGGTTGAATTTTAGCATAAATTTCTTTATATGTCATATCAACTTTTAGAGGAGTTATAGATACATAGCCCTGTTTTATAGCTGAATAGTCGGACTTATCATTTCCGAACCATTTAGGTGGATCTCCGCCGATAAAATAATATGATTCGCCACGAGGATCTTTTCTTTCCAAAATAAAATCACTATACTTACGATGTCCTAAACTTGTAAGTTTAACCCCTTTTATTTCTTTAATTGATAAAGGTGGAATATTGATATTCAAAATAGTATCTGGAAAGATGATACTTTTCAAATCATTTTGAAGTAGAAAATCTACAATTTTTGCCGCTTGTTCAAAGCTACCTTTTTCACGAGAAGTGAGTGATACAGCTATAGATGGTATTCCTGAGTTCATTCCCTCTATTGCTGCGGCTACTGTGCCTGAATAAAGCACATCCTCGCCCATATTAGCACCATTGTTTATCCCTGAAATAATCAAATCAGGTGGGATATTTAAGATGATATTGTGTAATGCTAAAAGAATACAATCGGTTGGTGTGCCATCTGTAATATATTTCTTATCAGATATTTTACGAATCCGTAAAGGATTGTGTAAAGTTAATGAATGAGAAACTGCACTCCGTTCTCTATCCGGTGCTACAATGAAAACTTCGTACTTTGTGTCCAATACTTTTTCTAACGCAGTTATTCCAGAAGCAAAGAAACCATCATCATTAGTTAATAAAATTCTTTTCATCAAAATAATCCTATGATTTTTCCTATGTAATATGCCAATAATAAAAATAAAATTGTGCCTAGTCCAAATAGTATTTTTTCAAAAGTTATAATTGTTTTGTCAATCGTCTTAATTTCATATCTTTTCCTCTTATGTCCCTTTTTGTTAATGTCCTTTGATAATTGTATAGTATATTGAAAATCAGTAAGCCATTTTATATTGCCAGAGGAACTGCGATAAGGATGTAATCCCTGTTTTATATAGAATTGATATGTCTTTTCATCAATTCTATATCGGTTCAAATCTTTTTCCTCAATTGGAATAATAACTTTATTTTTTTTTGCCATTATCTTATATTATATTTTATATTATATTTTTTACTGAACTCAACTTTTAATTCTTGGTAATCCTGTATAAATAGTTGCATTCAATTTGAGATGCTTTATTTAATAAATCATTCACCCCTACTTTGGGTGGACTATCTATTTTTTATCAAAATTCTTTGGATTTGAGATTAGCTGTAAAGAAAAAATTTTGCTTATGTAAAGTTTGACATTAGAATTTCATATTATGCCTTTTTGGGTGAAAGTAAAAATGTGGAGGTTGTATTATGAAACAATTTGATGT
>Ga0164318_10006037_pt1 | contig 11743 bp, 8 predicted proteins | sample GuaBasSedimGuay9_FD_113734 | JGI IMG/M metagenome (GOLD analysis project Ga0164318, IMG submission 113734) | Subseafloor sediment microbial communities from Guaymas Basin, Gulf of California, Mexico - Guay9, Core 4571-4, 0-3 cm | ecosystem: Environmental > Aquatic > Marine > Hydrothermal vents >... | reverse complement strand
TTTGAAACAAGCAGAAGAACATCTAAATAAACAATCAATATAATGACCCCATTTTTAAAACAAATAGCTCAGAAGCTACTTAATCTAAAACAAGATGAGTTAGAAAGCACATTAGTGATTGTACCTAGTAGAAGAGCCAAAACATATATTCTAAAATATATATCGGAGTCAATTGATAAGCCCATATATACACCTGAGATTGTATCGATAAACGATTTTATATATAACCAAACTGAGCTGATGGAAGCCGATCCAATGGATATGCTAATGCAGCTTTATGAAGTACACCGTAAAATAGAGAAGAATAGTGCTCAAAGCCTTGATCAGTTTAGTACTTGGGCGGATTTATTGCTCTCCGATTTCAACGATATTGACCTATATATGGTTCCTGTAGATAGATTGTTCTCTTATTTAAGCGATGCCAAAGAGATTGAGAAATGGGACCTTGACCCTCAGAAACTAACTGAGCAAGAGAAAAATTATCTGAAATTCTATAAAAAGCTATATATCTATTATATAGAATTGAATAAAGCTCTATTGAAGAATAATACTGCTTACCAAGGAATGGCCTTTAGATTTATGGCTGAGCAGAGTTCTTATAAAAATATAAATTATTCTAATATATATATTGCTGGTTTCAATGCTTTTACAAAATCTGAGGAAACTATAATTAAAATGCTTGAAGTAGAGTATTCTGCTGAAATAATTTGGGATATTGATAAATACTATTTTGAGAATAAAAGCCATGAGGCTGGTCGCTCATTACGCAAACACCTTTATAATAAAGACCTTAATAAAATACAAATTATTGAAGATAACTGGCTTAATGATAATAAGAAGATAAACATTTACGGTGTTGACGGAAACGTAGCTCAGGTAAAACTTGCGGTAGATTTATTACAAAAACAAATTGAGAAGGACCCGAAAATTATAGAAAACACTGCGCTAGTACTTGGCAGCGAAGACCTTTTATTGCCTGTTATTAACTCCATTCCCGAAAGCATAAATAGCTTTAATCTCACCATGTCGTATCCGCTAAGGCTGCATAATGGCTATGAGCTAATAACTTTAGTTTTAAATCTTTATAACGATTATAAATTTGAGAAGGACAATACTTCTGACTTAAGTATTTACTATAAATACTTTACTAATTTCTTGCTACATCCATATATTCAGCAGTATTTACCAAATAATACATCCAAAGACTTATGCAATGAAATAAATAAGAACAATACTCAACGAATTGACAAAAAATATTTGGATAGCATTAGTTCCAAATCAATGGAATTAAGGAAATTGATAGAACTTCTACTAGAAATTAAAAGAGATGTACGATCAAGTATTGATATAATAATAAGCATCTTTGAGCTTATTAATGACAATGAGAGTCAGGCATGGGAGAAGTCATTTTTGAGTCATTATATTGAAGTTTTAATGAAACTTAAGGAGAGTTTGGCAATAGTAACACATATCGAAAAGCTTAATACCATAAAACGATGGGTGCAAAATGCAATCAATCACTCACCCATTCCTTTTATTGGAGAACCATTGCAAGGATTACAAATTATGGGTATGCTAGAAACTCGTACTCTTGATTTTGAGAATATAATTATACTATCTGTAAATGAAGATATACTACCAAAAACCCAGACCTATAAGAGCTTTATCCTATTTGATATAAAGAAAGAATTTGGAATGCCACTACCTTCTGATAATGATTCTATTACGTCGTATCACTTCTACCGATTATTGCAGCGATGTAATAGCGTAAACCTACTGTATAATTCGGCAGTCGGAGGAATGCAAAATGGCGAAATGAGCAGGTATATTAAGCAGATAGAAATTGAGATTCCTGAGGTAAATAATAAAATTAAAATCAAACATAAGAGAGTGAAATTTGGTTTTTCGTCAAAGGAAAAAACCCAAGATATCGTAATAGAAAAAACTGATGAGATAATAGAATATCTAAAAAACTGGTCGCAAGAAAGTGGGTTATCCCCTTCATCACTGAATAATTATAAGCGATGTACTTATATGTTCTACCTACAGAAAATACTTAAAATAAAACCATCTGATGAGGTAGAAGAAAAGATGGCCTATCATACACAGGGAACAGTATTGCACGAGAGCCTTGAGGATTATTATAAACAATATATTAATAAGGACTTACAGTATGAAGAATTCTCAAAAACAAGTGCACAAATAAAACAAGTTTTTGAAAAAAAGCTAAAGACCAAATATAAAACCATGAATACCGATACAGGTAAGAATCTACTTACTAAACGTATTCTAGAGCAATACATTCATAACTTTATACTTATGGAGAAAGCTTTTCTGAAAGAGAATAAAAGCCTTAAAATATTAGGCTTAGAAGAGGATTTAAAGAAGCATATAAATGTAAAAATTGAAAACGAAGAAATAAATGTATTGATAAAAGGAAGTGCAGACAGAATAGACCTTGTTAATAAAACAATACGACTAATTGATTATAAAACTGGCGCTGTTGACCCTAAGGATTTAAATATAACAAAAACAGCAAAAGCAGATAAATGGCTACAGATGTTTGAAGGCAAACTTGATAAGGCATTTCAGCTAATGATGTACGCTTGGATGTATTGGGAACAAAAGCCTCCAGCATATTTATTAGAAACAAGTATTTCTGCATTAAAAAATCATAGCATTAATCTACCATTATACCTAATGAAAGAAAAATCAATTTCTCAAGAGCATATTAATGATTTTGAGAATGATTTAGAAAAACTCATTCTATCACTTTTTGACCGAAGTAAACCATTTGTTCAAAGGGAAAACACTAGAGAGTGTGAATATTGCGATTACAGAAGTATTTGTGGTAGATAGACCAATTATTAGAGAAGAGAATTAGAAAAAGATGCATTAGTTTTTAGATTACCTTCGCACAAATTATAAATATGGGAAGAAAAAGAAGAGAATTACCACAATATAGTGAAATAGAAATACTTGCAGCAGGCAGTGAAGGCAAATCAATAGCAAAAATTGACGATAAAGTTATTTTTGTACCCTATGCTGCACCTGGTGATATTGTAGATTTAAAAGTTGTAAAGAAGAAGAAATCTTATTTAGAAGCTAAGATTACTAAATATCATAAACGTTCGGAAATAAGAATAGAGCCAAAGTGCAGCCATTTTGAAGTATGTGGCGGTTGCAAATGGCAGCATATGCCCTATGAGGAGCAAACTAAATTTAAGCATCAGCAGGTAAAAGATCATTTGGAGCGCATTGGAAAGCTAGACACTTCAACTATGAGCCCTATTCTTGCAGCTCCCGAAGACTATTACTATAGAAATAAGCTTGAGTTTACATTCTCGAATATGGCTTGGCTTACTGATTTCTCTAAGGATATTGAATTTTCGGAAAGAAATATGAATGCCTTAGGTTTTCATATTCCTGGTATGTTTGATAGAATATTAAATATTGATCATTGCTATTTGCAAGGCGGATTGAGCAACGATATACGCTTGGCAGTTAAAGAATATGCCGATGCCAATAATTTAGAGTATTTTGACATAAGAAAGCAAGTAGGTTTTCTTCGTAATATTATTATCCGCACGGCATCAACTGGTGAGCTGATGGTAATTGTAATATTTTTTCATGAAGATATAGAAAAGCGTGAAGCATTGCTTAGCTATTTAGATGCTAAATTTCCTGAAATCACTTCATTAATGTATATTATTAATGAAAAGAAAAATGATAGTATTGGAGATCAGAAAGTTGAACTTTTCAAAGGCAAAGATCATATGATGGAAGCAATGGAGAATCTTAAGTTTAAGGTTGGTCCTAAGTCTTTCTATCAAACAAATAATAAGCAAGCTTATGAGCTTTATAAGCACACAAGAGAACTTGCTCAACTTACTGGCAACGAATTGGTTTACGACCTTTATACAGGTACTGGAACCATTGCAAACTTTGTGGCTGCTAAAGCAAATAAAGTTATTGGGATTGAATATGTTGACGAAGCAATAGAAGATGCAATTATTAATTCTGAAATCAATAATATATCAAATACGGAGTTTTTTGCTGGAGATATGGTAAAAGTGCTTGATGATATGTTTGTTGATACTCATGGCAAACCTGATGTAATAATTACCGACCCACCACGAGCAGGAATGCATGCCAAGGTTGTTGATTTATTAAATAGAATAGAAGCCAAGAGAATTGTATATGTTAGTTGCAATAGTGCCACACAAGCTCGTGACGTACAGCTGCTTGGCGATAAATATGAAATAAAGAAGATTCAACCTATTGATATGTTTCCACAAACTCATCACGTAGAAAATATTATACTTTTAGAGCTTAAATAATATTTATGAAATTAAAAGGAATATTTCTTGCAGCATTTATATTTATTGGACTAATTGGACAATCTCAAGCCTTAATGATTTTAATTTTTGGTGATAAGTTATCAAACGAAAGAATGCAAAGTGGAATTAATGTATTTGTAACTCAATCAACATTTAATGGAATGTCTGATGCAACGGTTTTAACTTCTTGGGCACTAGGAGGCTTTACTGATATTAAACTTAAGAATAATTGGTATGCATCAATAGAATTAACAGTAAAGAGTCCTACTGGAGCTAAAGGTTTACTCAATTATTATGATCATTATATACCTAATGATTCTATTACTGTGGAAGATTTACATATAGAAATAACGAACTTTTCGGTACCATTATATATTAAATATAAGACTAAATATTTTAATATTGCTGCTGGTCCAGAGATGATATTTGCCTATGCCTCAGACCTTGTTTATACAGCAAAGACAATAGGTGGCGAAAATATAGCAGTAAAATCAAGTGCTAAGGAGTATATTAATACATTTGATATTGGTTTTTCAGGAACTTTTGAGTTTCTACTTTTTCCTAAAAGACCAAAAACATCAGTCCGACTTGGTTTAAGATACTATTATGGTTTTATAAGTCCATTAAAGGATTATGCAAAATCAAGAAATTCGGTATTAATGTTTAAAGTAGGAATTCCAATTGCAGGTAAAGATGTAGCAACATTGGAAGAAGTAAAAAATGTGAAAAATTAAAATAATTATGGAAGAAGATATAATTTTAGGAAAGACTCATAGTTTAGAAATCAACAGATTTGTAGATTTCGGATGCTATGTAGATGGTAAAAATCTTGGAGAAATCCTTGTGCCAAAACGATATATCGCTACTGGGAAAGCAGAAGGCGATTTTATTGAAGTATTTGTACATACTGATTCAGAGGACAGAATTATTGCCACTGATGAGAAGCCTTATATAGAAGTAGGACAATTTGCTTCATTAAAGGTAGTTGCGGTAAATGAATACGGTGCTTTTATGGACTGGGGACTAATGAAAGATCTTTTTGTTCCATTTATTGAGCAGCAAACAAAAATGGATATTGATAGAATGTATGTTGTATTTGCATATGTTGATTCTGCTTCCGACAGAATTGCTGCATCATCAAGATTGGAGCAATTTATGGCTTTGGGTCCAGCAAATTATGAGCTTGGCGAAGAGGTAGATATTATTGTAACCAATAAAACAGACCTTGGATATAAGGTAATTATTAATAAGGAGCATTGGGGATTAATATATACTAATCAGGTGTTTGAAAAAATAAAAATTGGTGATAAGCGCCGTGCTTTTATTCAGAAGATGCGCGACGATGACAAAATAGATATTAGTCTTCGTAAATCTGGTTTAGAACATATTGACGATGTATCTGAATTAATACTTGCTGCCTTAAGAGAAGACGAATTTATTGGCCTTCATGATAAAAGTGAGCCTGATGAAATAAAAAAACAGTTTGGAATTAGCAAAAAAGCATTTAAAAAGGCTATTGGAGGCTTATATAAACAGAAGCTTATTGCCATTGAAGATAATGGGATAAGAATAATCTAATTCAAATTTAAAGATAAAAAAATAGGGGAAACGATAAATCGTTTCCCCTATTTTTTTTAATAAGCATTATACTATTCACTTATGTTTGCATCTTCTTTACTACATAAACGAACATCAAATATTAAGGTTGATTTAGCAGGAATAACAGGCTCTCTTCCCTCTTCGCCATAAGCAAGCTCATAAGGAATTATAAAACGATATTCCTCTCCTATTTTCATTTCTAACATTCCTGAGTCAAGGCCTTTAATTACTTTATTAGCCGACACCTCAAAAGTAAGACTGTCACCTCTATCAAAACTAGCATCAAATACTTCATTATTTGTTAGCTTACCAATATATTCAATACTTACAACATCATGAGGCATAACTTTTTTGCCATCAGTTTTTTTAGCAATAATATACTTAACACCATTATCCATCACTACAGTATCTTTTCCTAATACATCAAATATAGGATAATCAACTTTTTGGAGCTTAACCAATTCAACATCAAAAATAAGATCTGCTTTTGCAGGAATTGGACTATGACCTTTCTCGCCATAAGCAAGTTGATAAGGAATATACAATCTACGTTTTTCACCAAGCTTCATTCCCAATATACCTTTGTCCCAACCTTTTATTACTCTATGACGACCTATAATTACATCAAAAGAATTATCACGGTCGTATGAAGAATCAAATTTCTTAAAATCGGTAAAGTATCCAGAATATTGCATAGAAATCTTATCACCATTCTCTACTCCATTACCTTCGCCTTTTTCAACAATAACATACGAAAGGCTATCCTCTAGGTAGATTCGCTTTTTACCTTCTACATTCCAAGGTTTTATAGGCTTTTGCACATCTACTATCTTTACAATAAATCTAAGATTTGCATTTGCTGGTATTTTACCCATACTTCTTGCGCCATATGCAATATCCGAAGGAATTACTAATACGGCAGAATCACCTTTATATAAATATGTAAGACCTTCATCCCAGCCTTTAATTACACGTCCTGTGCCTACCTTAAATGTTATTGGCTGATTGCGGTCGTAAGAAGAATCAAATATTGTACTATCTTCCAAACTACCAATATAATGAACACTCACCATATCACCAGAATCTACTTTTAAAGCATTGGAATGATGCTTATAGATTGTGTATTTTAAACCACTATCAGTGGTGTATTCATTATTTTCTTTTATACCATCATTCTTAAGGATAGAACAAGATGCTAATACAATTAGCAAGACGAGACTTAATACTTTATTCATTTTACAATTAATTATTTATAATTATTAGATTTACTAATTTGGCTTATATAAAACACAAATTAATGGCTGCAAAAATAACAAAAAAAATCCTGAAATAACCATAAAAGCTATTTCAGGACCTCAATATTATCAACACTAATTAGTCAATAACTTCTATTAATTCTACTTCAAATATTAGAATAGAATTAGGTGGAATTGGACCTGAACCACGAGGGCCATATCCTAAATCAGAAGGTATAATTAATTTTGCTTTACCACCTTCTTTCATAAGAGCAATACCTTCGTCCCAGCCAGCAATAACTTCGCGTTGACCAAGAGTAAACTCAAATGGCTCACCTCTATCTACAGAAGAGTCAAACTTAGTACCATCAAGTAATGTTCCTGTATAATGTACTTTTACTTTTTTGCCAGCAATAGCTTGTTTGCCACTTCCCGCAACAGCTTCTATATAGTATAAACCAGAAGCAGTAGGTGTAGCAGTAACATTATTGCTCTTCAGATACTTATTTAATTCAACAGCGCTTTTTGCTTGAGAGGTCTTAGCTTCTTTCATTTTATTAGCCTCAAGTTCTTCTCTAGAACTAACTTTAACAAGCTCTACATCAAAAACTAATGTTGCATAAGGAGCAACACCCGCTTGAGCCATACCTGTAGCACCCCAAGCTAAACCAAAAGGAATAATCATTGTTGCTTTATCGCCTTCTTTCATTTTCACAAGACCTGTCTCAAATCCTATTCCCAATTGTCCAGTTCCAACTTCATAGTCAAAAGCCTCGCCTTTAGTATCAATAAAATCAGTATTAGCACCTATAGCTCTTGCTTTAACACTAATTTTTGCAAAAGTACCTGCAGCAGCCATTTTACCCTTACCACTTTTTTGTTTTGAGTAATAAATTCCACTAGGATCTTGTTGTATTGTTAACTTATTATTAGCAATATAACCTTCAATAAGTCCTATTTCAGCAGCAGTCATCTCTTTAGTCATTTCCATTCTCTCTTTATCAAGCTCTGCTTGAGTTTTAATATCTAAAACCTTTATATCAAGAAAGAAGTATGAATTACTATCAAGAAACTCTGGGCGGGGAGCGCCAACAGTCAACATAAAAAATGAATCTGCATTTATCATAAATGTAGCACTATCACCTGAGTGCATCATTGCTAATGCTGCAAATACATCACCTTTATAAGTCGATTCCATTAATGGAAGATCGAATGGTGCACCTGCTGGTGTAGAATTAAAAATTGTGTCGGCAGTACGATAATCCATATAAGTAGATATTAGATCACCTATTTGTGCAGTTGTTGTATCGCTACCCTCTACATGGAACTTAAAATAAAGTCCATCATCTGATTTAGTATAACCTGGAAATTGACCTTTATTATTATCACATGAAGTCATAAAAAATGCTACTGCAATGAATGCCAATAATACTTTTGAATAATTCTTAATTATCATTATTTATGTGTTTTTGGTTTATATTTTTAATGTTCGCAAACTTACTATTTATTAATATATAATCGACAACTAGATTCTTAATAATTAATAATAAAATATGAATTATATATCTTATAATTAATACATGTAAACATAGTAATTTGTCTAATTACCGAGATTAAATGGTGTTAATAAGAGCTTTATATTTATCTCCTCTTTCTTCAAAGTTTTTGAAAGAATCGTAGCTAGAAGCTGCTGGCGACAAAAGGCAGGATTTTCCAATTGCAGTATATTCTATTGCTTTACTTATAATATCGTTAAAGCTATTTAGCTTTATTAATTTACCTTTATAATTGGATTTATCTAAAGCATCGAACAAGCTATCTCCTACTTTACCAACTAATAAAAGGTTCAATGGGCGAAAAGAAGTTAGGTATTCAACAAGTACCGAGTAATCTATAGCTCTGTCAAAACCACCAAGAATTAATGTATCAACATCATCAATGCTCTCAATAGCTTTTATGGTTGCTTGGGGAATTGTTGCAATTGAATCATTATAGAACTTAATTCCTTTTTTAGTAGCTACAAATTCAATTCTATGTGGCAAACCATTAAAACTATATGATGCATGCAAACATTCTTCAATATCCAATCCTAATGAGCTACATGCCAAAAGCACTGCCATTAGATTATAAATATTATGTTCACCAAGTAGTTTAAATTCCTTAATATCAAACTCCTTAGGCTTTTCTCCATTAACTATCAGCTTATTATTATAATAAGAGATATAAGACTTATTATTAAAACCATAACATAAAGATTTGGCATTAATCTTCTGCAATTTCATATCTTCAGCAATCTGTTCGTCGTCGGAGCAATAAATGAAAGTATCATTTACATTCTGAAATTTAGATATATTCCATTTTGCAAATCTATAATCGTGATACGATGAGTAATGGTCTAAATGCTCTTGATAAAGATTAAGCAAAATAGAAATATGCGGAGAAGCACTTACAAACTCAAGCTGATGAGACGATAACTCATATACCAATATTGTTTTTTCTTTTATTAAATGTGTAACATCTAAAGCAGGAGTTCCAATATTTCCTATTAATAAAGTGTCTTTTCCAAGTTTTGAGAGAATATGGTACAATAAGCTCACAGTTGTGCTCTTACCTTTAGTGCCTGTTACACCAATTATTTGACTAGAATATAGTCTGAAAAATAGTTCTGTTTGAGAGCTAATTATTTGATTGAGTGGAACTATATAATTTTTAAAGCTAATTCCTGGGCTTTTGAAAACAATATCAAATTCTGCAATATTATTTAAAAAGTCCTCTCCCAATTCAAAACTAATATTATCATCACATTTTAGCAATCCATGCTCTCCTATGGCCTCATTACCATCAGCAATGCAAATATGCATCTGCGGAAAATAACTTCTAATAAAACGATAGGTAGATTGCCCTTCTTTTCCAAAACCTAATAATACAATAGATTTATTTTTAATAAAATCACTTAATATAGTTAATGAATTATTCATCAATTTGAAGTTGCTCTTTTATTAATTTTAGGAATTCTTCTTCAACAAAATGCTCAGACTCAATGGTTTTCAATAAATTATCCTTATCAATACTACTACATTTCTTAACTTTATACTTACTCACAAAGTCATTAAGTAGTAATGGCAATTCCATATCCTTATACATTTCTATTGTCATACAAAGTGCAGCATTAACTTCATCAATAGTACCAACACATTCAAAAGGTTTTTCAGAAGCAACACCTGTAAGTTCATCAAAATATTGACGAAGCGATTCTTTATTCAAGAGATTCTCCCCGAAAATACCTTCAACTACCTCTGGCTTAAGAAATGGCGAAATAATAATAAAGGTAAACAAGCATTTGGAACATTCGCCGCACCAAATATTATTTTTACTACCAACATTACAACTTCTAAAATCGGCAAAGTATTTTCTGCTTTTGGTAAAAATAGATGCAATTTGCAGCTCACTCATTGGGCGCAATAGCGAAAAGTATTTAATATCGCTAGTTATGGATTTCTCAATATAATCCCTAAAATCGGACTCAAATTCAATTGATTTAGAATATTGATGATTTACATTTGTACCAGCAATTGTTGGTTCATTAGCACTAGATTCGTTTGATAAAGCAATATATTTTTTACCAGCAATACCTGCTGCTAATACACTTACAAATGCCAATAATGCAGAAAATGGTGTATGCCCATTCAAAAAGCCCTTAGTATTTAGATCCAATAATTTAGTATCTAGAAATCTTTTAACAACTATTGTCTTTTTATCCAAACCGCCAATATCAGCAGTTGCAGTACTTGCACCCCTTGGATTCATAATTAAAGCTAGGTTTTCGCCATGCTCTTTTAATAGCTCCAAGCTAACAACACTATCCTTGCCACCGCCCACAGGAATAATACTAGCATTATCAACTTCTATTTTCTCTGGTTTAAGTTTTCTGGCTTCATTATCAGGAATTAGAGTCATAAACTCTTCCTGAGAAGTATTTATTCCATTTAAATAATAGAATTCTCCCAAGCCATTAAAATAAACTTTCTTCCAGAATTTAAGCTGATATTCATCCAAATTATATGGCAGTATATGTACCTCTTTGGGGCATATAGCTTTCCAATAACTAATAAGTTCCACCATTCCTATATTAAAAGCCATTTGACTTAAAAACGAAGTAGAAACTCTAGTAAAATCAACGAAAATATTATTTGGAATTACTAAACTGGGATTAAACTCAACAAAGTCGTCAATTAAAAATTCGAACTCTAGATATAAACCATCTTCTTTTATCTTATACTCGTATGTTTTGTAGGTAAAACTATTGTATTTATTACGTAGCTCCCTATATTTTTCTATATTATTTTCTAAACTCATATAATAATTGATAATTTAAAACAAAAATATGGAATTATTGCATTGGAATTATAAAAAATACAATAAAAAAAAGACTCACATTAAATGCAAGCCTTTTTTATATAAGTTTATAATAGTGAAAGGAGAAGTGCTTATCTGTTCTTCCAATAGCTATCTTAACTTCTCCCGATAGTTATCGGGACTTCACCTTTCTCCCTTCTCTCTTCTCTCTTC
>Ga0164318_10006036_pt1 | contig 11744 bp, 9 predicted proteins | sample GuaBasSedimGuay9_FD_113734 | JGI IMG/M metagenome (GOLD analysis project Ga0164318, IMG submission 113734) | Subseafloor sediment microbial communities from Guaymas Basin, Gulf of California, Mexico - Guay9, Core 4571-4, 0-3 cm | ecosystem: Environmental > Aquatic > Marine > Hydrothermal vents >... | reverse complement strand
TTCAACGACATTGCTTTTTATTGGATTATATTTCTCTGATAAAATATTAGAGAGTTGATTTTTTGAAATATCAAGCATACGAGCAAGTTCAGAAAAATTGTCAATTTTCTTTTTAGCCATAAGTTCTTTAATTTTAAACCTATTTATCTGCATATTTATATTATTATAGAAATTAACTTTATACAAGTTTTTTATTAACTGCTTATTTTCTTTATAATTTTATTTAATTCCTCTCTCCATTTATAAGGATCAAACCAAAAACAACCATCACAACCTTTTTTATCATGCTTATCAATTTTTTTATCCCATTTTTCACTTCCCTTAAACCAAAAAAATATACCAGGAAAATTTCCTCTTTTGCCTGTTTTATAACATTTTTCACAATATCTTGATTTTAAAAGATTGTTACTTCTTGTTAAAAGAATAAACTTGTCTTTTATTTCTTTTTCCGACATATCTAATCCGTTTTCGTCTTCATTTTTATTCCATCTTATTTGTGGAAATTTATGATCTATTTCCAACTGATTTGGAGAAAATTTTCTAAGAAAAACAGCATCTTCGTTTTTATAAATACCTTTAACTTTTTTAGCAAATTTTTTGGAAATACCCACTCTTAATTTAACGACTTCTAAAACTTTTAAAGATTTTAATTTCCTATGATGAGTTTTTTCTTTACAATTATCACAATATATTATTTTATAATAATGACCATCATTATCTTTATCAATTTGAAGTCCTTTTTCTTGTCTCCACATTTGCCATGTTTTAGCTTGTCCAGATTTTAATTCACATTTTGAACAGTGCCATTGCAAATCTTTCATTACTTCAAAATCATGATATTGTTTTGAACCTTTTTTAAATGGATTTTTATTTGCCATAACTTCAATTTTTAAAAACTAAAATATACTCATGCTTAAAAATATAATAATCGCTTGAAAGCGCGCGATATCGCCAAATACCCTCTTTGTTTTGTTTGGCACGATTGCCCTCCATGTTTTTAATAATAACACTTTTCAAAGTTAATCCTAATTTTTGCGCTTCGTTCATACAATAAAACCCCAAAGGAATCCATTGCCCTTTTGTGTATTTATCGCCGATAACAATAACCAAATATCTGCTTTTTTCTAAAACTGAAATAGTATTTTTTAAAACTTGCGAGAACTTACTCAAAAAATCTTTTAACGATTTTGTGTTAGACAAATCTTCTTTATGACTGCTAAATTTTATAATATCAGCATAAGGCGGATGTAAAATTGCTAATTGAATATTTTTCTTTCTATAATTTTTTAGAATTTTTTTTATTTGCTCAAAAGTATTTTCATCCGCGCTATCGCCAGCTAACAATTCTGAAAAATTATTTTTTTGGTCTAAATTTTTTTGAATTTTGTTTATTAAACTTTTTTGAATATCAATCCCGATGAAATTTCTTTTTAAATTCTCCGCTTCGTAGGCAGTTGTTCCACTTCCCACAAACGGATCAAAAACGATCTCGTTCTTTTTTGTATATCTCAAAATAAACTGGTGTGGAATTTGCGGAACAAAATTTCCGTGATAAAAATTACTGTGTTTTCCTGATTTGTCCCGTTCTGAAATCATCCACAAACTATCAGTCCAAATCTCTGACTCTTTCCAGTTTTTTAAATTTTCATCGTTAAAAATTGGCATAGCTATTTTTAAAAAAAATTTAGGTTTTCACGCTAAAAAACCTAACACACTAATTACAAAATACCATAAAACAGATGTAAAATCAAGCAATCATAAAAAACAGGCTCGCGCCTGTTTTTTATCTCTCGCGGAAACTACTACCGTACGAAACCTCTGAATAATTATGTAGCATAGCTGTTTCTCAGCTTTTCAAAGATAGAAATATTGCCATTACAGAGAACTATAATTTCTCTTATAATATCCATTTCCAATTCATTCCGAAATCTTATTTTGGCAATCTTATAACTGGAGATCTTATTCTTTAAAAAGTTTATATTGTAAAATTTAAATTTCAATTTTCGCAAACCTCCTCTTCCCGACCTGCGCAATCATTCCATTTTTCACTTCAATATCTTCATTAAAATCTTTTCGGACAATATCGTCAATTCTCACTCCGCCTTGTTGAACAAGTCGGCGAGCTTCACTTTTGCTGGATGCTAGTTTTAATTCCACCAATAAATCTACTAGCTTGTAATCTGTAGCTTGTAGCTTGTAGCTTTTTATTTCACTTGGTTTTTCTTTGTCGCGAAAAATTTTGTTGAACTCTTCTTCCGCTTCTTCCGCGGATTTTTTATTGTGATAGATTGTGATTATTTCTTTGGCAAGTTTTACTTTTATATCCCGCGGGTTATCTAAACTCATTAGTTTTTTAATTTCTTCCAGAGGCAAATAAGTATTATTGATAAACAATATTTCTATCATTTCATCGGGCTGAGCCATAATTTGACCAAACATATCATTTGCCGATGTATCCAAAAAAACGCCGGTGCCTTTGCTTTTTGACATCAACTCTTTGGTTTTTGGATTTTCCATAAGTGTTACAGCCATAATAAACTTATCTTTTCCTTTTATTTTTTTTAATAAAGTTCGTCCGGCTAAAGCATTGAAAGTTTGATCTGTTCCACATACTTCAACATCAACATCCATCGCGACTGAGTCGTATCCTTGCATAAGGGGATACAAAAATTCATGAAGATATATTGGTTTTTTTTCTTTGATTCTTTTTTGAAACATATCTCGTTCCAGCATTTGCTGGACAGTAAAATTACTTGCCAGACTTATTACATCTTCAAGGGTTAGTTTTGTCAACCAATCATTGTTATACATAATTTTTGGCGGATTTTTTGAGTCTTTGAAATCCATCAGAGGTTCAATTAGTTCTTTCCATTTTTTTACATTTTGAATGACATCTTTGCGTGACAATTGTTTCCGCGCGGAATTTTCTCCTGTCGGGTCGCCGATCCTTGCCGTAAAATCTCCAAAAAGAACTATTACTTCATGCCCAAGCTTTCTGAATTTCTCCATCAACATAAAATTTTTCGCATGGCTGAGATGCAAAGTCGGAGCAGTAGCGTCAAAACCAATGTAAAATTTGAGTTTTTCGCCACTCAACAATTTTTCCCGAAATTCTTTTTTAGTCGGCAAAATTTCAACGATCGTGCCGCGATTTAAAATCTCATCTATTTTATTTAAGTCTGTGTTAATTTTATTCATGGCATTTTAACTAAAATTTAGGTTAATTGAAATTAAAAAGAATATTTGTTAGTTATTGTAATATTGTAATGTTAGTAAATTAGAATAAATTTTCGTAGTATTCTTTTCTTTTTTATTCTTAATTCTTTTTTATTTAAACTAAGAAAAAAAATTTTGGTTTTCAATGTCTTCTTGCCATTTTGCAGGATTATTCACAATATATTCACGAATTTTTTGCAATGATTTTTCATTTTTAATAATATGGTCACAGTATGATTTTTGCCAAGCGAGGGATGTTTGGTTTTTAGTTTGGTTTGTTTGTTTTGTAACCGCGGATTTAAATGAGCCGATTATTATAGGTAGTTTCTGATATTATTGATTCACGCATTGTAGAAAACAGGTATGCCTGTTCTCTACAATGCGTGAATCAATAATATCAATAATTCCATGAAAATGATTCGGCATTATTGTAAATTCATCCAGTTTTGCATCAGGAAAATGTTTTGGTATTTCCAACCAGCATTTTTTAGCAATTTTCCCAACTTCTGATAATTCTAATTGTGGCAAAGATAAAAGATTTCGTGTTCCTATAATATTTCCAAAATAACATTTGCGATCTTTTGTACAAATTGTGACAAAATAGAATCCAGGTTTATTATAATCGTAATTAGTCAGTCGCATTACTTTACAAAATTTTGTTTTTAAAAATTATTTTTCTAAAGTCATTTCATGATAGATTAGCTGTATAATTGTGTAGGGTACAGGTATTTCTGTACCTTACACAATTATTACTATTTTATAATTTAAATCTACCACAACTAGATAACATTGACAAATCCACGCTTTTTTATAATAATGAAAGAGCTTAAAATAGCAAGCTAGATAATCGCCCTCGTTACGGGGGGAGGAAAGTCCGAACACCCATTCTGAGTTATCAGGATGAAGTGGGCAGTTGTTAACGGCAACCGTTCCGAGCAATCGGAATAGGGAAAGTGCCACAGAGACAATACTAATCCCGAGCAATCGGGATAAAAGGTGAAAAGTTGAATGATATTCGGTTTGTTTTGCAAACCGGAATTACATTCTTTCCTTGTCGGTGACGGCAAGTGACGGTAAACCCTGCCTGGTGCAAGAACAAATCCCGAGCAATCGGGAAAAAGTAGTTCGCTTGACCCTGCCAGCAATGACAGGGCTAGATAGATGATTATCGCTCTAATTCGCGCAAGCGTTTCAGAGAACAGAATTCGGCTTATTGCTTGCTGTTTTGAGTGTGTTAGGACTACGCGTTTGGAGTGTCAAACGAGCAATAGCAGAGTTTGACTTGAAAAAACACTTAATTCTTGTTTCCAAATAGAACTCTGCTATCGCTCGTTCTATACTCCAATGATATAAATAAGATTAAAATGCGTCCTTATATATTATAAATTCCAAACAATGAAAAGATCGGAATTAATTTTCAACGCCCTTTTGGTGCCGATAGATTTTTTGATGATAGCGTTCGCCGGAATATTTGCCTACTTTTTAAGATTCAGCAGTGAACTGTCAGCATTCAGACCTATCGTTTTTGATTTGTCCTTTGATGAGTATATGAAGATAGTTCTGTCCATCTCTCCTATTTTTATTGCTTCGTTCGCTTTTACTGGACTTTATAATATGAAAAGTGTCCGAAAATTTTGGAAAGAAATATCGCAAATTATAGTGGGCGTGTCAGCAGGATTTATGTTTATAATTTTTATCGCTTTTATGCAACGGGAAATGTTTTCTTCCCGTTTTATATTTTTCGCGGCCTGGTTCTTCGCGATAGGAACAGTCGTCTTTGGAAGAGTTATGATCAGAATTATTCAGGGATGGATAGCAAGCAAATACAAATTTGGTTTTTACAGACTGGTTTTGATCGGAAAGAACGGAATCGTAAAAACGATACAGAAAGAAGTAAAGAACAATAGAATATTGGGATATAAAATTGTAAGAAAACTAAAAGATTCTAAGATTGAAGACCTGGAGAGAATTTTCAAAGATCTGGGAATTGATGAGATTATTCTCTGTTCTTCTGATATAAAAAGAGAGAAAGTACAGGAATTGCTTGATTTTTGCCAAGAAAAAAATATTGATTTTAAATTCATTCCCGATATGTTTCAGGCGCAGGCGGCGCTTTTTGAAATGCAAACAATTTCCAACATAACCTTCATTGAAGTGAAAAGAACTCCATTGGATGGCTGGGGCAAGATCATAAAAAGAATCATTGATATCATTGCATCCGCAGTGGGACTTATTATTCTTTCTCCGATGTTTCTGCTAATGGCAATTATTATCAAAATGGACAGCGCCGGTCCTGTTTTTGTTCATCTTGAAAGAGTTGGAAAAAGGAAAAAGTTTTGGCTTTATAAGTTTCGTTCAATGGTAAAAAACGCGCATATCCTAAAATATGACAAGAAAGGAAATCTTAATCAGAAGTTCGCAGAATTAAATCAGCGAGATGAAGGTCCTCTTTTCAAGATGAAAAATGATCCACGCGTAACAAGAGTCGGAAAAATTATCAGAAAAACGCGGCTTGATGAATTTCCACAGCTTATAAATGTTCTACGGGGAGAAATAAGCTTGATCGGTCCCCGTCCGCACGAGCCGGAGGAAGTCGCACGCTATAAGAAACACCATAAAAAATTGTTTACAATTAAACCGGGAATGACAGGATTACCGCAAATAAGCGGAAGTTCCGATCTGGATTTTGATAGAGAAGTAAAACTTGATGTCTACTATATTGAAAACTGGTCGCTATTTCTTGATTTTATAATTCTGGTAAAAACATTTTTTGTAATTATAAAAGGTGATGATTCGGCGTGTTAATTGGACTATCTAAAAATAGGTAATTCACTGACAAACTTTGTCATTCCGACTAGAGCGAATGAGGTACGAATAAGCGGAATGGAGGAATCGCTCTTAAAAGAAATACTTCCCTAATAAACATTTTGTGAGATTGAGAAGGATCCCTCGGCTCTGCTCCACTGCGTTCCGTTCCACTCGGGATGACAAAAGAGAATTTAAATTTTTTATTAATATTATTTTGTTAGTGAATTGCCTAATATCTACAGAAATGACAGAAAGTGAGAAGGTTCTACATTTATAAGTGCTAATATAAACAAAAAAACGGTTAATAAAACCATTTAATAGATATTTCCAAATAGCTATAATTTTAACAGGATTATAGCTATTTGGAATAAACATAACCTCTTATTTTGTAACTGTTTATCGGTATGGTTCTAACGCTTTTTCTTCCCCATCCGACATAATTCATTTCCGATACGGTAATTGTGTTGCTATGAACCGCTTCAACATAAGCAACATGTCCATACCACCTGTTTTCAGATGTTACAACTATTGCTCCGACTGCGGGAACACTTCCCGTTTTAAATCCATACGCTCTCGCGTTTGTCAGCCACGATTTCGCATGCCCATTCCAAGGAACATAGGTTCTGCTTGCAACATAATATGTACAATATCCATAAGGAAATCTGCGACTTTTGCTAGCACCAGCGCTTTTGGGAGCGTTATAATTATATTTAGACGACGAAACAACTTTACTTCCGGAACTTCTTACCTGCGGTTTCGGTTTAATTGGAGCCGCCTTTTCTCCATTTGGAATTATCAGCAATTGCTTCTCGGTCAAATTTTTGTCTGACAATGCGGGAAGTTTATTATACATTATAATTTCTTCTTTGTCAGCTTTATATTTAAGAGCTATACTTTCAACCGTATCTGATTTTCCGACAATGTGTTTTACGCCTGAAATCGGCAATATTTCAAGCTCTTGCCCCGGTTTTATAATATCTCCCACTTTTAAATTATTTGCCCAAAGAAGAGTATAGGTTGAAATTCCGAATGACGCCGCAATTGAACCTGGAGAATCGCCGGATTCAACTTTATATTTCACTATTCCATATTTAAGACTGGCCAGCGAATCATCATAATAAACTGATGGCGACACAAACGAATTTCTCTGAACAATAACAGGAGAAACAGTATTATAGTCAGCCAACAGATCGTTCAATTCGCTGTTATTATTGTTTGATTCATCGTCTTTGTCTTGATTTATCTTCTCACATCCCATAAAATTTGAATCGGCGCTGGCAATTTTCACAAGAGGAACATATCCTTCGTCACTATTGCTTATATTTTTTACAATTATATCATCATCATTCGCGCTTCCGCTTCCACCTTTTCCATCAAGATGCATAAACAAAATACTGCCAACTTGAAAATTATAGCTGGAAGAAGCATTTGCCATTAGAACACAACTCAACAAAAAAACTACTGCAAAAACAGTAATATTATTCTTAAGAAACAAGACCGATTTACAAAAAACCTTTGTTATTTTTCTTTCCCGTTTTTCACTTCTACCACAAACGATACCTGCATTACCAAAGCGGCTCTTTAATAAATTTGAATTGTTTGATATGATACTAATTTTTTCTTTTCCTTCAAACTTTATGTCTTATATTCACCGTTTCACACAGGTAAAATATTTATTTCCGCTAAATTCAAAGAATTATCGGACAAAAAGCTTAGAATATAAAAACTTATTATCTACCTGATAAGTTTACCATTCATAAAAAACCGTGTCAATAGCATAGCGAGACGAAAGAAAAAAGTTTTGATATATGAGTTTATCTGATTTTCTTTATTATTCTTTCAAATATCTTCCGATACTCCGGATTTGTTTCCACAACCGGTTCCATTTTTATTGTGGAATTAACAAAATCTTTTCGATAGGGAATTCTGCCAATAATCGGAATTTTATTTTTGCCGGCAAATTTTTCTATTTTCAGGCAAAAATTTTCTGCCAGATCAAATTTATTTATTACAATTCCGTGTTTTATTTTGAAATGATTTGCCAGATACAAAACTCTCTTCAAGTCATGCAAAGCAGATGGCGTTGGTTCAGTGACAGCGACGATATAATCCGTGCCGATTAAAGAAGCGATCACCGGACAGCCAACTCCGGCAGCGGAATCTATCAACATAATTTCGCTTTTTAACTTTTTGCTAATCTCCTCGGAATGTTTTCTGACTTCGTTGACAATTTCGCCCGAAGCCAGCTCGCCCAATTTCAGTTCTCCGATAACCAGATCCACGCCGTAATTTTTTCCAATGTAAATCGTGCCAATCTGTTTTTTTGTTTCAGAAATTGCATTGGTGGGACAAGCGACAAAACAGGCCTTACAGCCGATACAAACATCTTTCACAAAAGCGGGATATTTCCCTTCAACAAAAACTATTGCATTCTGTTTACAAACTTGCGCGCATTTGCCACATTTTATGCACTTTTTAAAATCCCATTTGGGAATCGGCTGATAGACATCGCAATATCTCTTTCTTTTTATGGAAAGTAACAAATGGTCGTTCGGACATTCCACATCTGCATCAACAAGCATTGTCTTCTTTTTTTTTGCAAATTCTACAGCAAGAGAAACAGACACAGTAGATTTGCCTGTTCCTCCTTTGCCACCAGTGATTGCTATTTTCATAATGAGAATTTAGATTATAAATTGTTATATCAGATTGTCATTGCGAGCGGAGTGAACAGAGTGTGGCAATCCCGTAACTACGCGCGGAGAGTTCAAATACGGGATTGCTTCGTCGCCTTCTCGTGAACTGCGTTCACTCGGACTTCTCGCAATGACAACTTAAATACCCTTCTCACATCCCGCTCCCGCTGAATCTTTTGTTTCCGTCAATTCTCCGTCAATAAATTTCTGCACTGCGTCACTAACTTTCCCTTGCCCATAATAGATCTTAATCCCAAATTGCTCAAACACGGAAAAAGCTCTTGGTCCCAGATTCGCAGTAATGATTGCGTCCGCCTTTTCTTTCGCAATAATTTCCGCTGAGGTTATTCCCGCTCCGCCTCTTTGTCCCGCCGCAATATTTTCAATTGCCCTGACATCTTTTATCTCTTTGTCCACAATTTCCACAATTAAAAAATAAGGACATCTCCCAAACTTCGCGTCAATTTCGCTTTCCAAACTTTCCCCTGTTGAACTGATTGCTATTTTCATTTTTTTGCTCTCTTTCTAATTATTTGATTAGTTATATTTATAGAATTTTCTCACTTCTTTTATTAGATAGATCAAAACCTTCGCTTTGACCTTGTTGTCCGATTCAAGCGAGGGTTTGAACCTACCCAGAAGACAATTAAAGTGAGGAAGTCTTAATTTTGTTAGTTTTATTTATTATTTTAACGATCCTATTATTTTTTCCAGATATTTTTTTATTTCCAGTTGCTCCTTGATGCTATTCTCAAGTTCAATGGCGATATAGCGCGAAAAATATTTTAACGGATAATTTTTTAAATAATCCAGCTCTGATAATTCTTTTAAATAATGAAAATCATGGCGAATATTATGTTTATCATATTTACTTTCAGAATCTAGCCATTTCTCTTTTCTAATAGCGCTTATATGATTGCATTTTACGGAAAATTTTTCCATAACCCGCAGATTATGTTCAAATTTTTCTCTATATAACAAACGAGTATTTTCCAAATGGGAAAAATCCAGACAAATGCCGGAAAATCTTTTTATTTCCTCTTCATCCAAAGGGTAATAGACATTCTCAATACATATTTTTTCTTTAAATTTCAAATAGTTTTTGGGATAAGGATATTCTTTTTCGCTGTGTATATTAAAAACTTCCGTTCCGTAATTTTTGATGAGATATTCTATTTCCTTATCTTGCATATCTCCCCTCAAATGCACAAATGGAATTTTCCTTACTGGAGAATTTTCAAGCAATTTATACAATTCTCTTCTTTCTTCTCCATTAAGACAAGTTGGAAAAAGAGCAATCTCTTCTATGTTTAAATCACATATTTCCTTTACTTTGCTTCTCCAGTTTGAATCAGAAATTGCGGGATCAAGATTAGAAATCGTAGTAACAGTAGGAAGAACTCTGATCTCTTTAATGTCATTTTTCATTTTAGGTATTTTTACTACTTTTTATTATTATAGTAAAAATCATCATAAATGGCAACTTTTTAGAGATCATACGCAATACCTGCGGATCATCACTACTTATCCATACAGCTTGGCGATTCTAAAAAGAAAGAACTTCTTGTCTAAAGTATACCATAAATTAAGATTTCTATGCCCTAGAATTTACCATTAAGCCTGATTACTCCACAGGTATTGCGTATGACTCGATAATTGCCAAGTATAAAAAGCTTGGGATGGGGAACAGAATCTGGTTTATTGCTAATTGTTTTGAAATTTAAGTGTTTTTTTGTTGTGTAATTTAAGTGTTTTTTTGTTGTGTAATTTATAAGGATATAACCTTACCTTACCTTACCTTACCTTACCTTACCTTACCTTACCTTACCTTACCTTATCTTAGATTGATTTATTTTAAAATTATGGTACAATGATAAACAGTTTAGATCTCTATTTTAACTATTAAAATATGAATAAAGGAAAAATATCGATAAAAGGAGCGCGTGTCCACAATTTAAAAAATGTAAATGTGGATATTCCAAGAGGAAAACTTGTTGTGATCACAGGTCCGTCAGGATCCGGAAAATCATCTTTGGCGTTTGACACAATATATGCCGAAGGACAAAGAAGATATCTGGAAAATATTTCTGATTATCCAAGACAATTTCTAAATCTTTTAAATAAGCCGGATGTAGATCAAATAAGTGGTTTGTCTCCGGCTATTTCTATTGACGAAAAAAGTAGCGCAAGGAATCCTCGTTCAACTGTTGGAACAATGACAGAGATATATGATTATCTCAGAATTCTGTTTTCTTTCAGTGGAGAAGCGCATTGTATTAAATGTGAGGGCGAGTTAAGCAAGCAAAATGCAGGCGAGATTGTTGATGAAATAATGCAACTTCCAAAGAATATCCTGATTTTGATTATGGCTCCTGTTTTGCAAAAAAATGGAAATGATTGCCGTTTAATAGTTGAAAAATATAAAAAAGCGGGATATCAGCGTTTGAGAATAAACGGGAAAGTAGTATCTGTTGAAGAAGCGTCTAAAATGAATTTTAATAAAAGTGATCTATGCCAAATAGATGTTATTATTGACAGATTTTCATTTAGTGAAAATAAAGCTGATTATGAAAGTATTCTTGATTCTGTTGAAACGGCAATTAATATCTCGGGAGGATTTGTCAGTGTAAAAGTTGGAACTGGTTTGAAGGTCGAGTCTCCAACTAAGAATTCAACTTCTAAATCAGCAGCTTCCGGGAATAATGAGCTATTTTTTTCTAACCATCTCTATTGTAGAAAATGTAAAATTAGTTTTCCAAACATTGAACCGCGACTTTTTTCATTTAATAACCCTTATGGCGCTTGTCCCGATTGTACGGGGCTTGGAGTTAGAATGAAAATAAATTCTGATCTTATAGCTCCGAATAAATCGTTGACTTTGCTGGAAGGAGCAATAAGACCATGGGCAAATTTGCTTAATAAATGGGATGAGTATATAGATGCTTTAGAATGTATCAATAAAAAATATAAAATCCCGATTGATGTTCCTATTGAGAAAATGAGTAAAAAAGATTTAAATATAGT
>Ga0164318_10006035_pt1 | contig 11744 bp, 10 predicted proteins | sample GuaBasSedimGuay9_FD_113734 | JGI IMG/M metagenome (GOLD analysis project Ga0164318, IMG submission 113734) | Subseafloor sediment microbial communities from Guaymas Basin, Gulf of California, Mexico - Guay9, Core 4571-4, 0-3 cm | ecosystem: Environmental > Aquatic > Marine > Hydrothermal vents... | reverse complement strand
GACCATGATATAATATTCATCCTTCCGTAATAGCCTCCTTTAGAACCATAAACGGGGTCGAATGTCTTAATTTTAGTATCAGTATTTTTCCCACCTGATGCATAACTTTCTCTGAGAGCTAATATGGGCTTTATCGGTAGGGATTTAAGCTGATAACCAAATTTAGCAACTATTCCAAAGGCATCTATGGTTTTGTTATTTTCTTTTCCAAATTCTTTGCTTAAAGTAATATCATAGACACAATGATGGAAATTGTTATTGAATAAACGTATCCCTACCCATTGCCTTGTAAAATTAAGTGTCCTGGCATAGTTTGCCGAACCTTCTTTTTTTACTGCATAAAAAGGTTCAATATAGATAATTTTACTCCATTCATAATGCGCGTATATTCCACCACCCCAAAATTCTGTTTTAGTGAAAGGTATTGAAATTTTTTTCGGATCATGAATTTTAGTTCCACCACCAAAAAAGTCAATAAAATTTGAATTTTTTTTATAAGAGATTTTAAATGCATCCCATGTCCAGCGACCTGTATTACCCCATTCTCCAGGTCCCAAAATGTGATGGTCTCCATAAAATATTTTTTGTCTTCCAATTGTAATAGTTAAATTTTTGATTAAGTTATGATATTTAATAAATAAATCATGGATTTCAAAAAACTCTTCATTGGGATTCATTATGTAATATGGTTTTTGTGTATTTTTAGCTTTTCTTTTAAATAAATCGGGATATTTAGCATTTCGCAATGACCATCCAAAAGCACGAGAATCTTGTAAATGCACAGAAATATAAATGGAACTTTCAGGATGAAAAACAAAGCCTGCAATAATACGTTGCAATAGCATTTTGTCATTTAATGAACCAATAGCTGTAGGACTGCTGTCATCTCCATAATTTTTAGCATTTATTCCATTCAATAGTTCAAAACGTTCTCGAATATTTATATCAAAGTCAACTTTGGAATAATCATTTTGAGCAAATAAAATCGTTTCAAGGCCAATAATCAGGCTTAATATGAATAAAAATTTGTATAACATTCTGAATTTAAACAAGTCTTTTTTTTAATAAAATACTTTATACAGCATTATCAAAGCAGCAGCCATCGATGTAATGGCAAAGATAATTTTCAGTGTTTTGTGGTTTGTTTTAATAGTTAGTCGAGTTCCAAACAGGCTTCCTATTATAGCTGCTGCTGCCAGAATAATAGATGTTTTAACATCAAAATGACCAGTACTTAAATGTCCTAAAAAGCCTGAGGTGGCAGTAATTAATACCAAAGTGGTGGATGTTCCTACGGCAATTTGCATTGGAACACCAACAGTCAGCACCATTAGTGGCACTAAAAAAGAACCGCCTGAAATGCCTACCATTCCAGCAATAAAACCTGTGATTAGTACCGTAGGAACAAAGATAATGAGATTAATATGGTATGTAGCATTCGCTGATTTTAATTTAATTCGATAGCGGCTATTTGTTTTGGGGACTTCCTTAACAGGTCTCAACATAAGAATAGATACTACAAAAATGGCTATAGCAAAAATTATTTTTAGAAAGGTTCCACCAAATATATCAGAAAAAAATCCGCCTAAAAAAGCAGAAATTAAAGTCATACTTCCAATTATAAAAACTAATTTCCAATCAACAGTTTTCTTTTTTCCAAAAAAAATAGTTGCTGTTAATGATGAACATATTAAAATAAATTGCCCAGTGGTAGCAGCTTCATGCATCTCCAGACCAGATAACACAAGAGCTAAAACATAAAAGTTTCCACCACCACGTCCAGTCATTGTCATAATAACTGCTATACCAAGTATAATACCTGCCAATATCCAAATATTCATATTATAACCTCTTATTTATTGATATGCTTGAAAATTTTTCCTGGCGTTAATGCACTAACTAATTGCTCGTAGCCTCCTTCTATAATTTTGACGTTTTTAAATCCCTTGCTTTTTAGATAAGTAAAAGCTATTGTACATCTTATTCCACTTGAACAAAATATTCCGATAAATTTATCAGTAGGAATTTCATTCAATCGTTGCGGGAGTTCATGAAGTGGTATTTCAGCAATTGGACAATGATGTTTTAAAACTATTTTAATTGTTTCTGTTTCTTCTTTTGAGCGGACATCTAAAAATACCGCGTCTTCCTTTTTAAGAAAAGACTCTATATCGATTTTGTGCTGACCAGTTCCAAAATATTGAAGATCCATTTTACTGATTACTCTTTCCAATTCGTTCATAATGTTCCTCCTTATTATTTTGTTAGTTTATCACTTTATTAGTACAAGCCGTAAATTCAAGTACGCAGGGAATATTTAAAGTGTAAAATACATTATTTTTTTTACCTAAAGTTATTTTATACTTTTTTAGAGAGTCAGACTGTTTTGATATAGTTGAAATATCAATTTCTTCCGAGTTTTTAAGTTTTTGGATTTTATATGTTTCAAATTGATATATGGTGGGTAATCTAATTGGATATACCAAATACTTGATAAAAGATTTAATTTGATATATCTGAATAAGTTTTTGATTAATATTATTTGCTAATTTGATCAAATAATCAACAGAAATCATTATATTTTCCTTCCGACGTTGTAATAAGTTTTTTTCAACCTTTAACGTTTTACGAATATAGGAAGTTCCAATTTTTTTGGAATTTTGCAAATAAGCTGAGCCGTATGTCTAATGTTAAGTGGCATGAGCGGAGATGGAAAAGACAGGGAATAAAGTTGCGATAAAATACTTGCCGTCGCCATTGAATTTATTCATTTTTTAATTCATCCTATAAGGTTTTTTTTAAGCTATATAGTTTTTTCAAAAGATTTATTAAACCAGCAGGATTGGGGATTATTTTTATATAAGCATTTTTTATTTTTTTTTGTCCTACGTTTTTATCATATTTTTAATCCAAAAAATTATTAAAATATATACCATTCGTAAATGATAGATAATGTATGTTGCAGTTTTTTTAGAATATTTTGTAAATTTTATTGTTTCTCTAATTTGTTTATCTTGAGCATTTGTAAATTTTTTTATATGTTATTGCTTCAATAATAATGTTCTTTTATTTTTAATATTATATTAGATTTATTTTTTTGATGATATTTATCAAAATTATACACTATATTAAATTTATTTTAGATTAAATTTTCCCCGGGACTTTTTAAACAAAGATTGGTCTCCTTTATCTGGTAAAAAATATCCTAAGGAGATTTCTATTAAAGTATGTAACTTTTTTGTATGATAAATATTATCAAATGTTTTGAGCTGTAAATCAATTATTTTTATAATTCCTGATATGATGTGTTTTTCCCCTCGAAATGATGTTATCACATATAAAATTTACCTATTTCATTCGTACTTCCTGTATCGATCGTTCTTACAGAAAATACAATTGATTTAATCCTATCGTAAATTATTTATTTATTTTTTACTTTTTCAATAGTTAGATAATATTTACTTTTAGAGGTTTATTTGTTTGATATTCATTTATAAAGTTTTTAAAATAATTTTCAGCACCATAATGAATTTTAGTTTTTAGGGGAAATTTTTTCTATAATTCTTTGTTAATCTTATGTCATTTTAATTCACTTTCCATTATTTATAACAAATTTTAATGGCAATTTCATCTAAAGATATTGGCATTGGCGGGTATGTGAAGCCCGTAAGGAGCTGTGGGGGAGCATAAGCAAAAATAACCGTATAAACCGTATATTTTCTGTTAGTCAAAATACGTATATTTATTTATGGCTGAACCCCTTCAATGATATTGAGTTCATTTAATTCTCTGTCAGATATTGCCACATAAGGGATATACCCTTTATCCAGTGCCTTTTTCCTATAGTCATTTATTCTTTCTTTATTGACTCCAGAGTATCCACATCCTTCATCAACGTAATCTACACTAAATACAGGTTTGCCTTTAGAAAGCACCATGTCTAAGTATGGTAGTCTGTTTTCTAAAATCCAATTCATATTTTCAATATTCCACTGTTCAGTGCCATTGTAAAAAAGGTCTTCAACAGCCCATCCAGAGATAATGCTTATAAGGGTGTCATTATCATATTCGAGTATTCTTTCACCGTTTTGAGGAATTATGTAAAATTTAGTGCCGATTTTATTTTTGGAATAATTTGCAATATCTATAATTAAATCTATCATTTTTTTTGCTGATTTGTTCTCAGGCAAACATTCATTTTCACCATTATTGGGATCTGCCCAATATTCAAATTCATCAACTTTGTCGAGGTAAACTCCGAGAAAACCTTGTTCTATAATTTTGTCTAAATAAGCGTGCAAAATGGTTTTCCATTCCTCATCCCAATATTTTACCGCATAGTTACCTTCCCACTCATGGTTTTCTTTTCCTAACCATTCTGGAGGATTGATATGCCATTTCCCCTTCCAGTAAAAGCGATAGTCTTCTGCCTCACCTATGCTTAAATAAGCAATGGGCTTGACTCCTGAATTTTTCATTTTGCGAATTTCCTCATGAGAAAATTCTCCTTGTTCTGAACCATCTTTTGAATAATCTATAATAACCAGTTCAAAACTTGATGTAGCAATTACATTTGGATCAGCATTTTGAAGTTGATACGCCCAATTTTTAACTTTGAATTCATAATATTTCTTTTCGTTCTCCAAATGTTGTGTACATTCCATCAAAACTATTCCTATTACGATGAGGACTTTTATGAGACACAGTTTATTTTTCATTGTATTCCTTCTTCCTCTGCATTTCACCCCTGATGAAAGATATATGCACAGCATTATTCTCTATAGTATTTTTCAAATTAACCATGTTTTGATTAATGTCCATATTCCTAATAAAGTTACTAAGGTTCCCAAACCTAACCTTAATCTTTTTTCGGATTTAATCTTTGCAGTAATGTGCGGTCCTATTATTGCTCCAATAATTGAGCCAGCAGTTAATATTAAAACAAGATTCCACGAAGGTAGCCCATTTTTAATTAAATAAGTTAGAAATCCGGTAATACAAATTGGAGCCTCAGATAAAGCGGTTGCACCAATTGACCTTTTGCTTTCTCTTCCTGAAATCAATTGTCCAGAAGTAACCACAGGTCCAAATCCACCACCAGACATCCCTTTATTAAATGCACTCAGTATTCCTATACCTAAAATTTTTTTCCATGAAAAATTAAATCTGGTTCTTAAAAGAAGAATTATCCCCATGCTGAGTACTAATATTCCTATATAAGTTTTCAATACGACTTTGGGGATACCTATAGCTGTTAATGCTGCTATCATAGTAGTTAAAATACCGAAGCATGTTACAACAAAAACCACTTTTAGATCTCTTGTTGTACTTTTTCTAAAAGTCTCTATATATCCCAGGTCGGATAATCTTTTCATTACATCTTCTTTTATGCTAAAATCCACATTTTTGAGTCTATGATGCCCAATAGATGCTATAATGCTTCCAATTGCCTGTGAAAATAAAATGGAAGGTACTACCACCAGAGGATCAAAACCTGCAATAATAAGAACAGGTGAAAGAATTGTTCCATAAAGCATCCCTAATGATGAATCTATCATTTCACATACGAAGGCAGCAATAAATACTAAAATCATTATTTCAGTGCTCATATTGTTACTCCTTTTTTTATTTGTAATTATATAGAGATCATTTCGAGAATATGCAAATTTGCTGAAGTCACTTTGGTTAGAGATGAAGACGAAAACATATAATCACTGCTATTTTACGTTACTTTCCAACTGCTATCCAATAACTTTTCTAACAACAGGAATTGTTCTTATCAAATATGTGAAATACCATGAAAATAATAGTGAGAGAATAAAAACAGAAAGTCCTTCTATAACACCTGGAAGATCAGTATATAAAAATAAATATTGGAAAAATGCAACAAATGAATAATGGACAATATAAATTCCATAAGCATTATTTTTTAAACTATTTAAGATTTTAACTTCATTGTTAAAATAGGATACAAATATTCCCAATAAAGTAATTGATAGAAATATTGATGCTAAGACAAATGAAGCTGTGAGAATTAAATATAGGAAAAGATTACCATTGTATAATTGTGGTATATAAAGATTTCGCCAAAAGACAATTCCTATAATTCCATTTACCCACCAATATCTAACCAATTTTGATTTTTTAGAAAATACTCCGTTTAATACAGCATCTTTACCTAAAAGCACTCCTATAATAAAAAATAAAAAATAAAGAGGCAGTCTATTAACTTGAGCCATAAAGGGACCCCAGAAAACATAAAATCTATTTTCATTTAATTTTGCAAATAGAGAAAATAAAATAAAACCAGATACAAAAAACACTAACAGAAAATGAATAGGGGAGATATTTGAAAATATTTGGTTATTGATTTCATCTTTCGATATTTTTATTTTTAATGAATAGAATATCGCAGTTATAATATTAAATAAAAGTAAAACCCATAAGAACCATAAATGTCCAGCAGTCGCCATTTTTTGTGTATTAATCCAATGCTTAATAAATTGGGGGAAGGAAATATCAGTATGCAAGACAAAGTTAACATAAGCTTTCACACTCAAAAAATAAGCAGGCATATTAATTATAAGCCAGCCAATAAGAAATGGTATTCCTAAACGTACAAGCCTTTTTTTTATAAAGTTAATAGTTCCTTTTTTTTTAATACTATCTAAGGTGAATATGCCAGATATTAAAAAAAAGAGGAACATGAAATATGTATCTTGCAAGCCAACAATATTATCAAAAAAGGGGAATTTATTTGGATCTATAATTAATGATAAAATTCCATGACTGGTATACCCAAGTAAAGCATGATGCAATACTACCAGAGCAGTTAGAAAACCTCTTAAGTAATCTATAGATAGTAATCGATTATTTGTGTTTGTCTCCATCAGTAATATTCCTTTACATATTTTATAAGTAAATAATTAGCAAAATTCAATATAAATTTTTATTTTGAAGCTTAATATATTCAACATTTTATAAAACTCATTTAATTTTTGCTTTCTGTCATTATTCAGTCCGTGCCATCTGATATTCTGGATTGTCCCTTCAAGTGTATAACGTATTGATATATAAACCATTATTTCCAATATTTAAAAGTTTGATTATTGGATTTTTCTCATTAATTGTTTTAACTCTTGTTCATGTTTTATCCTAATTAAATTCAATTTGTCTGTAAAAGTTTCCCCAATATTGAGCAATTTTGTAAGTAATTTTTTTTGTAATTGACAAGAAGTAAAAAAAAAATACACAATAATATCATATATGATTTTTTACTCATTGTTTCTTTCCTTAAGTATTCTACAAATATTTGTATATAATGCGTATTGTAAGTTTGAAACAATTATATTTCCTCGTTATACAATAAATTTATTTATCACTGTAATCATCATATTATCAACCAATTGTGGCATATGCTATAATTAGTTTTTGTAGGAAGTTTCTATTTATCTTCTTTTCCATTATTGTCAAAATTGAATAACAAAAAATAGAAATTGTAATCCATCATAAAGTCCATGAGAAATGATTAATGGTAACAATCTGCGATATTTATAAAAGTAAAAACTCATAATTACACTTTTAAGTCCTATGGAAATTATACCAACTGTACCTTGGTATAAATGTGTTATTCCGATTAATGTAGAAGCCAGAAAGATAGCAGTAATTTGCCAATTTTTGTTATCATTTATATTCCATAAGCATTTTAGTAAAAACACTCTTGATAATTCTTCAAAAAGAGCAATTCCAATCCATAAAACAGGTCCAAACCACACCAGCATTAACAAAGGGTTATGTGCCAAATCAACCATTGTATTAATTAATTCGATATTGGGCGTATTACGATTAGGTAGCCATTGATAGATCGTTGTTTTTTCTAAAAAGAAGATAGCAAAATAAATGACAGTTAAACCTACACCTGCTAAAATATCCCAATACCAGCTCCCATTTCCTGAATTAAATGTTTCTTTGAATGTATCCTTTATCAGATATTTATTTAGAAATAAAATTAGAACACTTATTCCACCACCAAAAACCAATGGGTAAACTGTCATATCTGTAGTTGAGAATTTTTCAGTTTGTGTTAGTCTATACCAAATCATTATAATGTTGACTGGTAAAATAGCAATACTGATTGCCACAATATTTCGCAGTGTTTTATTCATAATTTTCACCCTTCCTTAAATATCCTACCATATTAACTCATATGAGTAGTGGTAGATCGTGTGGTAGTTTTTTCATTCTCAAATTACTACCCCCAGTTTAAGTGGGTTTCAAATGTTGATATTTACCATATCCGCCAGCCATTACTTATACAACATTTTGTGTGTCATATTCATTTATTCTTTTTATTCAATTTACAATCAATTGAATATAATGGAACAAGAATTGAAATATATGCAAGCAAATCCCACCAGTCAAAGGTTGAGTCATAAATTTTAAAATACTGCAATGTTTCAATTCCAAAACATACTATTATAAATATTGCAAAGGTTCTATTAGGTGTAAAAAATCGTCTCCATGCATTGTCCGAATATGAGGTATTCAAACCTCTAAAAAAGATATAATTCCAGGCTGGCCCAGTCATATCTAATACATAGCCTTTCCAAAATTTTCCTAAGTCAAGCCAACTTGTTGACAATCCTAAAATTACAAGTACAACGAGTGTTACAGCCCAATAAGGAGCGTATTTATCATGTTTAATTCTTATATTTTCTTGTTTCATTTTAATAATAAAAGACATGTAGTTTATAATTAATGAGTGTCGTTTTGTTTTCGATAATTATATATTGCCTTCGATATAACTATTCCTCCCATAATTAAAAAGAAACCTCCACTATACCACCTTCTTAACCCATCAGCAAGAACGAGAATAATAACCGAAAGAATGAAAAAGATAATTGCAATTAGTAGATATAATTTGTATTTATTTTTGGTTGTCACATTTATTCCTCCTTTTGATACTTTGTTTATATGCAATACTGCAATACAACCACGTTCCAAATTTATACGACTTTGCGGCCGAATGGAGCAATATCTCAAACGAATGGTAGGGGGATAGAGGAATAGTCCGAACCAGAAATACTCTGTTATCGGATGTAATTACATATTTGTATGATATGTGAATAGGGTTCAATAATGTTGTCCTCTGGCTGGGTGTCTTTTCTATATAAAATTTTTTCCTATATTTTCTTTTTGATTTTTTCATAGTTTTTTTTAGAAATTGTTTTATTGGCTCCTGATTATATCGTTAATAATAACATAATAATAATTATATATAGCTAAAGAAAAAAATCAAGTTTATTTTATTTTTTTATAATAAGTTAAAACATTTGTTTAGTACAAAATGTTAAACTTAATTATTACAGGTAAAGGTAATTAGGTGGGAGCTACAGGCGGGAGTGGTGCTCCTGGAGAGTAGTTTCAATTCCTTATAGGTAAGGTAATTAGTCAAGTATATATTTTTTTATAATATACCTATAATTGTTTCAATTCCTTATAGGTAAGGTAATTAGAATAAGGGGTTGCTATGAATATAAATTTTGTGTATTAGTTTCAATTCCTTATAGGTAAGGTAATTAGAAAAATATAATAGCATATTTAGCTGCGAAAATTGGACTGTTTCAATTCCTTATAGGTAAGGTAATTAGGGGCTTTGGAAAAAGACAATATATTTAAGCTGGTAGTTTCAATTCCTTATAGGTAAGGTAATTAGCTTTGCTGAAACAAGAGAAACTAAAAGTTATTGCTGAGTTTCAATTCCTTATAGGTAAGGTAATTAGAGATGAAAAAACAAATTGAAGAAAAAAATAAAGAAATGTTTCAATTCCTTATAGGTAAGGTAATTAGAATAAAATGCAGGGGTGGGATCATTTATAATCCATTTGTTTCAATTCCTTATAGGTAAGGTAATTAGCTTATCGTATCCAAAAGACGCTCAACATCTTCACTTGTTTCAATTCCTTATAGGTAAGGTAATTAGTACCAAAGCATATAAAATTTAATAACCAAAAAAACATGTTTCAATTCCTTATAGGTAAGGTAATTAGAAATTGCTAAAAATCTTGGACTTGAATATTCTGAACTGTTTCAATTCCTTATAGGTAAGGTAATTAGGCTTTTGCGAATCCATTCTTCAAACTATCCGCTGGCTTGTTTCAATTCCTTATAGGTAAGGTAATTAGAATCCAAGCTTACCAGTCGCAACGTAATATAAAACATGTTTCAATTCCTTATAGGTAAGGTAATTAGAAGCACCTGATTATCTTTTCTTATCTCACGAGCACGGGTTTCAATTCCTTATAGGTAAGGTAATTAGGTCAAATAATCCAGTCAACTCCTCGTTTATTCCTAGTTTCAATTCCTTATAGGTAAGGTAATTAGAGATCATGCAGGATATATAAAACAATATTTTGATTTTGGTTTCAATTCCTTATAGGTAAGGTAATTAGTAGAATTGAAAAATAATTCTAATTTTTCACAAGAAATGTTTCAATTCCTTATAGGTAAGGTAATTAGAGAGATGCAGAATGCACTTGTAGAAGAGATAAAACAGTTTCAATTCCTTATAGGTAAGGTAATTAGAATTGATGGTTATATTAAACAATTACATACAAAAATGTTTCAATTCCTTATAGGTAAGGTAATTAGGAAAATTTAATAGAAATGAAATTACATTTTTCTTTAGAGTTTCAATTCCTTATAGGTAAGGTAATTAGTTTCAACATTGATGAGGCAAGTCTTTTTGACTACATTAAGTTTCAATTCCTTATAGGTAAGGTAATTAGGTAATAGTATGCCAATAAAGTGTATTTTGATCCATGTTTCAATTCCTTATAGGTAAGGTAATTAGACAGCTGGATGCTTTAGAAAAACAGCAAAAAACAAAGTTTCAATTCCTTATAGGTAAGGTAATTAGTTTTGAATTTCCGAAAAATCCAGTTCTTGAAATTGTGTTTCAATTCCTTATAGGTAAGGTAATTAGTTAACCAATAAAGAAAAAATGGAAATTGTTAGAAAATAGTTTCAATTCCTTATAGGTAAGGTAATTAGCCACGGTGAAGTCTTTTTCCCCGTTTTCAAATCATATGTTTCAATTCCTTATAGGTAAGGTAATTAGTTAGTATATTTAACTAAACCTAAAACAAAGGAGGATGTTTCAATTCCTTATAGGTAAGGTAATTAGGAAATAGAGCAACAATTGAGAGAACAGGATATCCCCGGTTTCAATTCCTTATAGGTAAGGTAATTAGTTTAGAATTCGCAGAGGTAAAAGTAAATAATTCAGAGTTTCAATTCCTTATAGGTAAGGTAATTAGTCAAAGCGCAGGACTGACAAATAAGGTTTCAAAAGACTGTTTCAATTCCTTATAGGTAAGGTAATTAGTGAACTGTTGCAATCTTCTTTTTTCTTTCAGCACTTGCGTTTCAATTCCTTATAGGTAAGGTAATTAGCAGTAGGTATATCAATTTCAGATTCCTCTTTAATATGTTTCAATTCCTTATAGGTAAGGTAATTAGTTATATTTGCATTATCCATAGTTGACATAGTTTGTGGGTTTCAATTCCTTATAGGTAAGGTAATTAGCGACGCTACAATTCCCCCAGCTACTACTACACCATCATGTTTCAATTCCTTATAGGTAAGGTAATTAGTTTAGAATTCGCAGAGGTAAAAGTAAATAATTCAGAGTTTCAATTCCTTATAGGTAAGGTAATTAGTTTAGAATTCGCAGCGGTAAAAG
>Ga0164318_10006034_pt1 | contig 11745 bp, 10 predicted proteins | sample GuaBasSedimGuay9_FD_113734 | JGI IMG/M metagenome (GOLD analysis project Ga0164318, IMG submission 113734) | Subseafloor sediment microbial communities from Guaymas Basin, Gulf of California, Mexico - Guay9, Core 4571-4, 0-3 cm | ecosystem: Environmental > Aquatic > Marine > Hydrothermal vents... | reverse complement strand
CTGCCCCGCAACACCACGCGTTGCTCCGATTTCGAGGCATCTCCACAAGCTCCACACCGATTTGCTCTAGGACAGCCCGGGGAGGGTCGTACACTCCAGCATGACGGCCCAAGTGGCAAGGATCGTGATATGTGACAGTCGTTCCCAAGGGATTCAGTGACGCACGCCAGAGTGCCTCCCCGAGGAACTCCGAGATATGGAGTACCTCAACCCCGAGATCAACTCCAAGACGCTGGTAGTCCTTTGTCAATGTTCGATAACACCCCGCGCACGAGGTCACGACTGTCTTCACCCCAGCACGCTGGAATGCTTCTGCGTTGTGCCGGGCGAGGTCAATGACATCCCTGACCTGACCAGTTCTGAGGAGAGGTGACCCACAACAGTACTCGTTCACAATGGTGAACTCGATGCCAAGGCGCTTTAGGACCTCCATCGTCGCATCACGAATCTTGGTCTCTCTGTAGTTTGCCGTGCAGCCGACAAAGTAGGCAATATCAGCACGTGTGGGCAGTCCCCAGAGATTGACAAGACCTCGATTGTGGTGAGGCGCGCTATATGGATTGTGGACGCGCTCTATGCGCTCGCGAAACTTGGCATGAGCTGGCAGTGCTCCGATAGACTCCACGGCCTGCGCTCTGAGCTCTTCGATGATCTCAACGATGTGCTCACGGTGGGGAGCCAGACATTGTTCCTCGCAGTTGCCACAGGTCGTGCACGCAAAGATCGGTTCAAGCAGTCTCTCGTCCCACTCCAGTTCCCCTGTGTGAATCCCTCGTGCGATGGCAACGCGCCCCGACGCGAAATAGGTCTCAAGACCGTAGTATTCTCCTGACGGGCAGGAGGGACTGTAGTCACGAAAGAGGTACTTGCACGTTCCGCATCGGATGCAGTTTCGGAGCCACTGAGCAATGACGCCCTCGACAGTCACAACGAATACCTCCTAGGGTTCATTATACCGTTCGGGTCAAGTGCCTTCTTGACTCGTCGCAGCAGTTCCACGAAACCAGGGTGGCACTTAGAGAGGAGCCTCTGGGCCGCCCAGACCGGCGTCTTGTACGGAATTGCTTTGAGGTCGAGGGCGAAGTCCAATAACTCAGAGTTACACTTGCGGACTCTGTCAACAACATCAGGATCTTTCGGAAAACGAACGATGAACTTGAACTCACCGTAGTGCATGCCATTCATGGGCTTGAGAAAGGCCATGAGCTCGAAGCCGTGTTTCTCAACTATCCTGCGTCCACCCTCCAGCGCTTCTCCCCAGCGGGCCGGATGAATGTACGTCCCCACCCAAGTCAGTCCGTCATACTGCGTCAGGATCTTGAACGCATCGGAAGGAAAGTCGACCCAACTGTCGGCCTGCTTGCCCATCAACACCGAGACCGCATCCCATGGAATCAGGTTCACACGAGGCTCGGACATGTGGGCCTCGTCCACAATTGCCTCCACCACCTCGAACTTCGCGTCGACCTCCCGCTGCGTGTTGCCGGAAACCGTGAGCAGAGTGGCGTACTGTGGCTCATCGGGAAAGACCTCAACAGGTGGCGGCACTCCCAGCAGCATCTTCACCAGCGAGATCGACATGCAGTCTGCGTCATCGAGGACCTGTGTGCGTACCAACCGTTTCAGTAGGGCCGTGGTATCATGCTCGCCCACCGTGAACAGTGCCGCGTACCGTACGTGCAGAGGCTTGGGCCATAGCTGCACGGCCATCTTCGTCACAATGCCCGTCATTCCCTGCCAGCCGCTGAAGAGCCCGATGAGATCGGGTAGTGGAAACCGCCCAAACCAGTTGTCGTCGCCCATTATGCATGAGCCGGCACGGACAACCTCACCAGTAGGAAGAACCGCCTCAATCCCGTTGATGAAGTTGGCCATGGCCCCGTGACGTGTTGAGAGGTCGCACAGGCCCTGAAGGAGTGCGTTGGCCATCACAGAAGTGAAGGGGGGCGCGAGAGGATACGTGTATCGCAGGCCAGGGTGGTGCAGGTCGAGGTACCTCTTCATGTGACCAAATGTGACCCCCGGCTCGATGACCGCATACATGGCCTCCTCGTCAACATCGAGGATACGGTTCATGCGCTTCAGGTCGATGACGATCGCTCCCTCGACTTGCGGTATGGTCAGCCCGCCCACATTCTGTCCCGTGATGAACGGCACCACGGGGACTCGTTCTGCATTGGCGAGCCGCAGAATTCTCTGAATCTCAGCTACTGTTACGGGCATGACCACAGCAGCGGGCCTGCACGGCTCGTTCTCCGTCATATCAAAGGAGTACACATAGCGCTCAGCCGGTCCGTCGGAGACGTGGTCCGGGCCGACTATCTCTGAGAGTCGATTCAGCAGACTCATGGTAGACCCCTCCCCAGTGAGGACAAGAACAGTGCCAAGAAGCGCCTTGCAGCAAGCGGGTGGCATAGAAGTCCTCTAATCTTGATTCGGCCTCGGAGGAACGCTCCTACGGGTGATATCCTGTGGCGCGCGATATCTACTACGGTCTGCAGCGTCGTCGTCACTCTCAGTGTTGGTCTCTGTTCGGCTCCGCGACGAATCTTCAGGACATCGCCGAATTCCAATGTCACCGGATAGTATTCGGTCTCAATCACAACTGTCAACCTGCTGCTCCGCTTGCCCCTCGTGATCCCGGCACTCTCAAGCTGAGGCTGCAACATGCTGTACAGAATCGCTCCGATAAAGTCACCCGGTAGCTCCGCCGCAACACGAACCAACCTGACCGCCATCCCGCACTGTCCGTGCCAACTGACCTCAGGCTGGCAAGGGACTTACTAATCCTTCGATTTCTGGGAGGGAGAAAGAGAATATGGGGCTGCCGGGTCATGCGACCCGAACAGCCTCATGGTGCAGTGTGCCGTGATTACTTCACCGTTTCTGCGAACTTGCGACCGTACTCGTAGGCCCTCTGAAGCTCCTCCGCACTTGGGACCCACTTCACAGTGAACGGCTCCATGACGATCTCCATCTTTCCGCGGGTCAGTGCCTCCTCGATTCGTTTCACTGCGCCACCGCCCCATCCGTAGGACCCGAACGCGGCCGCCTTTTTTCCGACCGGTCTCAACACTTCTAGGTCGGACAGGACTGGCGCAACAGTCGGAAGTATATCATTGTGAACCGTGGAACTCCCAACAAGTATTCCCTTAGCCTCAAGCAGCTCGGCCATAATATCACTTCGATCGCTGTGGGGAATCAGACGCAGGAGCGGTGTGAGCCCCGCATCACGAATCCCCTCCGCCATGGCACGCGCGAGCTTGGTGGTGCTCTGCCACATTGTGTCCCACACTATTAAGACCTTGTCCTGCAGCCTCTCTCCCTTTGCCCATCCCAAGTAGCGCTTCACAATCTCAAGCGGGTCTTTGCGCCAGATCAGGCCATGGGAGGGAGCGATCATCTTGATGGGAAGACCCAGTTCCAGTACCTCTTCGATCTTCCTCTTGACCTGCCGACTCAGCGGCCAGAGGATGTTGGCGTAGTACTTCTCAGCCTCATGCCAGAGGATCTCCTGATCCACCTCGTCAGCAAACCGCTGCTCAGTTGCATAGTGCTGCCCAAATGCATCATTGGGGAGCAAGAGCTCCTCCTCAACATAATAGGTAAACATAGACTCCGGCCAATGTAGCATCGGAGCCTCGTAGAACCGGAGAGTCTTTCCCCCAAGGTCGATCTCATCGCCAGTCTTCACAGTCTGGATGTTCCAGCCGTCCGGATAGTGTTTCTGCAACACATCCACTGCGCGCTTGGTGCATACCAGCGTTGCCCCTGGGACTCTCTCAAGTACGTCTGGTACCGCGCCTGAGTGGTCCATCTCGGCATGATTGGAGATCATGTAGTCAATCTTTGTGGGATCAACAATCTTTGAGATGCGTGCGAACATCTCCTCCGCAAAGGGACCATATACTGCATCTACAAGCGCTATCTTTTCCCCAACAATTAGGTACGCATTGTAGGTAGTTCCGTGATGAGTCGTATAGCTGTAGCCATGAAAGTAGCGTACGTTGTAGTCAATCGCACCGACCCAGTACACATCCTTCATTATCTCAATCGGTTGCATGTTCCCAATATTCTCCGCGGTTCCTCATAACTTCGTCGGAATGAGCTAGACTTCGTCGGAATGAGCCATTTCATCTCGTCCACGGCGCACAACGCCAGCGCCTTGTTTCAGATATCAACATGTCGAGCCAAATGCCGGTTTCTGAGGCCTACTCGGCATGCGTCCTAAGCTGCCCGGACATGTGCGCGTACGTTGTGACTGTGGAGAACGGTAGAGTTGTTCGCGTACGCGGCGACCCTCGTCACCCCTACACCCTTGGCAGGTGCTGTCCTAAGGGATACCCCCATGTCTTGAGAACCTACCATCAACACCGATTGCGCCACCCGCTCAGCAGAAACGAAACTGGAAACTTCGTGAGGATAGCATGGGACGAGGCACTTGATGAGACAGCCGAGTGGATGAGAGAGGCCAAGAAGCGCTACGGCCCCCAGTCGGTCGGGATATACTCAGGCTCCGGAAACGACGGGATGCCTCCGAGGCTTGCAGCCAGATTCGCCAATGCTTTCGGGTGCAGGATGATGCCGGGGATTGTGGAGATCTGCTTCGAAGGGCCATACGAGGGGGCAAGGTCCAATGTTGGTCCGTTTCCTCCGCACGAATTGAGCGACTGCGTAGATTCGCAATGCATCGTCATCTGGGGTACGGACAAGTTCGAGTCCAGCCTTCACACGAAGCAGGTCATCCAACAGGCCATCGACCGCGGTGCGAAACTTATCGTCATGGACCCCCGGAGAACGCCTCATGCGAAGATGGCAGACACATACACAACCATTCGACCCGGCACCGACGCGGCCCTCGCACTTGGGATTGCCAACGAGATCATTCGACGTGATCTGTACGACCACGACTTCGTGAACAAGCATGTTCTTGGATTCGAGGAGTATCGCACACGCGTCGCAGAGTACGACAAGGAGAGGGTTTCGGAGATAACATGGGTCGAACCGGACACGATTGAGAAGATTGCGGTCGCTTTTGCAACGCACGGTCCCGCACTGATAGCCACCGCTCCTGCAGGAATGAATCACTATACGAATGGGACCTGGGCTGCGAGAACCGTCCACAGTCTCTTGGCAGACGGAGTCGAAGAACCCTGCCTTCGTCAGAATGCATCCGGACACAGCGAAACATCTTGGTCTGAGGCATGGGCAACTGGTTGACACAGAGTCTAGGCACGGAGTTGTGAGGGCGGTGGAATTGCTGCTCACGGACGATATCGACCCACGAGTTGTATGGACATCAGACGGCTGGTGGCTTCATGACGGCAACATGAACATCTTCACTCAGGATAGGCACACGGCCTTTGGCCACACCCCGGGCTTCAACTCTGTCCTTGTACGCATAGTGGAGAGCAGCCAAACGGAATAGGAAGTCATCCGTCTGACTCTGGTACGTGTTCGGTTCGCAAGTGACAGACGCTATCGCTCTGGGAAAACGAACGGCGAAACATAGTCGCCATGCTCATCAGACGCCTTCTCCAGCCGTCTGCGTTGCTCCGCCAAGGTATCAAAGAGAACAGTCGGAATCGACTCCCGCGAGCGATATATCTCTTCAATCCGATCTATCTTGGCTAGGAGCTGCGGAACCCGGATGGTGAACTGCTCCACGTACTCGTCCTCAGAGTACTCCCGATTGAGAACATCGGAGAAGAGAAGCCTGAGATCCTCGTATCGAGGGATGAAGCCGATAGGGGTCTCACAGCAAGGAATTTCGTTATGGACTCTCCGTTCCATCCATTTGAGCCAGACGCGCTTGTCTTGCTTCGTGTTGAGGTACTCACCATCACGCCCTCTCAGGAAGTAGTTCACGCCAAAGATCTTTGGAACATGAATGACATCGCGTACGAACTCCAGATGGTTCTGGATGTACTTGCCGAGAGGAATCGAGATGAAATCGATATTCGAGAACGGCTGAAACTTACGAACTCCCTCCTGACCGAGAGTCGCCGCTGTCGACTCTGACTCCAGTGCAGCACCGATGGTTATGACCCCGTGCTGCCAGTCGAACGACTCCCACACAGGGACAGAGGTGTCGGGGTCTCGTCCGCCATACACGATTCCACCCAGCTCCACACCCTCCGGGTCATCCGCGTGCGGGTCGAGATTCTCCAGATAGGACAGCCTGATAGTATAGCGGGCATTCCGATGTGCAGCAGGTACTTCTTTTCCGTCAGGTCCAATCATGCCCTTATGCCAGTTGCCAGCAAAGTTGATTCCCGAGTCGGGATGCTCACGACCATCGCCAAGCCAGTATGGAGTACCATTATGCACAAGTACGTTCGAAAAAATCACCTCGCCCGGTGTCGTCAGGCACCTGAATATGACAGGGTCGTCCTCCTCGTTAACACCGCGGATGATGCCGAAGATGCCCTGTTCCACATTCGCTGTCCGTATACGGTTTCCAAACCGCTTGAGGTAGGCAAGGTCATCGCCAACGATACTCTCTCCAGCCACCATGGCTGTACTTGTCTTTCCACAGCCCGAAGGAAATGCGCCTGTGAGATACGTCTTTCTCCCATTTGGCCCCTTGACGCCCATTATGAACATGTGTTCGGCAAGCCATCCTTCCCTATCGGCCTTACGAATGGCCAGTCTAAATGCGAGTTTCTTGAGGCCAACCGTGTTTCCGGCGTAGGTCGTGTTCACGCTGTACACGGTGTCGTAGGCATAGTCGATGTATATCCTGCGCTTGTCCACATCCACCGGAATGTTGTTCACTACTCGGCCAGCCGAATGCAGCACTCTGAACCATTGGCCCAGATGCCTGGATACTGTGAACTGCTCGTAGGCAGGTCTATACAGCAGGTCAAGACTGTGAGCAACGTAGTACGAGTCCGTTATCTGCATGGTGAGAATCGAGAATGGGGAGTTGGTGGGTCCAAGAGAGAAGAACCTGACAATCATGTCCTTTCCGCGCATGCTACCTCGCAGAAACGACAACACCTCGGAGATGCCTGACTCGCGATCTATCTGATTCAAGTGAGGATCAAGGGACTCACCGGCCGGCACAAGATACCGGGTGTTCTCTACATCCCGAGCCTGGTCATAGTAACCATCGAAATGAACGGTATGACCCTCAATGGCCAGAGGCGACTCCTCGCCACGCTCAATCGCTAGCTGGCGTACCCGTTCGATGTCAGCGGAGTCGTCCGTCACGACAAAGACTTCGTCAGGCTGACACAGCTCGATGGCTTCAAGAAGAAAACCATGAACCTTGGGGTCAGCTATCCGGAGTATCTTGGCCCATTCCTCACGTGGTAGAGCCAGCTCAAGTTGGGCAAGTGGTTCGGTCAAGTCTAGCCTCACGTCCGTATCCCTGTGGCCCCGGGCGGAATGCGTTCGGCATATGACACTTTGGGTAGTGCACAAACGAAACTCCTGTGTGAACTCGAGTCTCAGTATGTACACTGCCAAACCTCACTTCTCAAACACGGAGAAGCCATCCGCTTGTGAAACATAAGGAGAGGCAGGGGCCGTGTGAACAGCGGCCCCACTGAGGCGGCTAGGAACTTCCATCTCTGAGCACTATGACGGCACGGTCAGGGTGAGAGCCGAGGGCGGCATCAGTTATGTCATTGCCGTGTCGGTCTAAAATCAGCCACGAATCGCTTCTGCCGATTCTTGTGAACCGCCAGTCGCGTCGCAAAGCGTCACGAAATGTCGCGCTGGGCTTACCGACAACAATCAATTCCTCTCGCGTTTCTGCATCCTCAATCACCCTCCGAACGACTGAGGTATCATGTTCGAGAAATACACCGGCCTTCCTCCAGCGTCCGCGTCCTACAGCAGCTGACATGGCCGTAGCAGCAACTACGAAGAACATCACTATGATCCAGAGAGTGAGAACCGACACAACGAAACTATGTAGACCAGTCCCGCTAGTGGCCCAGGACACACCAACCAAGATGGCTGCGACCAGAATCACTCCAGCAATGGGTTTTGGGCTCACCTGCATTGCATTCACCTTGCCAAGTGCCAATCGAATTTCAGTCGTAGAACTCCACTCCGGCGTCGATGCCCCTCGACCCCGGCGATCTGTCGGTTCCCGAGGCACCCGTACCACGAACGGCCAAGAACGCTAGACCACCGTATGACCCCAGTGGTGTGTCACTGATGTCATTTCCTCGGTCGTCCTCCACCAGCCAATCAGAGTCCCTATCGATGTCAAAGTCCCAATAGTCGAGAGCAGCCTGCCTGAAGGTAGTGTCAGCCGTACCGCAGACAATCACCTCTTTGCCCGAGGAACGGTCAGTCACGACACGGCGTATCTCTGCAGTGTCGACCTCCTCGTAGGTTGAGCGCTCAAGACTACGGCTCTCCCTCCGCTCTATGTCATCATATGCCTCTGGCCAGCGCGCACGAGCACGTACCATCCCCACACGGGTCCTGCGCATACGATACTCGCTGTCAGCCATCATTCCAAGGCTACCCGCGGCACACATTGCCGCAAATAGTGCACCCACCATCAGCATGGCAATCATGGTGTTCTGAGCAAACAAAATGAGGCCCAAGAACGACAGAACCATGATGCCCCCCAAGACCACATAGCAAATTCTATGCGACTGTTGCTTTCGAACCATGGGTTCATCAACTTACCATGACGATACGTGTGAATTTATGGCTTTGCACAAAACCAGCTCCTGAGTCTGCAGACTCTCGGAGCACGCCGCTGAGTAATTCGATTTGGATATATGGGAGCAGCGGCCCGGCTAGCCGTGGTTGAAACAAGATGGACCATCGTGTTGTGGAACATGCTAAGATCATAGTTGAATGGAGCACCGAGATGAAGAGGGGCGACATGGTTGTGATTCGCGCCTCACCAGAGGCCGAAGACCTTGTTACTGCCCTCACAAGAGAGATTGGCCGGGTCGGGGCGCACCCGATTGTGCTGATGGACCTCGAAGACGCCGGAAAGGCATTCATCGATGCTGCTGACGAAAAGACCCTCAGCGAGCTTCCCACTCACCACCTTGCAATGATGGAGAAGTGCGATGTGATCATCAACATCAAATCGCCACGCAACACTCGCGCGATGGCCGGGATGGACCCCAAGAAGCTCGTTCTGCTCGGCAAGACTATGAAGCCAATCTCAGAGGTGACTCTGTCCAAGCGCTGGTGCCTCACAGTCCATCCGTGCAACGCACTTGCTCAAGAGGCCAACATGAGCCTCGAAGAGTACCGAGACTTCGTCTACGACGCGACCCTGCTCGATTGGAAAGAGGAGAGCAAGATGATGTACCGTATCAAGGAGCGCTTGGAGAGTCACAACGATGTTCGATTCGTGGGTCCAGAGACCGACCTGTACGCAAAGACGGAGGGGCGCATCTGGATAGCGTCCGACGGCAAACACAACCTGCCAAGTGGCGAAGTGTTCACCGCGCCAATTGAGGACACTGTCGAGGGCAAGATCTACTTTGATATTCCGTTCCTGCAGAGAGGTCGGGTGATTCAGGGCGTACGCTTGACATTCGAGAAGGGAGAGGTTGTCGATTTCTCGGCCGAAAAGTCGGAGGACACACTCAAGACGATAATCGAGACCGATGAGGGGTCACGAAGACTGGGAGAGATGGCCATCGGGACGAACCGTGGAATCAAACGATATACCCTCAACATGCTCTTTGACGAGAAGATCGGTGACACCATCCACTGCGCGCTGGGCCGTGCGTACAAGGAATGCAACGGGACAAACGACAGTGCCGTTCACGTCGACATGGTCAAGACCATGAGAGAGGGCGAAGTGATAGCAGGCGACGAGGTCATCTATTCGAAGGGGAAGTTCTTCTGGGAGATGTGACGACCGAGATAGTCTCCGGTGCTCCCCTGTCCCGCTCTGTCACGAAACCACGGATTGAGCCCACACAACATATCAGAGCCCGTGACATGCTCATCACGAGGTGTCTCGCACATGGTCAATTATCCGGGATTTGACTATATCGAGAAGCAGATTCGAAAGAAGATCTTCGGAGTCCTCGGCACAGTGGACAACAAGAACGGAGCTCACTGCACGGGAATCATGTATGGGGTTGCTCCAAAGGACGAGCCCTTCGCGCTCTATCTCTTGACAGGAGCTGAATACAAGAAGACGCGGAATATCCGGAAAAATCCCAACGTGTCCTTTGCTATTCCGTTCCCTCACCACTGGCTGAGGTTCATCCCGGACTACTGCATCCAGTTTCAGGGCAAGGCGGAGATACTCCCAGTCGATGATCCCGTCGCTGTCCGAAGCTTCCAGTCCAAGTACATGCTCAGGGAGAATCTCAAGGCCGCAGAGAAACTTGCAATCATGACCTCCGATGACAGGCCCGTGTTCCTTCGAATCACACCGAGAAAGAGGATTCACGTGTTCGGCGTTGGTATCAGCCTGAGAACCATGCTAAAGAACATCGAACTCGGTGCATATTCAGTGACGGTGCCGGAAGACAGGAGATCAGACTAGCCCCATGTCAGACACGTGGGCCTCAGACTGCTTCAAATACAGAGCGGATGTCACGCAGATCGTAGACCAGATACCCGTTTCGTCTGAGCTCGTTTTTTCCCAGCACACGCCGAGCGACCACCCCGTACAGTTCTCTGCGTGATCCTCTCCTCCAAGAGATCTTCTCTGCCTTATGCTGAAGCCTCGCTATCACAGAGTGCACCTCACTTTTGGTCAGGCGACTCCACTTGCATTCCACAAGAACTAGCTTGGCCTCCTTCTCGTCAACACTGACAATGTCAATCTCCTCACCTCGATGCCACCACCTTCCCACCATAGTGTGCCCCAGACGAGGAAAGAATTCACGCCGAACAAAGCGCTCGAACGTATGGCCATAATATGGTGTTAGCAGATCTTCACTAAGCTCGAAAGACTCCTGCTCGATTGCTTGACGGTTCGCATATACGAGAGAGAACCAGAATGCAAACATCGAGTCCCGAATCACATACACGCCTCTTCGCGAATCTCCTAGAATGGGTGTTTCTCTCTCCACCAGACCTAAACGAGACAGGGCTTGCAAGTACGGGTATATGCTACGTCCCTCAATGCCAACATAGTTACCTATCCTCGTGGGCCTCGTATTCCCACGGGCAATTGCATCAAGAATGGCAAAGTAGGTCCTCAGCTCTCTCAGGTCCTGAGATACCATGTAGAATGGCTCTCTGTAGAAGTAGCCCATCTTGTCGAAGAATTCTCGACGAAGAAAGTCCATTATTCCGCTGTACTCCGAGGCACGAAGCAAGTACTCGGGAACGCCCCCCACAGTCAAGTAGAGCTTGAGTGCGTCCTCGAAAGGATACTTGACGAACTGCCGGGCATCCTCGAAACCCAGTGGCTCCAGCAGAAGATCGCGTGTCCTACGACCGTACAGCGGCGACGCATAAGACAACACAGACTCGCTCATTAGGCCCAACATCGACCCGGACAACACAAGGAAGACCGAAGACCGGGATAGACTCTCGTCCCACCAGCGCTGCATCTGGCTGAGAATACTCATGTCATTCTTCAACAGGTACGGAAATTCATCGATAGCAATGTAGAACCGTTTTCTCGGGAGCCGGTCAGAGAGGTACTCGAAGAGCTCACCCCAGTCTTTGATCTCAAGACGCGCCAGAAGCGGGTCATTGAGGTATTGCGCCATCTTCTCTCTAAACCGACGTATCTGCAACCGCGCAGGGGTGTCATCCGCCACATAGAATACACCAGACTTG
>Ga0164318_10006033_pt1 | contig 11745 bp, 9 predicted proteins | sample GuaBasSedimGuay9_FD_113734 | JGI IMG/M metagenome (GOLD analysis project Ga0164318, IMG submission 113734) | Subseafloor sediment microbial communities from Guaymas Basin, Gulf of California, Mexico - Guay9, Core 4571-4, 0-3 cm | ecosystem: Environmental > Aquatic > Marine > Hydrothermal vents >... | reverse complement strand
GTACTGCTTTCGCCGGCCTGTGCCAGTTTTGATATGTTTGATAACTTTGAACAACGTGGTTATGCCTTCAAGGCGGCCATAGCGGAATTGAGAAATGGTAAGAAAGACCACGAAAGCCCGGCAGTCTGAAAAGCGTATTGACGAACGGCTTCTGGTGACCTATCTGCTGACACTGGAGGTTGGCCTGGTGGCTGTGTATTCAACATCGTCCATGATTGCCGAAAGTCGCTTCGGTTCGCACTTATTTTTCCTCCGTCAACAAATCATCTGGGCAGTGCTCTCGCTTCTAATGGTGTGGGTAATAACCCGTATCAACCTGGTTCGTTTTGCGGTTTATTCAGTTCCCGCCTACGTTATCATGTTGGGTGCACTGGCGGCGGTATTCCTCGCTGAGCCTGTCAATGGCTCGCAACGCTGGTTGTTCATTGGACCACTGACAGTGCAACCCTCAGAGTTCTTCAAACTCGTGATGATTTATTCCCTGGCTTTCTCGTTGTCAAATCGTGAGTTAAACATAGCTAACTGGCAAGGGCTGCTGCTGAAATACGGTCCCCCGATAGGTGTCGCTTTGCTACTGATAGTTCTAGAGCCAGATTTGGGCACAACTATCGTTATTTTCTCTACTGTTGTTGGGGTGTTTTTCCTCGCCGGAGCACGTATGAAACATCTTCTGGTAGCTGCAACACCTCTGGCGGGGATTGCGGCCTTTCTGGTCTTTGTGATAGGATACAAGAAAGTACGCATTCTCGATTATATCGCTTCACTGGCTGACCCCCTTCAGGGTAGTTATCAAAGTATGCAGGCGGCGTTGACATTGGGAGCAGGAGGGCTATTTGGTGCTGGACTGGGTGATGGCAGCCAGAAGCTGTTCTTCCTGCCTTATCCACATACGGATTTCATCTTTGCCGCCATAGGTGAGGAGATTGGCCTTCTGCGGTTGCTGATTCTGCTCTTGCTGTTTATGTATATCCTGTTTCGCGGTTTTAAGATTGCTATGGCACAACCGGACAAGTTTGGCTATCTCCTGGCTGGTGGTTTGACTCTGTCACTGTTTGTGAATATGGCTGTCAATATCGGTGTGGTGACCTGCCTACTTCCGGTCACCGGTCTTCCGTTGCCGTTCATCTCCTATGGCGGATCGTCGCTGTTGATATCAAGTATAGCCGTTGGAGTGCTCCTGAACCTGTCGCGGAGAGTGAAGGCGTAATGACTCAACGTGTAATTCATATTGTCTTTGCTGGTGGCGGCACTGGTGGACATCTGTTCCCTGCTATTGCAATCGCCGAGCGTATCCGCGAGCTTTTGGCTGATCGTGACGGAACTGAGATCATTTTCGTCGGTACTCGTCGGGGATTGGAGTACCGTATGCGCGATCTGTTGGGTTTTCCTCTCCGATTGATAAATGTTCGTGGTCTTGTGCGGTCATTTACACTCAAAAACCTCCTGGTTCCATTTGTGCTGGTGTGCGCTTTGCTCAAGGCTCGTTCTCTGCTGAATGAGTTCAAGCCTGATATTGTGGTTGGTACTGGGGGATATGTCTCGTGGCCGGTTCTAAAAATGGCAGTTTGGAAAGAAATTCCCACTGTCCTCCAAGAGCAGAATTCATTCCCCGGTATCACTACACGACAGCTCGCAAGCCGTGCCCGACGTATTTATCTCGGCTTTACCGGAGCGAAGGAGTATCTGCATACCAACGCAGAAATACTTGTTACCGGCAATCCGGTGCGAGGTACGATTTTCGATGGTGATCGTAATGCCGCTTGCGCAGAGTATAACCTCGATCCGTCAAAGAAAACGATTCTTGTTCTTGGTGGGAGCCAGGGAGCCAGGACTATCAATCAGGCGGTTTTGAAGAGTTTGAAAAATAATTCCCTGCCCGCAGGGTACCAGGTATTGTGGCAAACAGGGAGAAGGGACCACAAGGATGTCGCCGCCAGGGCGGGCAGCAAGGCTTCCAGCTGCACCCTTTTCCCCTTTGCTCACAATATGCGAAATGTCTACGCCGCCTCCGATCTGGTGGTGACCCGGGCAGGGGCGCTGACCCTGGCGGAACTGACTGCTTGCGAACTGCCCTCGATTCTTATCCCGTATCCTTATGCCGCAGGCGATCATCAGCGGAAGAATGCGCGCGATATCGTCAACCGAGGAATGGCGGACATGATCGATGAAGGTGAACTTAATAGCATTGATTTGCTGGTTAAGACAGTTACGCTGATGGAATCGGAACAGTTTCTAAAAATGAAGAGTCAGCTGGCTAAGGAGAGCAAGAAAAGCCGCTCGGCGGTAGACGTGATCGCTAGGGACATCATTGAACTGATAATGGATATACGAAGGGAAGCAGTTGAAAATAACAGAGGAGCTGATAAGACCGCAAATAGCGGATGACTTCAGGTGCGACAAAGTCATGTTTGGAAAAATTCGTAAGTTGTTCTTCGTAGGAATCGGTGGAGCTGGAATGTCCGGAATAGCAGAAATTCTGCACAACCTTGGCTTTGAGATTCGTGGGTCTGATTGTACTCCCAGCGATATTACAGCCTATCTCGATAAACTGGGGATGGACATATACGACCATCATGGTCCGGAGAATCTTGGCGCAACCGATGTCGTCGTGATTTCATCAGCGGTTGGTGAGGATAACCCCGAAGTAATTGAAGCTCGGCGACGTGGTATTCCAGTCATCAAGCGAGCGGAGATGCTGGGCGAGTTGATGCGCATGAAATTCTCTATCGGTGTGGCAGGCACACACGGTAAAACCACCACGACCTCAATGATAGGCAAGATACTCCAAATGGGCCGTTATCAACCAACTATCATCGTCGGTGGCGTAGTAGCCGAGTTGGGCACAGGCGCCGCACTGGACAACGGTGAGTATCTGGTAGCTGAAGCTGACGAGTATGACCGGTCGTTCCTCTCCATGTTTCCATCGATGGCAGTAGTTACCAATCTCGAAGAGGATCATCTTGACTGTTACGACGGTGTGGATGATTTGGTTAACTCTTTTCTAACATACATGAACCGGGTTCCTTTTTACGGTTCGGTGATTATATCCGCCGATGATGAGCGGTTAACCAGCCTTCGGGACCAGATAGCCCGCCCGTATGTCACTTTTGGTTTCAGCGTTGATGCCGATTACCGTGCTCTTAAAATTAAGTTGCGACCGGAACGGGTACAGTTTGCAGTGTATTATCGCGGCGATTTGCTGGGCGAAATTGTGTTACGCGTGCCCGGCCGTCACAATGTAGCCAATGCGCTGGCGGCGGTGGCTGCGTGCCGTGAACTGGATGTCCCTTTTGAGACCATAGCCGACGGTCTGAGGACTTTCTCCGGTGTTAGCCGGCGATTTGAAATTGTTGCTGAAATAAATGACATAATGGTCGTTGATGATTATGCTCATCACCCTACGGAGATCGCCGCAACCTTGAATGCTGCTCGGGAAGTCTACGACCGACGTCTTATCGTGATATATCAACCACATTTATTCAGCCGCACCCGGGATTTCGCCGACGAACTGGCCGAAGCGTTAGCTCTGGCTGACAAATGCCTGTTGGCGGACATCTACCCGGCACGAGAGAAGCCGATTGAGGGAGTGACATCGCAACTAATAGTCGATAAAGCGCAGGCAAAGGGCATTGGTGATTTCAAATACATTGGACCCCGTGAAAATGCTGCAGATGAGATCGCAACTGTGGCCAAGCCTAGAGATATGGTGATTATCATGGGAGCGGGTTCGATTACTCTCATCAAACATGAAGTAATGGATAGACTCAGGACCCTGTAATGGATCTGTCGAATAGGATAGTTGTTTCTAGTATTGCCCTGCTTACAGCGGGACTGACATTAATTGGTATAGTGAATTTCACTGATGCCTGTCGTTTGCAGGGAGCAACCCTGAACGGTGATCCTCTTGAGGGATGGTCCCATAAATTGGGTCTCAGTGAAACACGTTCCATTGTTCATCAACCAGTCGATAGCCTGGCACATTCTATTCTGGCTCGCGATGATGTCTTCAAAGTAGATATTGCCTATAGTCTACCCCATAAGTTGGACATCCGTACCAATGAGTTTGATCCGTTGTGCTTCGTGGTTGGCAAGACCACCGGTAAATTGTTTGGGTTGAACCATGAGGGTCGTCTGGTTAAGCTCAATTCCGCGCATCTTGATTGGGAACGTCCCGTCTTCACCAACGTTGTTACCGGTGATTTGTTCTCGACCTGTAATGATTCCCGTATAAGGGTAGTGATAGAACAACTTGAAGCCCTCAGGCAGGAGAAAATTGATGTCTATCGGTTGATCGACGGAGTGGATTTTTCCGATTATCGATTTCTGCAAGTTCTAGTTTCCGGTTTACCGTATCATCTAAGGTTACGGGCACAGAAACTATCCAACGATATGCAGAGATTTATAGATTTTGTGCTTCTCTATGATGTTGACCTCACCAATGTGAAATGTATCGACCTTCGCTACGATGACATGATCATCTGTGCTCAGGGGAGCAAATAGCATGGCACGTGAAAACATCATTGCCGTTGTTGATCTGGGGACCTCGAAAATAGTCGTGCTCGTGGCTGAAATGGATGCAGAAGGAAAAGTGTATGTGATTGGTCACGGCAGTCACCCCGCTGAGGGTCTGCGACGAGGCGTGATTGTTGATATGGATAAATCGGTGACCTCCATCAGGAAAGCGGTCAATGATGCTGCTCTGGTCTCTGGGACCGAGATCGACCGAGTTACGGTCGGCATCAACGGAGAGCACATCCGTTCGGTAAACAGTCACGGGGTAGTAGCAGTTAGTCGTGTCGATAATGAAGTTACCAGGGCTGATGTTGACAAAGCTCTGGAAGCAGCGAGATCGGCGGCTATCCCCGTTGACCGAGAGATCATACATGTCATACCGCAAGAATTTTCAGTCGATGATCAGAGTGGTATCAAAGACCCTATCGGGATGTCTGGCGTTCGTCTTGAAGTAGAGGCGCATCTGGTTACGGCATCGATTGCTTCGGCACGCAATATCTACCGCGCTTTTGAGCGATGCCGCCTTGAAGTTGATCACATAGTGCTTGAATCGCTTGCCATCGCAGAAGTTCTGCTTTCGAGCGAACAGATTGATTATGGTGCAGTTGTTGTCGATATTGGTGCCGAGCTGACTGGCATCTCGGTTTTTTTCGATGGCGCTATCCGACATACAGCCGTTATTCCGCTGGGCAGCAAAAATGTTACCAACGATATCGCTATTGGACTGCGTGCAACAGTTGACCAAGCGGAAGCTCTTAAAATCAGTTATGGAGCCGCGCTGGCATCAGTTGTGGACCCGGAAGATATGGCCACGGTCGAGTCTGCTGGTGGTCGTGGCCCCCGCGAAATATCACGTCATGTTCTGGCCTCCATTATTGAACCTCGTATGGAAGAGATTCTGTCATTGGTCGTGCACGAAGTAAAAAGGGCCAGTGCTTCAGAAATACTCACCGGCGGGTTGATACTTTCAGGTGGAGGAGCACTACTGGCCGGCACTCCCGAATTGGCCGAGCAGATGATGGATATGCCGACCAGCCGGGGAATTATCGAGAATTTCGAACACATTCCAGAGGGACTGAATACAATCGCTTACGCTACAGCCCATGGACTGATCCTTTATGGTTTCAAACATGAACCAATGAAAAGTGGAGTTTCGGGTAGAATGAGAAGAATGCTGCAAAGATTCGAACAATGGATAACAAAGAAATTTTAATATAGGAAGTCAAAGGAGGAACCACAATGACTGACCAGAAACACTCGTTCAGTTTCGCTGAAGATTATATCGGTTACGCCAATATCAAGGTAGTCGGTGTTGGCGGTGGGGGCGGCAATGCTATCAACCGTATGATAGAAGCCGGTCTGAAAGGCGTCGAGTTTATTGCAATCAATACCGATGCTCAGGTTCTGGATCAGAATCGGTCTGAAAAGAAAGTGCAGATCGGCGATTCCCTGACCGGAGGACTTGGCGCTGGCGCCAATCCGGATGTTGGTAAGGCGGCAATTGATGAAAACCGTCAGCAGGTTGCAGAAATTCTAGGCAAACCGAATCTAGTATTTATCACTGCTGGTATGGGCGGTGGAACTGGCACTGGCGCTGCTCCCATAGTGGCTGAGATAGCCAGGCAAGCCCAGGCGCTTACGGTAGCCATCGTCACTACTCCGTTTCTCTTTGAGGGTGCTCAACGCATTAAACGCGCTGACAAAGGTCTTGATGAACTGCGCGCTCAGGTTGACACCCTGATTACAATTCCCAACGAGCGACTGCTGAAGATTGTAGACAAGAAAACTACTCTAACTCAAGCCTTTGCTACTGCTGATGATATCCTGCACCAGGCAACCAAAGGGATTTCCGATCTAATCACTATCCCCGGACTTATAAACTGTGATTTCGCTGATGTCCGTACGGTCATGCTCGAGCGCGGTGATGCTCTTATGGGAACCGGATATGGCCGGGGTGAGGAGAAAGCTGTCGATGCTGCCCAGCAGGCAATCTCGTCTCCTTTGTTGGGTGATGTTTCAATCAGTGGAGCCAAAGGGGTACTTATCAACGTCACCGGTGGCGAAGATATGACCCTCTTTGATGTCAACACTGCCACTTCACTGGTCTATGAAGCTGCCGGCAACAATGCTAATATCATTTTCGGCGCTGTTATCGATCATCAGATGGAAGATCAGATGCGAGTAACAGTCATTGCCACTGGATTCAGAAACGACAAAACTGAGGTCTCTGTAAAGGTGAAAAAGGATGTGGTATCTCAGTTTTCCCCGGCCAAGCCGATATCGTTATTCCCCGAACGGGAAAAAAATCCGACAATTGAAACACCAATTGAAGAACCGCTTGAAAAGGCAGAACCGGAAGTGGCTCTGGTAGGTGCTGAAGAAACCTTCTCGAATTCTGGTAACGGAAATGGGAACGGACATCACAGGAATAGCTCCAGTAGGGTTCCTCTCTTTACCGAAGCCGATAGAACCATTCCAGCCTATATCCGTCGATTGGGGGACTCATGATTTCATGGATGAGAATATGATGACCCATAAGATGATAGATAGAACATAAATAACAGATAAACCCATAAAGCAGATAAGTTCTGCTGTTTGGTTCCTCCAGATTGCCACCGGTTTAACTACCCTGCCGGTGGCATTTTTTTAATTTTCCAATTATGTATCGCCAGTTTTCTTAGTCAGGTGTTCCCAAATGACAATTAATAGTTGGATGAATCCTATACTTGTCCACAGTTTCGTTTGTTAAAAAACTATTCCGCCCTATAAGTTATTGTTACAGCACTTGTTGTGATTATGACTTAGTTGGCATCAACAGTGCTTGATAAAAGGGTGAACCAAAAAACCCAATCGTGGGGTGGGAGGGTATAATGTCCCTTAGTATTAATGTAAATCTGGGCGGGATGAGCCTGATTCGAAGTATCAACAGCAGTCGGAACAAGATGTTTATATCTCTGGAACGATTGTCTTCGGGGCTTCGTATTAACCACGCTTCCGATGGTCCGGCTGATCTGGTTATTTCTGAGCGATTACGCTCACAGATTGCCTCGCTCAATCAGGAGATTGAGAACGTTTCAGCCAATATCAACCGTTATCAGTATGCCTCGTCAAGCGTCAGCCAGCTTAGGTCCAAACTGACCGAACTGCGCACTCTGGCGGTTGGAGCAGCCAACGAAGGCGGCAACAGTGATGCGGCGCAAGCAGCATACGAAGCAGCCTCAGTAGCTACAACTGCCGGCTATAACCATCTGGTTAACACTGCCGAGTACAACGGTTCCAATCTGCTGGATGGATCAGTGGGGGCATTAGCGTCGATAAGTCAGCTTGAGGGAATCGATCTGACATCGGCACAATCAGCTGAAGAGTCGATTGCAATCATTGACGAAGCCATTGCTGAAGTAGACCAGGTGCAGGTTGATATTGGGGCTACCCAGAGAAACCATCTGGAGTCTCAGCGTGCCTCGCTGGAAGTAGCAAAGTCCAACCTGATTTCTGCGGAAAGCAACCTGCGTGATACTGATTATGCCCTTGAGTACACCAATTTCATTGGAGAGATGTTCAAACTCAAGTCTAGTGTCATACTGCTAGCTCACTCCAATATAAGCGCAACTTCGGTCTTATCCTTGTTTGAAAGATAGACACCAAGAAAAACCTCTTTAGGCGATGGAACGCCGAACTCCTTGTGCATCGCCGCCGGGTCTTCCCTCCCGGCGGTTTTTTTTATACCTTTGTTTATTCCTCAAGAATAATTTTTCCATCCTTAACGACAGAAAAGACAGTTGAAAGTGCTTGGATGTTCTTCAGGGGGTTTTCATTCAGAATCAAAAAGTTGGCTTTCTTTCCTTCTTCAATTGCCCCGTACTTATCATTAACCCCCAGCCATTCCGCAGGGTAAAGCGTAGCACCCAAGAGAATATCCCGCTCTGACAGTCCAATTTCTTGCAGCAATTCCATCTCTTTGAAAGTAAAGGTTGGGTTCCATCCGTCCTGTCCAACAAGCATCTTCACCCCCCGTCTGGCCATTTCATAAGTCAGGTATTTGCTCACATTATAAAGGACGGTGAACACCTTTTTGAACTTCTCTTGCTCCGTCTCACGGTAGACCTCTGTCCTTTCGATGTAATCTTTGAAAACATGCAGGGTTGGGCAGAAGTAGACATTGTTGGCTAACATCTTGTCGGTCAACAGTCTTGTAGGGTGGAACCCTTCTTAGCGGTTCCGCCTTCTCGAATTGGCAGAACCACTAAGGGGTTCTGCCCTACTCTCGCTACTCAATCTTGTCATGCTTGCTTAGGTTGTACCTTGCAGTTCAATACGATTGCTGCATACCATTCCTCAACATCCACGACTAAAGGAACATCTTAAGCGCCATGATAACAACCCCAACCTGACCAGTTAATCAAAAGCAAGGACTAATAGTTTAATATGTTAGCGAACAGATGAACAGCATCAATGTCCAGCCTTGCGATCAGGTCAAACAATGGCAGCCCACAGTAAATCAACTGCCCATCTCCTATGCGAGAGATTGACAAAAGAGCAGCTCCAGAGGGTGTCGCGAAGACTATTTCGGCAGGGGCTACAATGGCTGCTGAAACTTCACGCTTTGTAAAGAACGATGAGAACAAGTTTTTTTCTGATATGCGGTAAGGATGCGAAAGGATTTGCGCCTTTTCTATTTGGCTTGTGATCCCCTGTCTGTCAACTATTTCCAGCGCGGGCGCAAGCGATACAGGCAACATGCCTTCCGGCCAATCCTCGGGCTGACCAAGCAGGACCAGACTACCTCCCCTACGCATATACTCCTCAAAACTATCCTTCATTCCTGCCAGGGATGGGAGGTTTCGATGTGCTCCGGAACCAACAATAAGAACATCATAAGCTTCAAGGTTGGCTGTTATCAACCCCCTGTTGGTCAGGGGACGGAACGTAGCATCGGTCATTTGCAGGATGTCCTCCAGAGCGCCGGAAGTATCAGGTAAGAAACCAATCTTGATTATATCGGGGACACGGCATGATGCTATACGAACAATGGCAGTGTCAGTCGCCAGCAAACGCCCATTTTGCGATAATTCAATAATCAGATGTTGAATGCCCAGCTCAAAGAGCTTGGAGATAGAAAACGGCACGCGGATTGTCTCGTTGGTACGCCCTGCCCTAAGGTCAAGATTCTTTCGATAAACGCCTGCGAACAAACCGCGGGGTGTGATAAACTCAAAGTTCACTTCCCCGGTAAACTCGGATGGTTTAGTGATTACTGCTCGAACGGTTGTCGAAGAAACAACGCGATCGATATCCAGTTCTACCGGTGATTGTACGAAGTAAAAATCAGGTTCAAAAGAGACTGCCAGGATTGGTTTTCCCCAGATGGGTAAAGTGCTACGCGCTGTCAATGGAATAGGACCGTATTCTATCTCGGCCACAAACACCAGTGAGTCTGGTTGTTCGGCTTCAAGGTACTGACGGTCGATGTCTATGAGGTATTCACGCACAAACGATTGATGAGGTGTTACCTGTACTGAAATAGTATCAATGGGGACTCTGGCCGTATCCCAGTAGGGGAGAAACCACACCGATTTCAACCGTACTTCCTTAGGACCATTGGCCGACAGCGATGCGCGGTACTTTAGCTTGGGACCGCGAGGTGAGTCTCGAAGGATAACCTTACCTTCCCACCGGATACCAACAGCTTCCAACGCTGCAGTCTGTACCGAGGCAGTCAGGTTATCAAAGTATGATTTCAAGTCTAATCGTGATTGCATCAGAAGGGAATCACCTGCAACAGCGTTTTGCAGATCCAACATTGTCCGATATCCGTCAAGGATCGCATCCACTTTAGCTCGACCATCCTTCTTAAACGATGATTGCAACGATGATATCAACTTGCGAGCCTGAAGAACAAGAGTCTCCCTCTTGGGACCGGGAGGAAGCAAATCTTCTAAAACATTTATTAACTGAAAACGAGTCAACCCGGACAGAAAGTCAACCCCTCTTCCATCTCCTGTTTTCCCTCCTGAAAGGAGTTGGTAGCGAACCAGCTTGCCACCCGACTTCTCTGGCATGGTGGCAGCGATGCCCAGCAATGGCAATTCAGCTCGCATCCTCTCGCGATAACGGTGGTGTAACTCTACAGTATTCAATACCACCTGATCAATTGAGGAGTCATGAATCTGAACCGGAGTGTCAATTTGCTCAAACAGACGACGGATATTAAACTGGTATAATTGCGATGGCTCTAACGATACCAACCGATCACGGAAAGCTTCAAAAAGAGAGTCCCCCGGCGACCATCCAATCAGAACAATATCCGGTCGTCGATGCGAAAACAATCCCTGTACGACAGAATCTATTAATGCAGGGTTATCATCAGGAAGGAAAACGCGTCGCATAACAATGTTATGATCGGGGATATCTCTTATGGCAACACGTAGCGTAGCGCGACGATTTGGCTGCATAACATCGACAGCACAGCCATAGTAATCATTGAGATAATAAAGGGTAGCCCAATCAATGGTTTCATCTTCGCCGGCCAGATACAGAATGCGAACATCGCACAATGCATGTTGAACAAGAACATCAACGCTTGATAGAGTTGTTGGAGCAAGAACAACCAGCAAAAGAAGTGTAGTCAACAGTGATATAAATATCACTTTGCGTATGATTCGTAAAGGAAACATCATCGACGTGAATATATCCGTGGTATAACAACATTGTCAAACTTGAAATACTATCTATCCTGACACAAAATCATGGTGTTACATTAATAAATTAGGGTTTGCTGAACAATTCATATTTACGGTCGGTTCTATGATTATGAGGGAACGCTACCGGCGATGGACAGCTTCAAACGGTATATCAGGAAGTACGGTCTTCCTTTGAGCATCTACCTCGATAAACACACGACGTACAAGTATAGTCGGAAGCTAACGATTGAGGAAGAGCTTGCTGGTGTTAGTCGACCGATGAGCCAGTTTGAGTGGACTTTGGATGAATTGGGAGTAGAAGTGATACATGCTCATTCGCCTCAAGCCAAGGGGCGCATTGAGCGGTTGTTTGGGGCGCTCCAGGATCGGCTGGTGAAAGAGATGCGATTAAAGGAAAAACCAAGGAGGAAGCCAACGTCGTTCTCGGGGAGTATTTGCCCGTGTACAACCAGAGGTTCCGGGTCACTCCGGCAAACAAGACCGATATCCATGTCAAGCCCCGGCGATACTTCAATCTGGATCGATCTTTCTG
>Ga0164318_10006032_pt1 | contig 11746 bp, 11 predicted proteins | sample GuaBasSedimGuay9_FD_113734 | JGI IMG/M metagenome (GOLD analysis project Ga0164318, IMG submission 113734) | Subseafloor sediment microbial communities from Guaymas Basin, Gulf of California, Mexico - Guay9, Core 4571-4, 0-3 cm | ecosystem: Environmental > Aquatic > Marine > Hydrothermal vents... | reverse complement strand
ATGCGGGCAGACACGCATGCGGGCAGACACGCATGCGGGCAGACACGCATGCGGGCAGACACGCATGCGGGCAGACACGCATGCGGGCAGACACGCATGCGGGCAGACACGCAGGTCTGCCCCTACAAAACACCACGTCATGACGGGGTTTCTGGGGCGAATCTGCGTGTTCGCGTAGGGGCGAACCTGCGTGTTCGCCCATCCCAAAAAATGATGCAAATTCGCTGCCTTTTTATCCATTCATATAATCAGTATAGTTCTTTTAGCCGTGAATTGCTTATCTTACACACTATGGTGTGCTTGAAATAACTTGTGCCACATAGCGTGCCCAATCTTTGTTAGCATCACCAAATACTAAAAAATACGGATTAAGCAACGATTCTTTCGTGTTATAGCGTAGCGGTTGCATTTCAATATCGGTTAAATAACCCCCCGCTTGTTCAACTACACATTGCGCGGCGGCGGTATCCCACTCTGATGTCGGCCCAAAACGAGGGTAAATATCAGCTTTACCTTCAGCCACTAAACAACATTTTAAAGAACTACCAATACTCACTAATTCAATTTCTTCCTCCACACTGTCAAGAAATTTTTGTAAATGCTGATTGGCATGTGAACGACTTCCAGCGACGATTAAACTGTTTTTGGGACAAGAGCGTACTCTTATAGGTTCAGGCGAAGAATCGGGTAAACATTTAAAGGCCCCTTCCCCTTGGCAAGCAAAATAACTCACGTTTGTCACTGGCACATACACAACACCCAGTATCGGTTTATGATCGTCAATCAAAGCAATATTGACTGTAAATTCACCATTACGTTTAATAAATTCACGAGTGCCATCCAATGGATCGACAAGCCAATAACGTTGCCAACTAGCCCTTTCTTCAGCAGAAATATCAGTAGATTCTTCAGATAACACCGGCAAATCAGGTGTGATCGCTTTTAAACCAGTGACAATGGTTTCATGCGCTGCCATATCCGCAAGCGTTAAAGGGGATTTATCCGATTTTTGTGTCACTTCAAAAGGCGTGGCATACACTTCCATGATACGTTCTGCGGCAGTTTGTGCCATTTGATTGACCGTATCTAATAATGTTGTAAGGTTTAAATGATTGGACATGATTGGTTTCTCATCAATTATTTGATCTCTGTTTTTGAAAAACGCAAAAGATGCTAAGGACACAATAAAAGAAGTGTTAAGTGAAATTGCGTTCCTATTGCGTCTTTTGCGTTCCTATTGCGTCTTTTGTGTTTTTTTTGGTTTCAGTTGGTTGTCAAATTAATAATAGCGATCTTATGAGAATGCTAAGTATAGTAAAAAAACAATAGAACACATTATAAAACATTTATGGCATGAAGGATTATCAATTACGAATTATCAATTCTGAATTGTCTAACTCAAAAAATAAAACTCATTCAATGTTTTAAGATTGATGTGTTCATTAAACATTGATAATTGCTCATTGCTCATTGTTCATTGATATAGACTCCACCATATAACGTTCTACCTGAAGTGTTTTTGACCAATGATTCGGTGACAGCCCCGCTTTCCGTTTTAAATGGCTGAAAAATTCAGCCGGTTCTGTTAAAGATTCCCATACTGAAGGCAAAAAAGTGCCTCGATAGGGGCCATCGCTTAAAATCAAACCATCGACTCCCGGACGTAATTGTCTGATCAAATCAGCTTCAGACTCAAAAAACATCGGCTCAGGTTTACCGAGAATCGAGATATGAATCTCCAACCGAGGAAACTCGTCGCGCCGTAATCCCGGAAAACGCGGATCGGAAAAGGCCGCCGCATAAGCATGATAAGCCACATCACTCACCAAAGGAGTCTTTGCTTCAAGCGTACCTATACAGCCCCGTAAATTCTTCTGAATTTCCAACGTCACAAAAGTCGCTCGAATTGGCCGTAATGCTTCCACATAATCACGCGGTTCTACCAACAATGACTTACCAAAATCCAAACCATACTCAATGGATTGTTGAGCCACTTCTAATAACGTTTCACCTTCTGCTTTAGTTAAAGACATAAGCACCATACCCCACTACTTGATCCTTTGTGCCAGCGGTATCACCAGAATTACGCAAATCCACAGTTTGTGCTTGCATACCCCGTGCCTTGGCGACATGCAGCAACCCCTTGACGGGATGATACCCACAAGCTTGTTCATGAGCAATATCTTCTAAACGCAACGCTTCGATAGCCTCAGAAGTCTGCTTATCCAATTTTTGCGCCGCTTCATAACGATAATAATGACTTAAATCCGAACTGATCACAATCAAAGTCTCCGGGCCGCCCCAAAGTCTATCTAACACTTCCCCCACTTCCTCCGGACTTGCCTCACCAACCACTAAAGGAATCACACTGAAATCGCCCAAGACTTCCTGAAGAAACGGCAATTGCACTTCCAAACTATGCTCAGTCGCATGAGCAGCCTCCAATATCGAAACTTGAGGGAGAGATAGGATCGCCTCAATAGCTTGTTGATCTACCGGTATTTTCGATAAGGGTGTAGCAAAATAGCTCATAGCACTTGCCGCTAACCCCTTTAATGGCACACGATGAGAAGGGCCAAGTAATACGACTTTGTTAATGGTATCATGGCCTGGGGCTACTCGCGCGTAAACACTGGCCGCGATTGGCCCAGAATAGACATAACCGGCATGAGGTGCAATGATCGCCTTGGGTACCGGCCCCGATGCCTTATTAACCTGTTGCAAAAATTGCTTGACTGTGTTACTGAGTTCGTTCTGATTGTTTGGATAAAACATCCCAGCAACAGCGGGTTGTCTGATAGTATTATGCATTGTTTTTCCCTTTTATGTCTGATTTATTTTCTGGTTTTCCTTTAAAAAACACGTTTTTAGTAGGCGATTTATCGCCTAAATCCTGTTCATCAGTTAAACCCAATTTAAAACATAACATTTAAAACACTTTATAAAATAAATAATAAGGATATTGTCGCATTAAAAAAACCCATAATTGCAGGGGCTTTTAATATTGAGTGAATCAATGGTTGAACGGATTGGTTATGAGGTGTTTTGATGGGGTAGTAGAGACGCGATGCATCGCGTCTCTACAATTTCGCAAACGCCCGAATAGGTTATGAATGCTTTGCAGGGTTATCAGTATTGATTTGATGCCTTTCCCAAATGACTGATAACGAATTGAGTTGGATGGGTAGGGTGTGTAGCGTACCTACGCTGGCTTGAAATGATAAATTTCAGCATTATAAGTAGGGACACATAAATCTTTTAACATTTTCTATATATAAGAATTTTGTTAAAAAACTTTTGTTGACCTACATAATTCAAACTAAGTTTAGTTTATGAGTAGGACAGCTCAACCAGGATTCTAGTGCAGGATCGCTACAATCATCAGACCACCTAGGGGCAACCACAAGGGATTGCCCCTACAATTCGCCCGTAGGGGCAATCCCTTGTGGTTGCCCTGGTTTTCCAATGGTATGGGGATTTCTCTGTACTAGTTGCAACTCAAAAAAGTTATCAACAGATATCAACAAAGAGCGAATTACTTATGAATAGTTTTGAGTCGATTTATAGGAACAGATTGATATGCAAACCATTAATATTCATGAAACCCAAACGCATCTTTCACGCTTGCTTGAGTTGGTGATAGCAGGTGAAGAATTTATCATTGCTAAGGCAGGGCACCCTGTGGCGCGGTTGGCTCCGCTTCGGGCATTTAATCAACCCCGCCAGCCAGGAGCTTTAGCGGGTAGTCTTAAAATCGCTGATGACTTTGATGCCCCTTTACCAGAACCTATTGCATCCGCATTTCGAGGGGAACAACCATGAAATTCTGCCTTCTTGATACACTTAGTTCAATGTTCAATGTAGGGTGGGTAGCGTGTTTTTGTGCCTGCCCCATTTATATGAGGAAAGAAAAACCATAAGGGTTACATCCACACTTGAAAGCAGTTATTTAGGAAAAATGATGCAAAACATTACCTTACGTTCTTATGTCGGTACGGATCGCATGTTGCACTTAGATATCCCAGTCATGGCTTTGAATATGGAAGTCGAAGTCATGTTAACCGTTAAAGCAATCACTCTCACTAAACCTTTCCCAATGACTCGTTTAGAAGAGGGTTTAGGAAGTCTCAAATATCAAGGCAAAATCTTTGGAAGAAATGGAACAAGGCATTATCAAGGCAGCCCAACAACAGTGGTTTAACGAGCAAGCCAAGGTGAGTGAACCCGCTTATCCTAGGCTGTTGATTAGGAGCTTCTTTTGAGGAGTATTTTTCATGCTGGTTTTATGTCAAGATTACTTATAACGCAAGAGACGCAAGAGACGCAAGAGACACTTCTATTTCTTTTGATAAACGAGTGTCTTTAGCGTCTTTAGCGTCAAAGCGCGTTTATTTCGTTGTCCTAATTACTGATAACTAATTGAAAGCAAGCGTAGGGTAGGTAGAGCATACCACTTACCCATCCCACGCTGGCTTAAACGAACGATATCACCTCATAATCTAGTACAACGGATTTGCGGAATAAGCTTCTTTCCTCAATGCACCAATAAACTAATCCGTTTATACCGTTAATCCGTTGTACTAATCTGTTATCTCAATCACCTCATAACCGCTAACTCCAAACAGCAATTCAGTGTAGTCTTTCATTACCATATCAACCGATAAAGGCAGGTTTAATTTTCCATCACTTTTTTGAAGACATCAATGCCCATAAGGGCGATCACTTAATTAAATTATAGTTTCCTAAATCGTAATTCAACACTTGCACCCATTAGACTAGCCGCACGTTTTAAATTTTTCAAGGTTAAATAATGCCCATAAGTTTCCATACGCTGATAAGTTTGGTATTTCATTTCCATTGCTTGGGCCATAATACCAATTGTTTGCCCAGATTCTTGACGCAAGAGGTGTAATATCACAGGCGCGGCAACCTCTGGACTAGCAGAAATCGCTTTTTCACCGGGTTGGATATCTGAAGGGAGGGGAATGTTTAAATCTTCAGCTACCATTTCTAATAACACACCATCTAAGGCTTCAACGGCATTAAAAATAGCTTCTTCGCGGGTTTTGCCACCACTAAAAACATTCTTTAAATCACGAAAAGTCACTAAAAAACCGTCATCATCAGGTGTGATGGATGCACCATAAATTAATTCAAGGACTTGTTGTTGCATCAATTTTCTCTTTATATCAGTTTAACGCCAGTTTCTTTCTCTATTTTTGAGAGTAATCCTATTCCTAAATCTTTTTTGCCATGAACTGGGATAGGCACAGGTTTTTGCCCTTCTTTACCATAGATATGATGACTGCCTCTGATACGCTTACATATCCAACCTTCATTTTCAAGCTTTTGACAAACTTGCTTGCCATTCAAAAAAAACCTCCATCAGTTTAAACGTTTCAAATGCCAATGATGTCGGGAGCTTAGCAAGCGTAGGGTGTGTAGAGCATACCGCCTACCCATCCCACGCTGGCTTAAACTTACTCAATCGCCTTATAACCGCTAACTTTAAACAACATTTGACTAGAATCTTCCATTTCCAGATCAACCGATAAAGGCATAATCCCATCAACATCAGCAAAAGGCGAATAATGCAGTAGCGGGATATGCAGTTTGAAGTCATAAGAGAGAGTAGCAGGTACACCACTTATAGAAATACCACAAGACGACGGAGCATCTATGCAAGCTTGCCTTCCTGCTTTTTTTGCGGCATCAATATCAGCTTGGGTAAACTCACAATCACATCCAGACGGTTCACCTCCTTTTGTTTTAAGAAGATTAATGAATGTTTTCACAGGCGCGAGACGACTTGTGGTCGTACCATCGCTGAGTTGTCCAGCATTGTTATATCCCCATGTCCATAAGCTACCATCATTTTTTACGGCGAGGGAATGGTACCCACCAACTGCTATAGCCACTACATTAGACAAACCGCTTACTTGCCCTGGTAGACTATGATAAGTCGTTGTACCATCACCAAGTTCACCGTTTCCGTTATATCCCCATGCCCATAAAGTACCGTCTTTTTTCATAACGAGTTGATGGGAATCTTGGGTATAACCACCCGCTGTGACAGTTACCACATCCGAAATATCCACCTGTACAGGAACACTACTCTGAGTACTTGTCGTTCCATCGCCTAGCTGTCCATATCCGTTATAGCCCCATGTCCACACACTGCCATCATTTTTAAGTGCAAGGGAATGGTAGCCACCAGCGGCAATGGCTGCTACATCATAAATATTTATCTCTCCTGGAGTGGTACTCTTTTCCGTCGTCGCATTGCCAAGTTCTCCATGCGCGTTATGCCCCCATGTCCACACGCTACCATCACTTTTCAAAGCGATGGTGTGATTTTGACCGGCAGAGATATCGATCACTTCATCAATCTTGATTTGCACAGGTTCTAGCTTTTTCTGGCTTGTACCATCACCAAGCTCGCCATTTTTATTATACCCCCACGCCCACAGCGTACCGTCGCTTGTTAACGCGAGAGAATGACTACTACCCGCTGCTATCTTTACCACATCAGATAGGCTATTCACCTTTGCAGGGGCGGAACGCATCGTAATTGTGCCATCACCAAGTTGCCCGTACCTATTATATCCCCATGTCCATACCGTACCCTCTTTTTTCACAGCCAAGGAGTGGTTATCACCGGCCGCAATACTCACCACCTTTGAAATCTTTACTTGCACCGGGGCGGAACGCTTTGTGGTTGCGCCATCACCAAGTTCACCATGTCTGTTATATCCCCATGCCCATAAAGTGCCATCACTTTCCAAAGCGAGGGAGTGGTTTTTACCCGCCGCTACAACAATATCTACAGCCCACACTTTGGGATAGGTTATACCAGTCAACAGCACAACTAATGCCATACTTCGTAGTGATATCAATTTCATCGTCAGATTTTTCCTAAAGAAAGTAACTAAAAGAGCGCAGATTATACCTTTGTTTCATTTTGAAGTCTAATTTTGTTGAATTGTTAATTATACTGCACGCGGGCACAATTTAAACTTTTAAAAGCTTTCGCGATTGGATGTGACTACAAAAGCAAATCGATCAAAAAAATCTTAAAAAGCACAACCCCTACGGGGTTGAATGTGAATAGCCCCAGGTGCAACCTGGGGTTGCCAAAAAATTATAAAAGTTAAATTTATTCCCGCGCCGAGTATAAACCTTTTTTCACGCTTCGAGCCAAGGTGCAAAGGGAAATGGTGGGCAACAAAAACACGTTACCCACCCTACATTGATTTGGTGGGCAACAAAAAACACGTTACCCACCATTTCACGCGCTTTGTATAGCGAAGCTTCACCGCGCGCGTGAAATACATTTATTTATGGCAAATTGGCATACCAAAGTAAGGCCCATTCATGAGGCCCTATCGCTGTACGATTTAGCATACCGGTGCGTAAATCGCTCATAACCCCTCCCTTTTCTGAAAGCACGTAATTGCGAATAATGGGTAGCGTTTGACCAGTCGCTTCGGCTTTTGCATCATTAACTGATTGATTTTCCTCTGGTTTGACTGGATCATCTTTAATGGCGGATAGGCTAACTTGAATCGGCAGTGCGTTAGCATTCGCGGGGTGAAACAGATGAATACCCACTTCACGTTCTAATAAACGCTGTAAACGGGGCCCCTGAATGTGTAAGTGACGAAAACCTTTTTGGGGGGGTTCTGGTAGACATTTGGATTCTAGCCCTAGCGCGTCTAAGCCTGAATGATAGGCCTTTTGTAAGTAGTTTAATTCCTCCTCTCCGCATAAGTGTACTCGCGACTGTAATGTCAATTGTAAAGCTTCATATTCGTTCTGTTCTACCCCTTCACAGAAAAAACTTAAAAAAGTCGTTTTCATTAACACATTGATCCAGTTGCTGTTCGCCTCTCTAATCAATTTGGGCGCGATGACATACATTTCTTCTAAGTAATCGCGAATCTCTTGATGGGCATACATCTCAGCAACGTCCAAGTATTGTTCTCCTGTCCAATTGAATTGGTAGGGGATGGATTGCCTTGTGCTGGTAAAACGGATTTCGTTTGGATCACGCGCCGTTTCTATTGCCCATAGAATATCTTCTAATTCTTCTTTGATTTCAAAAGCAACCTCTTGCAGCGTTAAGAGTAATCGCATTTTCTTAGATGTCGCGATCTGTTCAACTGTGTCGCCTTCACTATCTCGTAGCTGATAAAGTCGTTCCCTTAATTCAGAAACCCTGTCGAGCAATTCGCTTACGCTGTCAGGTGTGAAGCTTTGTTGCTGCGTGAGCGCAGAAACGCTTTTATCTTGTGTCACTGGCGCTAGGGCCGTTATACACGGCTGTAATCGTTCCATGATCCATTTAATCTCTAACAAAATCGGTTGCGTTGCTGTCAATCCGACTAATTGCGTTGCGGCTAATGTGGTCAAATCCCGTTCAATCGCCCGTTTCAGGGCGCGTCCACCTAATACGGCATCAAATCCCCGTTGCGCGACTTCCACTAAAGCGTGTTCATCAATATTCAGAATCGTCGTGCGGCGCACAAAGCCATCTCGTTGTAATAACTCCTTCAGTTGTATGCGCGTAATGGCAATCGCATCTTGTTGTTCTAGCGATTTGAAAACGACGATGCGATCAAGACGATTCAATAATTCTGGCCTAAAAAAGTCTTCAACGGCCGCACGATAGCTACTCGCTTGGTTTTGTTTGTCTTGTTTGATAAAACCCAAATGGCGGCCAGCTTGTTCTGCGCCTAAATTGGAGGTCAGAATAATTATCGTATTCGTAAAATCAGTCGTGCGCCCTAATGCGTCAGTAAGTCGCCCTTCACCCAGTACTTGTAATAGTAAATCATGTATAGCCGGATGCGCCTTTTCGATTTCATCTAACAGCAAAACACTGAAAGGTTGATGACGCACTTGGGTTGTCAATAAACCATCTGGACGCGCCCAGTTGCCAATCAAGCGGCCTACATCGGCATCCGTCACAAATTCATTCATGTCTAACCGTATTAACTGCGATTCATCCGTAAATAAATAACGAGTCAATACCTTAGCTGCCTGTGTTTTACCGACACCAGTCGGCCCGATGAACAATAAAGTCGTTAAGGGTTTTTTCGGATCTTGAAGGCCCGCTTTGATGGTTTGGATCACATCAACCAATGACGTGATCGCTTCTTGTTGACCAATCAAATGCGTGGACAGGGCTTTTTCAACGTCTTCAAAGCGTAACGTTTTTTGGCGATCCAGTATATCCGTATTGATGCGACTGATTTCGCTAATCGCCGTTTCCACGGCGGCAACATCGACAGTACCATAACGGTGTTTAGCCGCTAAGCGTTCCAGAAAACTGACCAGATTACCCGGTCGAGCAGTACTTCGCAGTAAGGAATGGGTTAAAGCAAAAACGCGCTCTATGGCTTCATTATCAATTTCGCATTCATGCACTTGTTCCAAACGACCGCGTTCTTTAATGGCAATACGGGCCGCCTCAGTGATACTCGGTTCTTCAATACGAAAAACTTGACATAAATCCGCAAAACGGCGATCTGTTTCCATCACAACATGCCATTCTTCTGGACTCGCTTCCGCAATAAAGGTTAAAGCCCGTTGTTCCAGATACGGTTTCAGTACATCGCTGAGCGTGAGCGAATCTTGGGCACTTTTACCAATACGAAATAAGGCAACCAGATTATCGACAAACAAACGTGGCTGGGCATGCGCTAGATTCTTTGGCCTGCCTTTGATGAGATATTCTAAGATAGATTCAAAACGCCGTTGCCACATACCCACAATGCTCATGCCAGCAATTACCCGGTTAGGATCAATATGCCAAATCGTGGCAGCAGGAGAATGGGGCTGCTTTTCCCGTTCTTGCAAATAACGATAAAAGGTTTCTTGTAAGACAGTGGTACGCCCACAGCCAGGCCTACCTATTATAACGACAGCCGTCATGCTTGAACCGAAAATCAGTTTACTGAGTCTATCCACCACGGGTTCACGTAAGACGGCACGCTGTAATTGATTAGGATAATAATCACGCCAATTGGCAGCCACGCGAGCGAGTTCTGTTGCGCCGGAAAACTGTTCAGGTTGTCCAGATAAAGAAGCAAACCAAGCGTTGGCTTTTTCTTCAAAAGGAAATTTGGCTTGTTTCACCGTCACTTGCAAGGAAATGTTAGTCACAAATTCAGAACCCGTTGCATAGTAGCGAGTAGGCTTGAAGTCGTTCGGATCATTTTTACGTTCCACTTGCAAACGATCATATATAATGCTATTCAATTGTTCTGTGAAACTGCCATATTCAAACAGATTGTCACTGACGATAGCAAAAAAATTTTTAAACTGGGGTAAAAAGACAACTTGATGATTTTTAAGGGAAAAACGCACTATGGCAAAATCACCAAATATCATATAGGTGCCAAGAGAAAAACAGAGTTTTTTGATTTCAAACTTTAATTTAGGATTGAAAGCAAACCACAATAATTCATCAATCGTTTCCCGGCTCGTTTCAAAAGCTTGAAATTCTCGGCGCACATCTTTAATCAGCAGTTCGACAGCATCGCGAAAGCGTTTAGCGGTACGAGAAGGGGTATCTGAAAATAAAGGCCGTAAGTGGTAACCTTTTTTTGAAGGAGTCACGAGGATAGGAAATTCTAAGGGAACAGTAGGCATATCAGTTATCCGTTGTAGGGTGGGCAACACGTTGTCCACCAATCAATTTTTTCGCTGCCCGTTCATTCAATTCACCTGCAAATCGTGAGACAATATAGCCTTGACGATCCACAACGACGGTAAAAGGCAGCGCGTCAATGGTGTTACCAAAGGCTTTTGATAAAGCCAGGCCTTGTTTATCAAATAATACAGGATAGTTGATACCTAAATGGGTTGCAACTTCTTTGACAGATTTTAGCTCATCACGTACCGCAATGCCAATGAAGTGTATATTTTCTTTAGCGTATTCGTTTTGTAGTTTGATCAGGATAGGGATTTCTTTAAGACAGGAACGACACCAAGTTGCCCAAAAATTGATGACCACGATTTTGCCATCCCATTCTGCAAGGCTACGATTTTTTCCAGTGATATCGGGCAAAACGAAATCAGGACAACGTTCATTCGGCTTTAATTCGGGTAGGCCGGGTAATGATACGGGTGTGTAAATATGTTGATAGTATTGATATCCTGCAAAGATGATCAGGAAAATGAATGACCAAATGACAATATGAGAGTTAGGGGATTTCATAATGCTTGCTTCAAGTGCAATGTAGGGTGGGTAAGTTCGTTTCGACGCCCAGCGTCGAAACGAACTTGCCCACCATCTCCGATTAAACGGCTTATACTCTTTGCTGGAATAAACTTAACTTTTATCATTTTTTGGCAACCCCAGGTTGCCACCTGGGGCTATGATCTCGCTACGGTCGGCAACGAAGTTTCACGTTCAACCCCTACGGTGCCTTAGCTTTTTAATCTTTTTCTGATCGATTTGCCTTTGTACTTTATGCCATCAAGAAAGCTTTTAAAAGTTTTTCACGCAAAAGTTTTGCGCGCAAAACTTTTGCGTGAAAAATTGTGCCCGCGTGCAGTATAGCAAACTAAAGTTGGAACGTAAAAGGCAAACTAAAGTTGGAACGTAAATCAAACTTATTAAGTACTGAAGCATAAATTTTCGTGTATTTTGAAATGGGGCAACCACAAGGGATTGCCCCTACGCAATGCCATGTAGGGGCAATCCCTTGTGGTTGCCCTTTGCGCTAAAATATCTGTT
>Ga0164318_10006031_pt1 | contig 11747 bp, 8 predicted proteins | sample GuaBasSedimGuay9_FD_113734 | JGI IMG/M metagenome (GOLD analysis project Ga0164318, IMG submission 113734) | Subseafloor sediment microbial communities from Guaymas Basin, Gulf of California, Mexico - Guay9, Core 4571-4, 0-3 cm | ecosystem: Environmental > Aquatic > Marine > Hydrothermal vents >... | reverse complement strand
GTTGCTGGTGTTAATGATAGTGTTTTGGTTTATGTTGAGGTTTTTCCAAGGGTTGAGGGTAAGGATATAGTTATTCAGTATAGGTTGAATGATTCTGGCTGGATAAGTCATACTTTGTCTACTAATGAGTATGGCTGGTGTCTCTGGAAGATAAAATTGAATGAGACTGGTTATTATGAGTTTAAGGCTGTTTGGGAGGGTGATCAATACTATCTGCCTAATACGTCTGATGTTGTTAAGATTCTTGTTAGGGCTAGTCCCCTAAGTGTAGAGGAGTATGAGAGTGCTATTACGCAGGTTGAGAAGTTGAGTAGGGAGATAGTTGAGAAAAGTCGTTTGCTTAATGATACGCTTAAGGAGAAAAAGGCTCTTGAGGAAAAGGTCTCTGATCTCAACAGCATGGTTTCAGAGTTGAAAGCTAAGGTTTCTAGTCTTGAAGAGTCTCTTGCTGAGAAATCTTTGGCTTTGAATAAGACTTTGAGCGAGTTGGATGAGTGTAGGGCTAAGTATTCTGGCGCTGAGGAGCAGGCTAGGTTATGGCTTATTGCTGCTATTATATTCCTTATTCTTGGATTAATTTTGGGTTTCTTTATAGGGCTGAATTATCGTGGTAAGATACCTTTTAAGAAAGGGGTCGCTGTTAAGAAGAGCTAGTTTTTTCATATATTTTTATTTTTTGTCGCGTTACTGGGTTTGGTCCATATGTATCGTTTGTTGTTTGTATTGCTTTTTTCCAAGTCATACCGTTGATGAACTTGTTTTTTATTATTATTTTAAGTATCTGGTCTAGGTATTGTAGTGTTACTTTTTCTTCGAATGATATGAAGAATTTTGCTCCTTTTTTGATGAATGCTTCTGCAAGTTTGTCTGATTTTAGGCCGTAGCATGATGCTAGGATTATTGTTGTTTGGTCTGTGAATTTTCCAGGTAGGTGTTCGATGAATAGTGGTGTTAGTGTGTATACTATTTTTTTGAATGTTGTGGTTGTTCCTCCAGTTACCTCGCCTTTCAGTCTTTCCTGTAGGTATTCGCAGTTTGTTATGATGCATGGTTTATATTTCTGTGCTGTAAATATGACGGGGTTTATGTCTGTGAATTTTACGTTTCCTACTACGTCGCCTGGTGTGAGGTATCCTCCATGGCTTCTTATTATTAGGGTGTATGATGTAAGGTTTCGGAATGTGTCTACTGTGACGTTTTTTCCAGATATTATTGTTACGTTGTATCCGTTTTCTTGTAGGATTTTTGCTATTTCTTTGATGGCTCCATTGTCTGGTACTTCGTCGCTTAGTGAATCTAGTATTATTGCTCTTTTGCCTTTTTTGTTTCATTGGAGGTGTTAAAATATAGTAAACTGATATGGCTGTTATGATTATGAAGGCTAGTGTTATAGATGTTTCTATTATTTTCTTTGTCTTTTTCCTCATTTTAATTCCTCTTTAGAATCCATATATTAGGTCTAAAAGAGGTTTAACGTAGGGAATTATTCTTTTTAGTTGTGGCTCGGGGATAATGGATGATGATATTTCTTTTAGGTCTTTTTTAGTTATTATTCCTAGTTTAATATATGAGAATGCCGATACCGTAAGAATTAATATTCCTCCAAGGATCCAGTTAAGTTTAGTAAAGAAACAAAATGCTCCTATTAGTGATGGTGGTGTTAGGATATAAATTATTTCTTTCCAGATTATTCTGTACTGTATTTTTCTAGCTAATACCAAGGCTACGATTAATCCTATAATGGAGCCCATTGTTACGCTTAAGGCAGCTCCTAGACCATGATATTTCGGGACTAATATGGAATATAGAATCATGCTAGGGATGTTCTGGAATAATCCTAATATGAGAATGTATTTGTATAGTCCATACGAGTATATTAAACTATTTATTGCTCCTATTATAGAAGCCGGTATACCTTTTATGGATAATACTATTAGAATTATGCTTGCTGCGATGTATTCTTTGCCTAAAAGGCTTAAAGGTAGCCAAGGATATAATATTATAAAGAGTATTGCTGGTGTCATTATTGCTAAACTTAGCCTTAATGCTCTCCAATTGGCTCTTTTTCTACCATCTTTCATAGAAGACAACAAGGGTAGAAGTAAGCCAAGCATACTACTGCCAAGCATTATAACCACGTTTGAAATCGAGTTAGCGACATAATAATATCCAGTTTCTGATGCTCCACTTGTTCCAAATACCGCTAATATACCTGTTTGCTGTGTGACCATCGCTATCATGCCGGGAAGCCATGAAGAAATGCCTGCTGATACGACATCTTTTAATGCTTTAATATCGAATGTTTTTAGAGGATATATATGTTTTAGCGTGTATATTCCTAAGATTATTATATTTAGAGTTGCATACATAATACTTCCCGTTACAGCGCCAATCCAACCAAAACCTAGATATACTAATGTTATGCCTGTAACAAACTTTGTTAATTGAGACACAGTATTTGATAGAAAGTTAATTTTTGTGTCTATGAAAGATAAAGGTACGGTTGTAAATATTGTGAATGAATTTATTAAGACTATTAATCCGGCTATTCTAAGCATTTCTGGTTTTAGGTTGAATAACATTATATTGTATTGTGAGAGTATAATTAGAATGGTTCCTATGGTTACATTTATGATTGTTCTGAAGTATAGTGATGTCCAAAAATATACTCTTATTTTTTCATAGTTTTTTTCTCCTAGAAAAAGTCCAATGTATCTTTGTATTCCTACGAATATGCCTAGGCCTAAAATCGAGGTTATCATAGATGAGAATCCTACAATTGCGGTTGTTATGCCCAGTACTGTTGATCCTCCAATTGCTGATATTATCATCCAGTAGAAGAATCCTAGGATGTTGTTTGTTAGGCTTGATAGGTATAGCCATAGTCCTCCTCTTACTATTTTTCCTAGGCTCACATATGGTACCTCTTTGTACATCTATGAAAGTATTTTTATTCCTTTACACAAATAGAAAATCTTGGATATAAAATTTGGCTTATTTTTAGGAGAGATATTTTATGGTTATACGCTTTTGTTCATTATTTCTCTTATTTCCTCGAGTATTTTTCTGATTTCGCTTATTTCATCTCTTATTTCTTTAAGTACTTCGTTTGTTTCTCTCACCCTATATCTATAAGTGTCTGAACCATATCCAAAAATATCTTTAAGGTCTCTTCTCAAGTTTTTCAATTCTTCGGCTATTTCATCTGACATAAATAAAATAATCTTGTTTTGATATAAAACTGTTAGACTAAATTTTTAGATATATGATTTTTATTCTTCTAAATGGTTATATTGTCTTAGGTGTTTCTCTGTTTCTTCAACGTCTTTGTATACGTCTATACTTTTCCAGAATATGTTGTCGTAGGTTGTTGCTTTTATTTTTCCTTTTTCTGCAAGTCTAGGTAGAGCGGTTCGTTCAAGGTCTCCTTTTTCAGGGAAGTATTCGAGTGCTTCTGGCTTAATATAATATATGCCGGCGTTTATCCAGTATGGTAGCTGAGGTTTTTCAAGGAACTCTACAACTCTGCTATCGTCTATCTTGACTATGCCATAGGGGGACGGCATTTTTACTAGAGCTATGTTAACGCTATAGTCCTGTATGTCGTATAGTCGTGTTGGGTCTAGGTTTGTTATAATGTCTCCGTTTAACAGTAGGAATCCTTCCTCGTTTCTTAGGAAGGGTTCAGCATTTTTTACAGCTCCCCCAGTACCTAAAGGTTCTTCTTCTACAAGGTATGCTATCCTAGCTCCTAGTCTCTTACCGTTTCCCAAAGTGTTCATTATCTTTTCTTTTAAATATCCTGTACATATTAAGAACTCGTTTATTCCATGTTTTTTAAGCCACAGGATTTGCCATTCGATTATCGGCCGATTTAAAATAGGTATTAACGGCTTCGGGCGGTCGTCTGTCAGAGGTCTTAGTCTTTTTCCTTGACCGCCAGCTAAAATTACTGCTTTCATAGTGTTTCATTATTGAATATGATTATAAAGTTAAATATCTTTGTCTTTTGTTATAATGGAAACAATATCTGTGTAAATTAAAGTGACTAAGAATGTATAGCTAGGTTAATATGACTTTTCCGATTATTCCTACTTAATCTCTATGTGTTAAGTTTTATGATATACATTTTCATTTTGATTCCTGGTTTTTTACTATTTTCTTTGTTTGGTCTAGTGTTAGTAGATTCTGATTAGTTTTTAGCAAATTCTTCTTCTTTATGGTTAAACTTTAATATAGGGTTTTTGAAACTTATATTTTATGGGTAATAGATTATCACTTTTTGAAAAAGTTAAAATTTTAGAAAAGAATATCATTGAGAGACATCTAATTGATGGATTATATACTTCTATCATATTGGTCGATCAAAGGGGTAATCCTCTGGAGGCTGGGAGACAGGGAGGTATTCTTCATGCTGTCTCCTGGACAGGTATATATTTGATGGCTCTAGCTTTAAAATACGCTGTTTTAAGGGATGAGGATGTAAGGGTTCATGCATGGGATGTTTTAAGGGCTTATCGTAGGCTTCAGGAGCTCACCAGTGTACCCGGTCTTCTGGCTAGGGGTTATGTTAAGGGTCATGGTCCTTCTATGGAGGAGAAGCTTGGTATAGGTGTGGAGAAGGTTTGGAGGCAGGGTAGCGGAGAGCTGTCTGAGTATAGATGGTTTGATCATCCTAGTCATCATAACTATGATCACGCTGTTAGGGGGTATGGATACTATTATTTCTTTGCTGCTGATGAGGAGCAGAAGAAGTTTATTCGGGAAGACGTTGAGAAGATTGGTAGGCATGTGTATTCGGACTTGAGTCTGGAGGCTAGAGATAAGGATGGTAAGGTTATTCTTAATCTTTGGGGTGCTTCTCCAAGGGATAGGCCTTCTATGAGGATGTTGATGGCTACTTCATCCTTGAAGATTATAAGCTATATTACGGGTGATAAATTGTTTGAGGATAATTATAGGAGGCTGTGTGAACAGTTAAAGTATTTTGAGTATGCTGATAAGGATGATATAGGTCTAGATCTTTATCCACGTGCTGGTCATGATGATGCTGAACATGTGTTGGGAGATCTTTTCCTAATGTTAAGGCTTGAGGAGGATGATGTTTTAAGGAAATTCTATAAGAGAGCAATAGAGAAGATATTCAATAATTTTAGGCGTGATAAATATACTCCTTTCAATTTTATCTATGCCTATGTTACTGAGGATGTAAGTGTTGTTGAGGATGGGATAGATACTCTCCATAGATATCCTATGAATAAGGTTTTTGAGCCTGTGATGAACAGTATCCGTGAGGACTATGATCCCGGTGTTCCTTTACCGATAGATGAAAGGCCCTTGGATAATGAATATACTTGGAAGGGGAATCCATATAAGCCTGATGGCTGGCTTGCAAGAAATGTTACGAGACTATATGTGTCTAGTGAGGATCCATATGTTATGTTTGCTGTCGATGAGACAGGTAAACTCTATAGGAGCTACAGTATGGGTGTTGACTGGGATTATCTCTCTGATAGGCTTGGTTTAGAGGTTAACGATGTTTTGGTTTCTCCTCATACTTTGAGGATAGTTTTAGCTGCTACAAACGACGGTGTGTATAGGAGTGATGATGGAGGTGATAGTTGGAGGCCTTTCTCGCTTAAGGGTTACAGGGTGTATAGATTTATTCCTGATGAGAAGAATATTTATGCTATTACCTCAGAGGGTATTTATTTGAATAAGAATTTTGGTTCTTTGAGATGGGTTGGTCTTAGATGGGTTAAGGTTATAGATAATTTACCTGGTCTTGATCCATGGGCGACTTGTTTCGATAAGAATAGCGGGATATTCTATACGGTAATTGGTGGAGATGTTTACTCGTTGTTTGAGGGTGACTGGATATATATGGGTAGGATTACTGAGCTTACCGAGGTAGTTGTTTCAAGGCTTAAGATTTATAAGGGTTCTCTGTATGGTGTTATGGCTATTGAGCCTGGAGATCTTAATTGGAGTGTTCTAGGTGTGAGCAGTGATTATGGGCGTTCTTGGAAGATTATTGGTTTGTCAAAGATTTTGCCGGGTCAGTTTACTTTTGGTTCTGGGCTAGAGGGTGTTAAGGTGTATGACTTCGATATATGTGATAAGGGTATTTATGTTGCCTCAGATAAAGGAGTTATCTATTCCGATGATTTCGGTGAGTCTTGGAGAATTATTAATCAGGGTCTGCATATTCCGCTCAGTAAATCTGTGTTTGCTACTGTTTCAGGTGTCTTTGTCTCTGGGCCTTCTGGATTGTATAAACTTTCACAGGATAGCTGGGAGCGTTTGCTTGTCCTAAATGGTCCTGGTGTATATAGGTTTGAGACTGGTAGCGTGGACTTTGTGTATGCTTATTGGCTTGGGAGATATCTTGGATACATCGATGAAAGCGACTAATTTTATTTTTGTTGAGGATTAAAGATTATAGTTTGTTTATATGTTAATATATTGATAGGTGTTTTTATGCTTTCACGGGAGAGAATTATATATACGTTAGAGCGCAAGGAGGATAAGCTTGATAGGGTTCCGATCCATGACAGTGTTTGGGGTGCTACGATTGATAGGTGGCGGGCTGAAGGTCTTCCTTCTGGTGTTTCGCCTGCAGACTATTTTGGCTATGAGATAGCTACTTTTGGGGCTGATACTTCTCCTATGTTTCCGACAGAGGTTTTGTATGAGGATAATAAATATATCGTTGAGAGGAATAGTTTTGGAGGTGTGAGGAAGAATTTAAGGGATTATTCTTCTACGCCTGAGGTTATTGAGTGGCCTTGTAAGACTAGGGAGGATTGGGAGAAGATAAAGGTTAGGCTTCAGCCTCATGAGAGGAGGGTTGACTGGGTTTCTGCTCTTAGGATATATTATAGGGAGAGGAGCCGTGGACGTTTCATTATGTATGGTGCTGCTGTAGGTTTTGACAAGATTCAAAACTATGTGAAGACTGATCGTTTGCTTAGCGCTATAATGAGGGATCCTGAATGGGTTATTGATATGTATTGGACTGATGCTAAGCTTGTTATGGAGATGTGTGAAATTATGATGAGGGGAGGATTTAAGTTTGATGGTGCTTTTCTTTTCTGTGACTTAGGTTGGAGGAATGGACCATTCTTTTCGCCTAAGACCTTTGAGGAGCAGCTTCATCCTGTTTTCAAGGAGCTTTGTAAGTTTTTTAATTCCAGGGGGATGTATGTTTTTCTACATAGCTGTGGGAATGTTAAGAGTTTGATTCCATATTTTATAGAGGAGGGTTTTGATGTTTTACAGCCTTTGGAGGTTAAGGCAGGTATGGATCTTGTCGAGTTGAAAGAGAAGTATGGTGATAAGATTTCCTTTATGGGAGGTATCGATGTTAGGTTGATGGCTTTGGGTGATTATCGTCTTTTAGAGGAAGAGATAAAGAGAAAGATAACTGTGGCGAAGGTTGGTGGTGGCTATATTTATCATTCTGATCATTCTGTTCCTAAAAATATCAGCTTTACAAACTATAAGAAGGTTATAGAGCTTGTCTTAAAATATGGTAGTTATAAATAATTTCCTTTTTTATGTGCAATTTAATTGCATATTATTTAAATATGTATGTGTAATCTAATTACCTATCCTAAAGGAGAGTTATAATCCTTGATAGATTAGAGAAACAGATCTATTCTTATATAATGTTTTTCACAATACTGTAATGTTGGTGTTGATTTGCCTCAGTAGTTAAGGCTATTATACTATCCCCACTTGTCAAGAAGATAATATGTTTTTATTAGCGTAACTCTACTGAGATAGATGCCTTGGTAAACATATATGGTAAGCTTATGGTTTTTGAGGTTAAATGGACTTATAAACCTTAGAGTGGTAGGAAGCGAATAAGAACATATATTAGATATAGAAAAACCTGTTTTTCTAGCCTCATTAAAATAAATAAAAAGGTTTGTTTTTTGTTAATGTTCTATGTTTATTAATGAAGGTTTGCTTTTATCTTGCTTATTTCTTCTGGGATATGATAAGATCTAATCTCTGACCCATCTAATAATGGACATATATCTATTGGTTTTACTTCGTCTACATCTATTTTTCCTTTAATGTATATTTCTATATCTTTTTCAAGGAATAATTGATTACCGTCTAAACTATATTTGATGCATGTTTCTGTCTCTGATGGCACGAGAGCTATTAAATTTACATTATGTATGTTTAGCCTTACAGGTATCTTGTCTTTTATATTTTCGTTTTCCCAGTTTACTGTTTCCCCTGTTTTGATTACAACTGTGTTTTCATTTTTCTCAACTTCTATATCTCCTTTAACATTAATGAATTTTAGTTTTTTATCGGGATAGAGTATAAGGATGCTTATAATGCATCCTTCGTAGTTTGGTCCAGCTGTTCCATTAATATAAGTCTCTACATCATTCACTAGCTTTTTTTCAAGTGAATGTGAATGTGCAGCTATGTTAAGGGTTGTTTCCTTAAAGTCTTTTAGGACACTGTGAGAGCAACTGTACCATTCGTTTAATGGATGATGTGAGAAAATAATCTTCGTATTTTCTGTCGATAAGAAAATTCTTTTTAGATAAAAAATGTCTGACAAACCCACGTGAGCAAACACAGTTCCCTCCAATACTCTATCTTCATTATATGTATCGAAGCCTATGAGGTCAAATTTTCTAAGTTTCAAATGCCATAGCCTTGTAAACCAATTATAATAGTAGTGTCTTGAAGGCTCTACGTCATGATTTCCCTTGACCCAGAATACATTAGGAAGCTTTTGCTTCATGTTGTTCCATGCTTTTTCAAACCATTCTTCCTTTATCGTTATGTTATTATATGTTCCACATCCATTTACTATGTCTCCGAGAATGATGCTTAGGGAAGGATTTATCTTTCTAAAAGTTTCAAATATTCTGGTTAATTTCTCTGAGGTTTCATCAGCTATATGGAGGTCTCCTATCCATCCTATCGTTAATGGGTAAATATCTATAAATCTTCCATAAACTGGTTCTTTAGGAACTATGTATTTTTCATGTTTTTCATGTTTTCCAATAATTTCCCAATTTGTATGATCGATGTATATCTTATTTTTAGAAAAAGTGGAAAAAAATGCTTGATAAGGTCTATGTTCATTTGAGGGTGTTTTTATCAACATTATTACCACGCAAGTTTTATTAGATCGGATATCATGTCTGATATGTATCGTGTAGCTGTCTCCTTAACTATGTCTGAGACAGGTATCTCAGCTGTAAGAAAACTGTTATATCCTATCTCCTTTAAAGCGTTCATGACTTTCGGCCAGTCTACGCTTCCATACGGTGGGAAAACGCTGTATACCATACTTGGACTCTCTCCCTTAAAGTCCTTTATATGTATCCTCTTAATCTTTTTTCCGAGATACGTAATCCAGTGTTCAGGATAACCGAAAGGCATAATGTTAGCTGTGTCAAAATATACACCAACTATCTCCTCACCTACTTCCTCATTAGCTTTGTCTACAAACCTCTCCATCTCCAAAGGCGTGAAGATGAGCTTATTCCATACCTCTTCTATACAAATGGTAACTCCACGATCTACAGCATATTTTCCTGCCTCCACTACTGATTCAAGTGATTTTTGCCAAGCTTTATCATATCTAGTCTCCTTAGTAACATTACCGGGAACAAGAAGTATAGCGTCTGTCTCAAGCCAATAAGCCACATCGACAGTCTTCTTAACATATTCTACCCCTTTTCTTCTAACAGATTCATCTAGGCTTGAGATAGGGTACAACCAATTTGCTCCGTTGCTTACGCTAGCTGTTTCAAGATTATGATCCTTTAAAAGTGTGTATATCTTCCTTACATCTTCTCTAGAAGAATCAAACCTTATCTCTGCATCAACATTTGTCTTAAATTCTACTCCTTCGAAACCAGCCTTGTAAGCTAATTCAATTATTTCTTTAACTGGCGTTGTTTTGGGAAAACATAACTGAGAAATAGCCTTTTTAGGTACCATTTTTCCACCATTTTAACTATTTTAGCTTCTCTCTAAATAATATAACTTAATCATTGATATCCTAGTACGAGTGTGTAAGTGAGCGCATTACACGTATTGTTTCCTCAAGCTTTCTATACTTTTCTTCAAGTTTCTTTAGTTTAGTTAAATGATGGTCTTTATCTTCCAATGCCTGATAAATGATTGCTCCTTCACAATCCTTGGGGACTGGGAGTTTAGCCAGATAACACAGGGTAGGCACAACGTCTGCGATATTTACACGTCGCGTAAGGATAGCATTCTTTTTTATTCCTGGACCACTCAATATTAGTAGTCCTTTTAGAGAGCCTATAGAGTATTCTCCAGAGGTTATATGTCTTCCATGCTCGCCGGGTGCTTCAGGATATAATCCATACACTATATCGCCAACGTTTTCTCCATCAAGCCCTAGCATTTTTGCCTCGTTTTTCCTTAAGATAAAGGCGAATGGATTGTTGCCTGTGCCTGGGTCACGATAACTATGTAATGCATTTATGACTCTCCAAACAACTTTGTCATAGTCTTTGTCTTCAACAATACCTGTAGGGAATCTGGATTTGAGATTTACCCATATGTATACCGACCTGTCTTGAAAAGCAAGTGTCTTAGACCAATCTATCTCTCTAGTCTCCTTATTCTTATAAACCAGTAATCCTTTTTTTTCCAATATATCATCTACTATAAACCATTTATATCTTGGATCTGTAGGTGCGGCGCCATGATCAGACACTACCGCTACAAGAGTATCATCGTCTGCAGCCTCAAGTATTCTACCAACCATGTTGTCAAGAGATATATACATTTTTTCGATCAGCCTCCATAGCCTATTTCTTAGTTCTGGATCAGGGTCATGGTCTAGCTTATTCAGCAATAAATGATATGTGTGGTCAGGAGCATGTGCATGTAGATAATATATGTCCCATTCTTTATTCTTCATTAAATAATATGAAGCCTCTCCCAACCACCTATTCTCTAAGTCAAGCATCTCAAAATATGTCTCATAATCAACCCATCCCAAGCTTACAGCATCTTCCATAGCTCTTATCGGCAATCCTTCCTTTATATTCTCCTCTAATTCCGAGGCGATATCTTCAGGATATGTTGCTCCCTTCAGTGAACAAAACGTGGTAAAGTACAGTTTCAATTCTTTTCCATCATTCGAAAGCTTCAACAATTTAACTTTAAAATAGGCTTTCCTCTCACCTTTATCAGTCTTAAACATTAAAGATGCTCTATCACTCCATTCTCCAAACTTAACATTGAATACAGGCTTTTCATCATTCTTACTTAGAAATCCTGAAACAGTTTTCTCCCTAGGATCTATAGCTAAGTAGAGTTTAACGGGCTCAACTTTATCCAGAGTATTATATTTTCCTACATATACTTCTGCCTCTAATACACTATTGTCTGGGAAAAGCCTCCAACCCTTACAAGGCTTTACTTCGATTTTATCGGCTAATGGAAGGTCTTCTGTCGTAACACATTGATGATCAGCCAGATTTATTAGCCATCTCCATGCTGTCAGAGGAGTACCGTCCCTGGTCATACGCCAGTCAGTTACATGTAGACCAAACCCGCCGACCTGTATTCCGTTCTTCATACGTGGAGGCCATGATGTAGGATAATTCATAACGATAGCTTTTTTCCTAACTTTCTCAGCGGCCTCCCATATATATTCTGCTTTTACATCCTTTGAACTAAATGCTTGGTAACATGTCTGGGGCATACCTGGCATACCATCC